>Ga0209181_10006889_pt1 | contig 15769 bp, 11 predicted proteins | sample MAT05_FD_187208 | JGI IMG/M metagenome (GOLD analysis project Ga0209181, IMG submission 187208) | Freshwater microbial communities from Lake Fryxell liftoff mats and glacier meltwater in Antarctica - MAT-05 (SPAdes) (version 2) | ecosystem: Environmental > Aquatic > Freshwater > Ice > Liftoff... | reverse complement strand
GGAGCCCGCCGACTGGCGCGCCTTGGACCCGTACCCGTTTGCCGGGCTGGGCTATCACTCGCCGAATATGGAGCTCACCCAGCAAGTGCGCCTGAGCCGCCAGGCCACCGGTTATGACCAGGAGTCTATTGCCACGTTGATCCTGTCGGGGCGCTTTCTGGGTTTTTTGCCGGACCACTACGCCGCAGACTTTGTGCAGCGCGCTCGCATGCGGGCGCTGCGTTCGCAGGTGTTTGGTTATCAGTGCAGCTTTTTTGGCATTTTGCGGGCCTCGCCGCAGCCCGCGCGGGTGACGCTGGCGCTAAAGGCCTGCCTGCGCCAGGCGCATGCCATGAACTTACCCGCTGCTTATGCCTGAATTGAGAAATCTGCAGGTGGGGTCGTGTGGCAATTTTTGTGCCGGTCTACGCCGGCATGGTTCTGGGGTTTTGCCGATGTAAGGGATGTTGTTGGGGGTGGCCGGGCACAGGCCTTGATCACACGCGATTATTGTGTGCTTTTCCGGCCTGTAGCCCTAGTTGATACTAGTTGGACAGTTACAGATTCAATAGCGCCTCCGACGCTGTTGATCGCTACGATGTCTTGGCTGTACAAACACTTGGCACCGCGTGCAGCGCAGCGCTGTGCTAGCGCCTGGGTGAAGACCCTGCCGTCCCCGGACTCGTCGCAGGGAGTGAAGTTGCCACAGACAATTCGCAGTAGCTGACCGAGATTGCGCCGCATTTGGCAAAACTGGCCTCCATCGGGGCGTCGGGCTGACGGTCGATGACGGTGACTTGGTGGCCGCGCTCCAACAGGTGCCAGGCGGTGCTGATGCCGATGATGCCAGCGCCGATGATGGTGATTTTCATGGAGCGCGGGTGTCTGTCAGATTGCCGGACGCTTGTGGCAGGATTAGACTTATCCGGAATTCATTAGCAACCCTTATTGATTGACGCCCTATGAGCACGTTTGATCCTGCCGCCCTGGAATGTCTGGCCGCCATTGTGGAAGAAGGTGGTTTTGAGCGGGCTGCGGTGCGCTTGTCCATTACCCAGTCGGCGGTGTCGCAACGCTTGCGCTCGCTGGAAGTGCAAATGGGCACGGTGCTGATCGTGCGCAGCCGCCCCCTGAAAGCCACCAAAGCTGGGCGCTTGTTGCTCAAACACGCCATGCAGATGCGCCTGTTGCGCGCCGATCTGGAGCGCGACCTGCGGGATCTGTCGCCAGGTGCTGCGGGTGCCGCCGGGGAGGATGAGCGCATCTCCATTGCCATCAATGCCGACAGCATTGCCACCTGGACGCTGCCCGCTTTGAGCCCGCTGGCGCATCAGGGCTTGGGGCTGGAGATCATCACCGACGACCAGGATTTCACCTTTGAATGGCTGCGTGAAGGTCGTGTGCTGGGCTGCGTCACCACTCTGCGGGCGGCGCTGCGCAGCTGCAAGGTCGAGCCTTTGGGCGCCATGCGCTACATGGCGGTGGCTGAGCCCGGCTTTGCCGCAGCGCGTTGCCCGCAGGGCTTGAGCCCGCACAATTTCAGTAGCTTGCCGTTTATCGCCTTCAACCGCAAGGACGACTTGCAGGCCGACTTTGTTGCCAGCGCCTGTGGACTAAAACATGTGGTGCTGCGCCAGATGTACGTGCCCAGCTCCGAGGGGCAGTTGCGCGCGGTGCTGGCAGGCTGGGGGTTGAGCGTGCTGCCCGAACTGATGGTGCGTGAGCACCTGCGGGATGGCAGACTGGTCGATCTGCTGCCCGGGCATCACCTGCCGGTGGCGCTTTACTGGCACTGCTGGAATCTCAATTCGGCAGTGCTGGACGCGCTGACACTTGCGCTCAAAAGCGCAGCGGCCACAGCTTTGGTGCCGCCTGCAGCGGAATGTAAACCCGCCGGTAATAAAAAAGCCGGTCAGGCTAAAAAGTAAAGCCATAGGTTAAAATGTGCCCATGAATGTTATTGACTCCCCAAAAGCCTCGTTCAAGCAGCGCATGCTGCAGGTCCGCGAAGACGCCATCGTTCACGCTGTCAACCGCCTATTGGCTGAAAAAGGGTTCGATGCCATGACGGTAGACGAAGTGGCCGCCCAGGTGGGTATTGCCAAAGCCAGCCTGTACAAACACTTTCCCAGCAAAGAAGACCTGGCCGCCGCTGCCATGGTGCGGGTGATGCGCCGCGCGCAGGATTTCATCAGTGAGCTGCCCGCAGACGCCGCCCCGGTGGACAACCTGCGTGCTGTGGTGCGCTGGGTGTTGCAGGTCAAACTTGCAGGCGACATGCCCACGTTGCCCAGCCAGAATTCGAGCTTACGCGCCAACTTGATGGGCAATCCTGCTTACATGGAAGGTTTGATGGAGATCAGCGACCGACTTGGCGAGTGGATCGAGGCGGCTCAAGCGCGTGGCGAGCTCAACCCAAAATTGCCCGCCATTGCCATCCTGTACACATTCTTTGCCCGTGCCTGCGACTCAGTGGTGGAGTTCCTGCAGATGGGCGGGCTGTTTACCGACGAACAGATCGTCGAACTGGTTCTGACCACCTGCTTTGAGGGTCTAAATACCCGTTAGCCCTTACAGTTAAAGGGATTAAAGCTATTTAATAGATAGCATTGCAATGTCAGCGCACGATCAGTGCTGGCACCTTGCAGCCTGCCAGCACCTCGGTAGCTACCGAGCCCATCACCAGGTTCAGCAGCGCGCCGTGCCCGTGGGAGCCCATCACCACCAAGTCAAACTTGCCGTCTGTGGCGGTTTTGCAGATGAGTTCACCAGGTTTGCCAGTTTTCCAGTTGCATTTGGCATTGACGCCTTGGCGCAACAGGTATTTAGTCACGGGTGCCATCACCCGCAGACCTTCGTCTTCATAATACTTGTTGACCAGTTGCTTGCCCAGTGCTGTGCGCGCTTGAGAAGGCAACACCATCTGTGCCGTGAAGGCGGTGTATTCATTTTTTTCCGAAAACAACTCGTGCGCGGCCAAATAAGCCAGCATCTTTTTGGTGTAAATACTCCCGTCAACAGCCAGCAATATCTTCATTTCGCAACTCCTTCAAGTGTGCACAACAGTTTAACCAAAGCGGCTTTCAGTGATTGAGTTTTTGGCTATCCCCCAGTTGGGGGATAGCCAAAACGTTGATTTCAGCGTAAATTGCGCCATTTTTCTGATCTAACAACAACAGTCGGGGCGTGATTTTGGTGGGCAAATTCTTTTTGGGTGTCTTTTGCGGGTGCATTTCCGGTGCCCCCGGCGTTCTGCATTCGCTTGGCACAGGTGCGTGTGTTGATTGATCTGTTCACCCAGCTGCTGGCAAACCTGGGGAACGAGGGCGGCGTTCTAGCTGGGCGCCCATCGGCGTTAGAGGCAGAGCGTCAGCGTTTTCAGGGTTTGTTTCAGAACGTGGCGCAGATGGTCTGGCTTAAAGACTCACAGGGGCGCTACCTGGCTTGCAACCCGGCGTTTGAGGCCTTCGTGGGCTTGCCCGAAGTCCAATTGTGCGGAAAATCGGATGAAGACTTCTACAACCCCACGGATGCTCAGCGCTACCGTGAGAGTGATCTGGCTTGCCTGAGCGCAACCCAGCCAGTGGTCAACGAGCATTGGGTCATTGCGATCGGCGGCAACTGGCGCGCTTTGTTGGAAGTCACCAAGGTGGCCTTGCACGACTCGGACGGCAAGTCGACTGGTGTTTTGGGCATTGCCCGGGACGTGACCGCGCGCTGGCAGCTGTCTCAGTTTGAGCAGTTGCGCAGCCGCACGCTGGAACTGCTGGCGCATGGGGCTGATTTGTCGCACTTGCTGCGCGGGCTGGTCGAAGGCTTGCGGGTTTTGCAACCTGAGCGGGCTTGTCTGGTGGCGCTGCTGGCGCCTGGGATAGACGGGCAAGTCTGGCGCGTAGCCGCGGCGGCTGGCCTGAGCAACGATGCCATTCGCGCGGTGGATGGTCAGTCGGTGGATGCCGGCCGAATGCCCGGTGTTGGCGCGGCCCTGAACGGCAAGCGGGTGGTGGTTCCAGACCTGTCACGGCACAACAGCAGCGCTGCCGACCCGTCGCAGGACGCCCGACAGGGCGCCTGCTGGGCGCAGCCCTTTGCCAATGCCGATGGCAAGATTCTGGGGGTGCTGTCCGTCTACGCAGATATGCCGACACAACCTGGCCAGGTCGATCTGGACCTGCTGGAGCAGTTGGCGCGTCTGGCCGGTCTGGCGGTGGATCGCCACCAGATAACAGAGCAACTGCAGGCCAATGAAGCCAGCTTTAGGGCGCTGGCTGAGCACACCCCCGAAGCAGTTCTGGTGCACCGCGATGGCACTATTCTGTATGCCAACCCGGCGGCGCTGGGCTTGTTTGGGGCGCAGGCGCCAGCCCAACTGTTGGGTTCGTCCACGCACCTGCGCATTGCCTCGACCCATTGGCCGCAGCAGCAGGCGCGTTTGCAGGCCATTGCAAGCGGCAAGGCGACCGAGCCCCTGACGGAATCACGGTTTGTCAGGCTCGATGGCAGCGAATTCGATGTGGAGGTGCAGGGCACGGCCATGATGTTTGGTGGCGAGCCAGCCATTCATCTTTCCATCCGAGATATTTCGCAGCGCAAGCACGCCCAGGAAAAGTTGCGCGTGGCCGCGAGCGTGTTCAGCCATGCGCTCGAAGGCATCATGATCACCTTGCCTGATGGGTGCATCATGGATGTCAACGCCGCCTTCACCCGCATTACCGGCTACGCCCGCGCGGAGGTGCTGGGACACACGCCGAGCATGCTGAACTCGGGCCGCAATTCGCCGCTGTTTTACCAGGAGTTGTGGCAAATCCTGTTGCAGCAGGGCAGTTGGTCAGGCGAGTTGTGGAATCGCCGCAAGGACGGCAGTGTTTACGCCCAGATGCTGCACATCAGCGCGGTGCATGACCAGTTTGGCCAAGTAATGCAATACGTGGCGCTGTTCTCGGACATCACAGAGCGCAAGACCAATGAAAAGCGCCTTAACCAGTTGGCCCATTTCGATGCGCTCACCGGCCTGCCCAACCGGGCGCTGCACGCTGACCGGCTGCAGCACGCCATGGCCCAGGCAATACGGCGCAAACTAAAGATTGGCGTGGCGTTTGTTGATCTGGACGGCTTCAAGGCCATCAATGACACTCATGGCCACGAGGCGGGTGACCACCTGCTGATCACCCTGGCGCAGCGCATGCGGATGGCGCTGCGCGAGTCGGACACGCTCTCGCGCCTGGGCGGCGATGAATTTGCGGCGGTGATTGTGGACCTGCAGGAAGAGCACGATTGCGATCTGCTGCTGCAGCGCCTGCTGGCGGCTGCCAGCGAGCCCGTGCTGTTTGGCAGCAAGGTGTTGCAGGTGTCAGCCAGCGTGGGCGTAACGTTCTTTCCGCAGGCCCATGACCTGACCCCGGAGCAACTGTTGAACCAGGCCGACATGGCCATGTACCGCGCCAAGCAGGCTGGAAAGAACCAGTTTCAGCACTCAGGTTTTGCTGATTCGTTACTGTGAGCCAGCGCGTTGCCCCAACCAGGCGGCCAGCACAATCATGGCAGCTGCCAGTCCCACATTCCAGGTCAGCGGCCGATGGCTGACCAGCGTCAAAACCGCTGTCGAGAGCAGCGGCGTCAGGTAACTCAGGATGCCGATATGGCGTGCATCACCCAATTTCAGCGCTTGGTCCCACAGGAAAAAAGCCGCCCCCATAGGTCCCAGCCCAATGACGGCCAGCAACGCCCAGTCCCGCGCGCTCAACACCACTGCTGGCTCCATCAGGGCGTGGCACAACAGAGACAGCAGGCCTGATACCAGCGCAAAACCACCAATGGCCGCCGTTGGGAACGGCGCTACGCGTTTGGTCAGCAATGAATAGCTTGCCCAGATGAACGCTGCCCCCAGCGCCGGCAGATAGCCCCAGGCCCACAGGCTGCCGGCGCTCTCGGGTGTGGCCGCAGGCGGTGCGCCGCCCAGAATCACCACCGCCGCCCCGGCAAAGCCCAGCAGGGCGGCAAAGACATGCGTCGGGCGCAGCACCATACCCGGCAGGATCACCGGTGCCAGCACCACCATGAGCAGTGGCCACAGGTAATTGACCAGATTGGCCTGCACTGGCGGCGCATTGCGTAGCGCCAGAAAAAGTAAAAAATGATAGCTAAAGAGCCCGTAAACACCGAGGGTTAGCGTTGAAAAAGGCACTTTCCAGCGGGAGAGCTGGAAGCCCGATAGCGGCAGCGCGATCAAGCTGCCGATCAGCAGTGATAGGCCGGTCAGCAGGAAAGGCGGTACATGGCCGAGCGACACGCCCAGCGTGGCCAGACTGCTCCACAAGCCGATGGCCGCCAGTGCCATCAGGCTGGATCGGGCCGAATCGGGCAGCGTCAGAAACCGTGCAATCAAGCGTTGCCCGCGCTGGAACGTTGCCACAGGTTGATGCCGCCGTCCACCGCTTGCTGGTCAATGCGCGCCAACTCTTCGGGTGAGAACGTCAGGTTTTTCAGCGCGCCCAGCAGCTCGGTGATCTGCTCTGGCTTGCTGGCGCCAATCAAGGCCGAGGTCACCCGTGCGTCGCGCAGCACCCAGGCGGTGGCCATCTGCGCCAGGCTCTGGCCGCGGGCCAGCGCCATGTCGTTCAGCGCGCGCACATGTTGCAGGTTTTTCTCGTTTAGGAAATCCGGCTTGAACGAGCCGCCGCCGGGCTGGTTGATGCGGGCGTCGGCGGGCACGCCGTTCAGGTATTTGTCGCTCAGCAAACCTTGCGCCAGCGCACTGAAGGCAATACAGCCCATGCCGAGTTCGCCCAGAGCATCCAGCAAGTCTTCCTCAACCCAGCGATTCAGCAGGCTGTAAGACGGTTGATGAATCAGCGCTCGCACACCCATGCTTTGCAGAATAGCGTGGGCTTCGCGGGTTTTGGCGGCTGAATAACTGCTGACACCCACGTACAGCGCCTTGCCCTGCTGCACGGCCGTGGCGAGGGCGCCACATGTTTCTTCCAGCGGCGTGTGCGGGTCAAAGCGGTGGCTGTAAAAAATATCGACATAGTCCAGCCCCATGCGCTTCAAGCTCTGGTCCAGGCTGGCCAGCACATATTTGCGCGAGCCGCCGCCCTGGCCGTAGGGGCCGGGCCACATGTCGTAGCCGGCCTTGCTGGAGATGACCAGCTCATCGCGATACGGTTTGAAGTCACGGCGCAGGTGTTCACCAAAGTTGGTTTCGGCGCTGCCGTAGGGCGGGCCGTAGTTGTTGGCCAGATCGAAATGGGTGATGCCGGCGTCAAACGCGGTGCGCAGCATGTCGCGCTGCGTCTGAAACGGCGTGGCATCGCCAAAGTTGTGCCACAGGCCCAGGGTGATGGCAGGCAGTTTCAGGCCGCTGGCGCCGCAACTGCGGTAGGCCATGCTGTCGTAGCGGGTGGATGCGGCGGAGTAACCCATGGTGTCGACCTCAAATCTTATATGTAAAAAACCATTCTAGCCCTTATTGAATAAGCGCTAGTAGCTATAAACATCATAGTATTGAAGTCAAGCCGAATGTGGTCTGGCTGGGTGCCAGGGCGGCTGCTGTGACGCGGGAGCAGCGCTTTTTTGGCGGCTTGGCTGGCGCAGGTGGCCGGCCAGTGAGGGGCTCAGTTCAGCAGGTAGTCGTCCTGGGCGTCAACGTCTTGTGCGTCAATCATCGCGTCATAGGCGGCGCGGCTGGCCAGTGCGGCTGAGGTGTAGGGAATCAGCGGTTTGTCCAGCGGGCGCAGTTTGTGGCGGCGCAAGGACCGCAGTTGCTGCGAATGCGCCATGGCCTGCAGCACAAGCTCAGGCTCCATCATCAGGCTGAACGGGTTCAGTGGTTCGGTGGCGGTGGTGGTCATGGGGTGCTCCTGCTTCTGTCAAACACGCTTTGCGAATTGCAAATCGTTGAATTGAACTGTATCCCTGCCGCTTCAAAAGCTAAAGTCGGCGAATAGACCGATCTTGTGTCAGAAGTTGCCTGACACGCTGTCAGTGGTTTGCGGGGTTACCCGCTCCCCACCGACCCGCTGCTGGCGCTGTTAAACCCGGCCGCCGATTCGCTTCCAAGTGTGTCGGAATACGTTACAAGTTGCGTACAGGCGCAGCTCTTTTTTTGTGCAAGTCATTGATTTACAACGTTGTCCATTGGTTAGCCCAATCTTTGCTTATTGGAAAAAATCTCCATCCAACCAGTAAAGGCAACCATGAAACACTCCTTCACCGCACTTCTTGCTGCAGCCATCCTCGCCCCGACGCTGGCCGCAGCTGTTCCCACCACCGACGTCAAGGAATTCTCGAACAACACAGCAACCGAGTATTTCCTCGATGTGGACTCGAATAAGTTCCTTCAGCCGTTTTACCGTGGTGCAAGTCAAGATTGGGGTTGGAAACACGGCGCGATTGCCGGAAGCGGCTTCAGTTCCATCAAGCTGAACATTTCAGCATTTGACGTTGACTTCCCGAGTGAACGCGACCGCATCAGCGCATTCGACGGCACGGGCTGGACGGTTCTGGGTGACTTGGCGGGTGGCAGCGATATCTATTCGTTTACTGAGTTCGACCTCTCGGGTTACGCGTGGGCCCAAGCTCAGGTGAATGCCGGTCTCCAACTGCAAATGGACATCGACGTAAACAACGAACGTTGGATAGTCACGCTTGCCAAGTCAACCCTGGCGATCGACGGTGGCAACCAGACTTGCGTGCCGACACCGGGAGTGCCCTGCACCTCGACTGTCCCCGAGCCCGGCACGCTGGCACTGCTTGGCTTGGCTATGTTTGGTATCGTCGCCACCCGGAAAATTGCTCAAAAACGCGCCTGATCCGATACGCGTTACTTGATGCTTTGCTTGCAACAGAAGGGCGTCCCGCCTACCGGCGGGGCGTCCTTCTGTCATGGGTGATAACTCAGTCGGGTCAACATCACCTGCGAACGGGGATAGGCATTCCAACTGCATAGGCCCAAATATCGCACCCAAAACGCGCCTCGCCAAGCCCATCCGCCGTCACCCGTCTGATTTGCCGGGAATAGGCGCTGCTTTTGCCACAATGAACAGCAGAGTCTGCTCGCAGACACAGCCCCACCCTAGCGGGCGGTTGACGACACACGTGTAGCTTCATCAAGTAGTGCGCTGATCGTCGGGGTAGTCGGGCGCTGATTGGGAGATAGCAGCCCAATCAGTCACGTCATTCATGCACGCCCCCTCTCCTGCGCACCACAGTCATCCCACAGCGGCGGCCCGAGTTCCGGGGTGATGGAACGGTGCACAGCGGCTCGCTGTCAATCAAATACCTGATTAGCGTGGTCCTGGGTGACGTTATCGACATTGGTGAGTTAGCACGACGGTTCGCAACTGGCGTGTTGATATCCCGTTTGAGAGTGTGAGCAAGACAACGTACCCGTAGGAGCGCTTCTATTCGTCACATACCTGAGGCAGGAGCCGTAAGCGGTAATTCCGCACGTACGGCTCTGCGCGGGGGGCAGGGGCAACCTCTTTCCCTATCGCAACAATCCAGTCACTTTCCAAAAAAACAGCGTCAGTGCGCTCTTCGCGTCAGAGAGATGCTGAACGCTGGCCCTCACCGGTATTGCTGGAGCGCCTGCGCGTTTGGTGGCGTGTCGCCCAGGCCCAAGGCAAGATGGTCGACGGCGGCTGGCAGTCATGTACCGCGGCGCACAACAGCCAGCGGCCGACCGTCTTCGGACAGAAACGTGTCCCATTGCTTCTGAGCAAAACCCGCCCCGGGGTGGACATTCATCACTGATCGTGAAAACCAGATGGCGGACCACCCGATCCGACCTATGCACCGCTATGCATCGCCGCGAATGCAAGCTTCCCATCGGAACCCAGGGTAAAGCAGCCAGCATCGTACTCGCGGCGCAGGGGCGTCATTGTGTGGCCAAACATCAGGTCCACAGCGCCTTCCACGCCTTGGGTCACCGTCACTTTAGCGCTCAGTGCCAGTGCCATTTCTTCTTCCAGTGCGAGTTTTTCGGCTAGAGCTTCCCCCCAGACCTTTATCGCGTTCTGACGCGAGGCCTTAACCCGGTCCAACAGGTGCTTGGGGTCGCCGGTGGCTTTGAGCTGTTTCATCAGCTTTTCCAGGTTCGCTTCGGTGGACTTGTCTTCCTCAATACGTTTGAGTAGCGCAGCATATTTGGCATCGAGCTCAGGGTTGGCACCAACGACCACCTTGGTCACCGTGCCTTTGCTGGACCCCAAAAAGGGCACTTGCAACAGCATGGCAGCGGTGCAACTGCCACCGACCAGGCGGCTACGTTGCGGCGCATTGGAACCAATGATGACCTGGTTGAGCGACTGCAGCTGGCAGTCCAGCACCATGTCGCCAATGGCGATTAGCGTGCCTGCAAAGATCACTGCGCCCTCGGCAAAGCGTGCCGTGACCGAACCCGCAGCATGCAATTGAGCGCGGGCAATCAGACCACCGGCCACCTGGATGTTGCCACCGGCGTCGAGCTGGCCGCCATCCACCATGCCGTCTACCACGATGTCACCGCTGGCCTGCACCTTCATGCCCTGCACCACATCGCCGGCGATATGCACCGTGCCGTCAAAGTGCACGTTTCCGGTGGTCATGTTGACTTCCTTGACGCGCAACACCGGCTCAACCATCACACCTGCACTGACCAGCACCGGCTGGCCGGTGACCGCGGCGACGAGCAGGTTCGGGTCGCTGGCTGATACCTGTGCGCCGTCAAGCTTGGCGGCAAAAGTCAGATCATTGCCGGGAACGGCCTCCAGGGTGCGGCCCTTGACGGTTTGCCCTGGCGTGCCTGGCGTTGCGGGTAGGCGTCGCATCAGCGCGGCACCGGCCTGCACCACCAGAATTTCACCATGCTCGCGGTAATCGATGAGCCCGTTGGCGTCGAGCTTGGGCGCGCGGTCAACCGACTCAGGAATGAGCGCCTGAAACTGCGCGTCGCGCCCGTTTTCGGCGACCTGCCCGCGTGCCACAACTTGCTTGGCGCAGCTACCCTGCGCGCAGGCGCTCGCCACGGCCTGCTCATCGATGCCAAACACCACCTCGGCGTTGATCAGCACGCCCATCACATCGGATACGCTGGCAGGCTTGCCGCCGCGGGCGGCCACAATGCCCAGACTCGCGCACATGTCGTCGAGCTCGAGCTGCACGGTGATGCGCGCGTCGAGCCGTTGCGCCACTTCCAGCCCGAACGGGGTTTTCTGGGTATTGCACAAGTTGGCTGCGCTGGTGATGGCGGCTTCGTCCAGGAGGCAGTCGCTAAAGCCAGCGTCGACCAGCAGGCCATGCACGATGTCGCTGGTGATCTCAACGCGCTGAGCGGGTTGACAGACCAGTAGTACCTTGCTTTCTGCCTCGCTGAAGGAGAGTCCAGGGATGTTCATGACGTGTATAAGTGAAGTCGTGGCTAGCGCAGTTGCTATTCAAACAGGAATTCACGTTATCAGAAAACGACCCCAATCTGCTGCAGGCTATTTGCCTCACAAGAAAAAAACCTTCACATCATGAAGCCACCCGGTGGAACTGATGTCGGTGAGTTAATAGCCCAGCGTCTTGCCGTCGTGATTGCGCGGGTCCGAATAGCCGTAGATGCCTTGATGGCGGCGTTGTGCCCGCGCTGCTTGAGCAGGGCCCGCCTGGCGGGGGCGTCCTGAGCCATCTTGCGCGCTGTCTTTTTAAAGCAAACGCACCTTCACACTTTTGCCCTTGACCTTGCCCGCGTTGAGTTTTTGCATGGCTTGCAGCGCAATGTCGCGGTTGACGGCACAGAAGGTGGTGAACTCGGTCACGTTGATCTTGCCGATCTGCTCGCGGCTGTAACCGGCGTCGGCGGTGAGGGCGCCCAGCACGTCGCCGGGGCGGATTTTTTCTTTGCGACCACCCAGAATTTGCAGCGTCACCATCGGCGGCAGCAGCGGGCCTTTGCCGGTGGGGGTGAGCGCGTCCACCTTGTGCCAGACGGACGGCTGCTTTTGATACTGCTCAATCTTGCCGACCGCGCCCATCTCGTACATGGCTGCCAGGCTCAGGGCCAGACCGGTCTCACCGGCGCGGCCGGTGCGGCCAATGCGGTGCACATGCACCTCGGGGTCGGGGGTGATGTCGACGTTGATCACGGCTTCGAGTTCCTTGATATCGATGCCACGCGAAGCCACGTCGGTCGCCACCAGAATGGAGGTGCTGCGGTTGGCAAACTGCGCCAGCACCTGGTCGCGCTCGCGTTGCTCCAGCTCGCCGTACAGCGCCAGGGCGTTAAAGCCTTGCTGCTGCAAATACGTCACCAGATCTTTGCACTGCTGCTTGGTGTTGCAAAACGCCAGCGTGCTGACCGGGCGGAAGTGGTTCAGCAAAAGGGCCACCACCTCAAAGCGCGTCGGGCGGGTCACTTCATAAAAACGCTGCTCGATCAGGCTCGCTGTTTCGGGTGGTGCCACGGTGATGCGTTCAGGCGCGCGCATGAACTGTTTGGCCAGTTTGTCGATGCCTTGCGGGTAGGTGGCCGAAAACAGCAGGGTTTGGCGCTCTGGCGGGCACTGTTTCGTTACCGTGGCAATATCGTCGAAAAAGCCCATGTCGAGCATGCGGTCAGCCTCATCGAGCACCAGCGTGTTCAGCGCTTCCAGGTTCAGGTAGCCGCGCTCCAGGTGGTCCATCACACGCCCAGGCGTGCCGACGATGATGTGCGCGCCGTTTTCCAGACTGGCGCGCTGGCCGCGCAGCGCCACACCACCGCACAGCGTCACCACCTTGATGTTGTCCATGGCGCGCGCCAGGCGGCGGATTTCTACCGTGACCTGGTCGGCCAGCTCGCGCGTCGGGCACAAAACCAGCGCCTGCACGGCAAAGCGGCGTGGGTTCAGTCGCTCCAGCAGGGCCAAGCCAAAGGCGGCGGTTTTGCCACTGCCGGTTTGCGCCTGGGCAATCAGGTCAATGCCCGCCAGCGCGGCAGGCAGGCTGGCAGCCTGGATCGGGGTCATGCTCAGGTAGCCAAGCTGCGTCAGGTTGTCCAGCGTGGCCGGGTTCAGGGGCAGGGTGTTGAACAGGTTGGGGTCGGTGTGGGTCATGGGGGGATTATCGTTACTGACCTCCTCTGACGCTGTTTTGTGCGTTGCAGCTATTGCCGTCGTCACCAAGGTTCATTTGCGCGCAGGTTAATTGCTCGCGCTGCGCGGTAGCCGGTTGGGGTGTCCGCCTCATACTGGGGTACCAGAAATCGGCGGCCACCCCAACCGACTACCACGCCGACAGCGTTGGCAGGCGGACGGTTTTGGGGAAATGTGGACTTGGTGTTAGCCAATTCGGTACGCCAACCACAATCATGCGATGCGCCATAAACGCCAGCGAGGCAGGGCCTTGGGGTGGCTGACGATTTCTGGTACTCCAATATGAGGAAGCTGCCCCAAGGCCCTGCCTGGCGGGTCGCACCCAACGAGCGGAACTATTCAGTTGCCGATCAACGACCGCCTTATGGGTGATACCTCCCAAAGCCGAAGCCAAGGCCATCGAAAAGCCAACTTGTGCAAAATGCAAGTCATTTACTAAAGAAGATGACCACCATGCGCAAAACCCTGCTTCCCCTGATGTTCGCCGTCGCCCTGCTGACAGGCTGTGGCAGCCCCGTGCTCAACCCGGTCACTGGCCAAACCGAGCGCTCGGTGATGAGCGAGCAGGACGAGGTGGCCGAGGGCGCCAAGGCGCATCAGCAGGTGCTGCAGGAATATGGCGTGGTGAAAGATGCCAAAGTGCAGGCCTACGTTACCAACCTGGGTCAGCGCCTGGCCAAACTCTCGCACCGCGACCACCTGCAATGGCACTTCACGGTGCTCGACAGCCCGGAGATCAACGCCTTTGCATTGCCCGGCGGTTACGTCTATGTCACCCGCGGCATCATGGCTTACCTGCAGAGCGAGGCCGAGCTGGCCGGGGTCATCGGCCATGAGATTGGCCACGTCACCGCCCGCCACGGCGCCCAGCGTGCCACCCGCCAGCAGGACGCGGGCCTGGGTGTGCTGGCGGCCACGCTTTTGGGTGCAGTCCTGGAAAGCCAGGGCATGAGCGGTGCCGGGCAACTGGCCAGCCAGGCATCGCAAACCGCCGCGGCGGGTTACATCGCGTCTTACGGCCGCGAGCAGGAGCTACAAGCCGACGGCCTGGGTGCCGAATACCTGGCGCGCAACGCCTACAACCCGCGCAACATGGTCCGGGTGATTGGCGCTTTGAGAGACCAGGAGCGTTTTGCCGTGGATCAGGCGCGCGCCGCTGGCCGGGCCGCACCTGCGGGCAGCAGCTGGCTTTCCTCTCACCCCAGCAACGACGCCCGCCTGCAGCAGATCAACCAGTTGGCGGCGCAGTACCAGGGCAGTTACAGCGACGAAGGGCGTGAGCGCTACCAGCAAGTGCTGCGTGGCCTGACCTTTGGCGACAGCGCCGAGCAGGGGCTGGTGCGTGGCCAGAATTTCTATCACCCCGGCTTGGGCATCGCGCTGACCGCCCCGTCAGGCTGGCAAATTCAAAACGATGCCGAGCAGTTGGCCCTGTTCAGTAGGGCGGGTGATGCTGCGCTGCTGGTGCAAGTGGCCCCAGCCAGGGCGGGCAATACGCATGACGAGGTGATTCGCAGCCTGCTCAAACCCAGCCAGGGCAACACCCAGCGTCTGAACCTGAATGGCTTGCAGGCGACACGTTTTGTGGGTAGCCGCGCTACCGCCCAGGGCCAGAGCCAGCCGCTGGACGTGACGCTGGTCAGTGGTCCCAAAAACAACATCTACGTCCTCAGGCCGATGGCCAAGAGTACTGCCGTGCTGCGCGCCGCCGCCGCCGCATTGGCCCAGGCGCAAGGCAGTTTCAGACCGTTGAGCGCGGCTGAGCGCGCTGCCGCACAAGCCTGGACGATCAAGACGGTGGCTTACCCGCGTGGCGGTTTTACTGAGCTGGCCCGCCCCTCGCCGTTGCCCAGTGCCGAGCAGCAACTGCGCCTGATCAACGGCTACTACAGCGGTGGTGAGCCCAAGGTAGGGCAGCTGGTGAAGGTGGTGGAGTAATGTTGCGCTGCAAAAAAAATAGCTGCTAGCCCATGTTGCAAAAGGGCTAGAGGCTTATTTGTTTGGTGAATTCGGATCCAAATCATCCACGCGTAGGAGACTGTTGGACTGTTGGACTGTTGGACTTTCGGAGGTATCGGCCGCACATCCTTCTATACGCTGTCTTCGCCGCGGCCAAATTTCGCTTTGAAGCCGAAAGTTCAACAGGCTGCTAGGTGGTTACACGTCCAAAAAAAAGCCACCCGAAGGTGGCTTGGTATTTTTTCACGCCGCATTGCGGCGAGACGTCTGGTCAGACCTTAGATGCCTTTTGGCGACGGCGCAGTGCGACCATGCCAGCCAAACCAATGCCCAGAAGAGCCAAGGAAGCTGGCTCTGGAACAGTGCCGTCAATCGATCCCTTTGGCACGGAGGCAAAACGCAACGTGCCGCCAGCAACTAGGATTTCACCGAAACCGTCACCAAAGAACGTCACCTTAGAGAAAAAACCCGAGGAATCGATGGCCCCGATGAAATTCTCGAATTCGCCGCTAGACGCAAAGCCGGGGTTATCGTTAGCGCTAAGCGCATTGGCGGGGAGGGTGGCTGCGCCGCCATCGAAGGCGATCCACAGGCCGGAGCCCTTCGCGAGAACGCCATAGGTGGCAACCGTGGCTGGATCACGAACAACGGCAGTACAGCACGTCGCCCAGTCACCAATTTCGAAGCCGAAGGCGTTCACCGGGGTACTGAAGGTGAAGGTCAGTCCGGAGTTGAAC
>Ga0209181_10006886_pt1 | contig 15773 bp, 10 predicted proteins | sample MAT05_FD_187208 | JGI IMG/M metagenome (GOLD analysis project Ga0209181, IMG submission 187208) | Freshwater microbial communities from Lake Fryxell liftoff mats and glacier meltwater in Antarctica - MAT-05 (SPAdes) (version 2) | ecosystem: Environmental > Aquatic > Freshwater > Ice > Liftoff... | reverse complement strand
ATCCTACTATCGTTTAAAAGCAGTATTTTCAAACGGAGAGTCAACTTTTACCACTGGCGTAAAAGCAAAAAAGACAGGCGTATTTGATATGAATCAAAGCTACGCTGAAGCCGTAGGTTTGGCTGCTTCAAAATAATGATTTGTGCGACAGTCCGTTGCACCCAGAAGTAAACCATTGATAAAAAAGCACACAAATCTTTTAAGAATATTACAAATAAATCCGGAGCAGAAAGGGTAACAGAATCTTTTAAAGATTATCCAACGTGTAGTAGCAGGAAGGTTATATTAAAAAGGCCGTGGCTCCGGAAAACGGAACCACGGCCTTTTTTAATTTGGGATAGACAGTGCCGTTATGGTATTTAAAACTACTAGCGGTGTAGGTTAATTGATTTTCAATAGATATAGATGGGTAGGCCGGATTATTATAGATCGGATTTCTTAATCGGCCATCCGCTTAAATTTACAAAAAGTGCTGCCGCCATCAGGATCTGCGGATGCCTGTCTTTAAAAATTTATCCATAAAGAATTTACATACTGTGATGATGAATCAAATTCAGGTTAATGCCAACAAACAATCTTGAGGTTGAAATTCAATTCGGCAGCAGCAGCAGAGTTTACCATTACTTTTCTGGTGGCTCCAACAACGCAGGTGTTCACGTTGATCCTGCAAAGACAGATTTAAAACAATTTCGCTGCCTTTAATAGTCAACATCAAACTACTACTTCTACACTTTCCAATGAATACTGGTATCGGAATGACTAAGGCCTTTAAATACAAGAAAATGACCCTCAAATAGATATTTTATTTTTCTGTTTAAGTTTTTTCAAAAGAATACCGCTCCTATTATTGTCTCCTGATTTATAAAAGCTACACATACAAAAACGCAGTTTTTTATTCATTGATTCGGAAAGGCTTTTATGCTTAACAGTTGTCGCTTTTTTTGCTTCAAGCATCAGCTTTTCCATGCTCAAGTAGTTGCTCATTTACTCCTTTTGTAGAAGGATTTCTATACCGTTATAGATGGTCATCAACACCCTGAAATAACCCTGTACAGAATCTGAAAATTGTTTCCAAATAGTGGAATTTTGGGCTAAGTGAAGTTCAATGAAAGTGTTGCCTGTATTGACTTTAGCTGATTGGCACAAATGCTGCAACAACCATTCCAAACCATTTAATCTAAAAAATCAAAACTATGAAACAAGTTAACAAAATCATCCTCGCTTTTTTTTCTTTCGCATTCGTTTACACTGCACAGGCAGCACCCGGAAAAACGTTTTTCTATAACAGCGAAATCATTGCTTCCAATGATGTACAATACTTCACAAAATCAATGAAAGAATTGCCGGTTAAAACCGCCTGGGTAAAAAAGCAGATTGTAATGAACTGGCAAACAATTACTGAAGTAAATACCATTTACTTTGAAATACAACGCAGCTTCAATGGCAAAGATTATGAAACTATTGAAAACATTACAGCCAGTTGTAATGCTAAAAATATTTGCACCTACTCATTTGTAGATAGCAAAAACGAAAACAGAAGAGGCCAATCCTACTATCGTTTGAAAGCAGTATTTTCAAACGGAGAGTCAACTTTTACCACTGGCGTAAAAGCAAAAAAGACAGGCGTATTTGATATGAATCAAAGCTACGCTGAAGCCGCAGGTTTGGTTGCTTCAAAATGATAATTCTTTGCAGCGATTGTCGCTATTGGGTATTTGCAGCAGCAAACGATTACTAAAAGGCAATAGCGCTTCTATAAAAATATAAGCACAAGGTTGTAATAAAATATAACACCAAACACCAGGATTAACCGGGTGTTTTTTTGTTTCTTCAATGTTCCGATACAACTTCTTCCAATAGTGATTGCTGATATTTTAAAACGTAAAAGCGTTTCAGCCATTATGAAATTAAAAGTTTGTATGAACTATGCCTTCAAAATATCCCACCGCTGGCTTTTTCGATCCGCCTTTTATTCATTTTACTGATGGTTACGAACAAACTGCTTTTTGAGTTGTTGCACCGATTGGTAATTCCTAAGCGCATTTTGCGATGATACTAAAGTCGTTTTGTCAGGGTTATCCTTATTTTAAATTGCAACAATTTATTTCGATCCGATTTTTTAATAGCCCTTTACTGCTACGATAGCAAAAAAACATTTAATTTACAAACGGTTTCTATTTATTCAACTAACTTCTTATTCATTGAACATGCAAAAAAATTTTACTTTATTAGCCTTTTTTGTAATGGCTGGTCTCGGTTCATCTTCGCAATTGATAGCTAAAAAATCGACCAAAAACTTTATTCGTTGTTACACAGTAGAGCGTATCAATGAAATAAAAAAGAGCAAGCCCAGTATTGAAACCGATGCCCAGTTTGAAAACTGGATGGGGCAAAAGATAAAAGACCGAAAGCAGAGTGGATTGCAACGCCCTCTTGCAGGCAATTATATAATCCCGGTTGTATTCCACATCATTCACAATGGAGAGGCGGCTGGTACTTCATCCAATTTATCTGCAGCATATATCCAGCAGCAGTTGTTACAATTAAATAAAGATTTTGCGAATGTTTCCAATAGCCAGTACGGCGTTTCGGCTGCTAGCGGAATTCAGTTTGTATTGGCACAAAAAGATCCAACAAACAATATATTAGCAGAACCTGGTATTGACCGGATTGACCGGAATGCAAAATCATGGACTGATTACTCTACAACACCCTGGACGATGACTTATGTTGACGCAATTGTGAAACCGAATTCAACCTGGAACTCCAGCAATTACTACAATATATGGGTGATTCCAGAATTAACGACGGGCACCAACACAATTTTAGGGTATGCAACTTTTCCTTCAAGTTCTACACTTTCCGGACTCAACAATAGTGAAACAGCCATTTCGGCTGGTGTAGTTATTTTAACGGCTACAGTCGGCAGCACATTTTTTCCATTCAATTGTAATTTCGAGTATGGTTCGGGAAAAACCCTGGCTCATGAAACCGGGCATTTTTTAGGTTTGCGGCATATTTGGGGTGACGCCAATTGTGGCAACGATTTTTGCAACGATACACCCATTCACCAGGAAGCCAATTATGGCAAGCCATCTCATCCCAAAAGCAATAGTTGTGGCACAGCCGATGAAATGTTTGAAAATTATATGGATTACTGCGACGATGAGGTGCTCAACACTTTTACTGCCAATCAGGTAGATCGTATGCAAACAGTTATGTCGCTTAGTCCAAGGCGGGCATCGCTTGCAATATCCAACGTGGGTGCTGTTGCACCAGTTGGGGGTAACCAGATTTCGTTTACGCTTTGTAGCGGCGCACTAAATATTTCAGAGGCCGGGGTTGTAGGAACCAGTCCGAGGTATAAGGATGTAAACCTTACACTCAATGTGGATGATAAAGCTACCGGAAATGCTACTGTTAATATCTCTGTTACAGGTAATGCTGTAAATAATTTCCATTATCAGCTTTTAACACCCGTTTTAAATTATGTCGCCGGCGATCAATTTAAAAATGTTCGAATCAGGGTATTTGATAACGCAGAAGTAGACGGCCCTAAAACATTGAAGGTTAATTATGCCATTTCAGGAACTGGGGTAATCGCCGGTACCAGTGCTAATGAAGTAAATATCAGTATCAGCGACAACGATTTCGTGGTGTTGGGAAGTAGTTCAACTGCGATTTACAGTGAGGACTTTGGCATCACGGGTGGATTTTTCCCAGCGGGTGGTTGGTTAGGAGGTTCCTTCGCTAGTCCTGCCGGCCCTAATGTCTGGCGGGTAGGGTCTTCGGGCGGGGCAGATATAACAGACCAGGCGCTTTATATCACCAACAATACTGCTAAAAAAACATTGGCTTACACTCCGGATGAAGTGTCCGATGCAGTGGTAGTTACGCCTAAAATAACTACAAAGGGATACACCAACGCAACCCTGTCGTTCACCTATAAATGTAATGGGGAGAAAGATGCGGACGGAACCTTTGATTTTGGTTCTCTGATGTACTCGTTTAACAATTCAACCTTCTTTCCACTTGCGGATAATTTAGGCAATCCATACGTTTATGTGTCAACGCCTGCTGCAACCAGTTCCGGAAATATTAGTTTGCCTGGTAATTTACAGGACACATCCTTTGCAATTGCCTTTAGGTGGAAAAATGATGATAATACCGGCAGTAATCCTCCTTTTTTAGTAGATGATATATTAGTAAACGCTACACCCTACCAGGTAGAAACCGGTATTGGCAATAGTTATGGCTTTGATATAAGATCAGGTGCGGCAGTTAACAATTTTAAAAGTGCTACCGATAAAGTGATCGCTACCGTTAGAAATGTTTCAGCTTCTTTAAGCGGAGTAACTGCTCAGATTACACAAACCGGTACCGGCAATATTGCATTCAATACTTCGCAGGGCACTTATTTACGCACACAAAAAGTATTTCAAATAAGCCCAATGGTGGCCAATACTACTGCTACTTATCAGGCTACCCTTTATTTTACAACGGCTGAATTAGCCATCTGGGGTGCCGATAGGCTCAACCTGAGAATAATGAAAGTAAAGGATGGTGTATCGCTCGGCAGTGTTTTAAATTCCAGTAATGCGGAATTGATTACACCAACTGTAGTAGAAAATGTTGTAGGCGGATTTATTGCTTATACAGGAAACTTCACCGGGTTCTCTCAGTTTATATTGGTGGCTCCGTTAACCGTATTGCCGGTAAGTCTTGTTAGCTTCCAGGCTACTGCTGCTGATAACAATATTCAATTAGTATGGCGTACTTCTCAGGAGAATAATAACCGTGGATTTCAAGTGGAAAGAAGCCTGGATGGCATCAATTTTAAACAAATTGGTTGGGTAAATGGCAATGGTACCACTTCACTTACATCTACCTATAACTTTACCGACAATTTTGTACAGTCAAATATTACCTATTACTATCGCATCCTACAGGTGGATATTGATAACAGGCAGGTTTATTCGCAGGTAAGAAATGCCCGTTTGAAGGCAACTGCAGGTATTCGAATAGCAGTGAACCCTAACCCGGCAAAGGACTTTGTAAATCTATTGATTAGCGGCTCATCCAACCGGGCCAGCATAGAACTGTTAAATGCAGCAGGACAAAAACTACTGCAAAGAACTGACGTAAATACTTCCAATGGAGTTTACAACCTTCCATTGCCAGTGCTTTCCAAGGGAATTTATACCATCATGGTTTATTTACCAGAAGGGGCTTTTGCCAAAAAAATAATCATTCAGTAATCAGTTGAATACATTCTTTTACAAATCCTGGTAGCATTGGCTGCCGGGATTTTTTTTATCCATTTTGCCGGGATAGTGCATTTGGATAATCTGCGGAATGAGCTCGTTAATCATTGGTTATAATTATTTGTTCGGCTATGTCCATGTACTTATACTCCGGAATATTTATGGGATGTAAAGGCAATCCGCCGTCAGGGCTTCAAATGCGCTCAATTGCGAATGCAGAATACGAATGAATATTGCCTGCAATAAACGACACGCTACTTTATTGAAGTAATTATTTTTAGCCAAAATCGTAGCCGGGGCTGATCGGGTATTTGTAAGTGATAAGGATACTTTTAATTTTTTACACTATCTACTTTTGCTGGCGTAATTGCAATTGGCGGGATGGCGGCTGCTGCAGGTTTACTGTTAAGTGGTTCTCCCACCGCAATATCGCAACGGTGATTTGGCTGGCCGTGGGCAGGGTTCATTCCAGGTGCAACTTTTTGAACAGGTGGCGCAGCAACTAAGGTTGATGGTGCCGATGGTTTTATATTGGGGCTTGTAGCTGTATTAACTGTTGGTTTGCTGTTTAAAGGAGCGCCCACAGCAATATCGCAGCGATGGTTAGGCTGCCCGTGAGCAGGATTCATACCTGCAGCCACATTTTGAGTAACAGGTGAGGCATTGGTTACCGGAACGATCTGGTTAGCTGAAACGGGCGACTGTATTTGTGTTGGATTGGGAACAGCGGGTTTACTATCCAACGGGGCCCCCACCGCAATTTCGCACTGGTGACCAGGTTGACCATGCGCCGGATTGAGTCTGATATTGTTGTTGCCGGGCAAAGGCTCACTGGTATTTTGCGTTGTATTCTCAGGCAAGCCGGTCAAATTCCGACTTCCGGCCGAACGCTGAAACATTGAATTTAATAAAGAAGAATCAGCCCCGGATTTTTTAAAAGTAGCCGTGTCAATTTTTATTTTGTTGTAGGTTTGAGAGCTTTCACCTGTCTGTTCATTCTCCGAGCAGGAAACAAAAGCAACAACTGCAATCAACGGGAAAACAAAATATTTAATGATCATATCATTTTATTTGTTTGCGTAAATTACTATTATTTACCAGAAAGATAACTTCGCAGGACCGAAGCAGGATTTATTTTTTAATTCCAGTGACTGTTTTTATTTGTAATTGTACAAATGTTATGGCGTTGAAATGGATGGTAAAATTAATGGGTAGGTACTAACAAGATGATACAGGTTTTAATCTTTGGTTAAAACGCTTGAACTTGTTGTGGTAACCGAAGCCAAGCTTATAATGAACAAATACTTCCAAATGCCGGAACTAAATGTTAAGTTTTTTAGTTTTCGTTTCTTATACATTAGTAATGCTTATTTTTATAGCCTAACCTGAATCATATGCGTCTTATATTTTTATCATTGGTTTTAATGTTGACTGCATCTGCAAAAGCACAAACTGTTTTACCGGGTGGTTATGTCAATCATTTGCAACAGCAGTCATTGGCAGGTAACAATCGGTTTATAGACAGTGTGCCTGATAAAAAATGGTTTATGAGTAAGTCCATAGGTATTTCTACCAGCTTTGGTTTTTTTAATGGCGGTAATGCTACAGTATTGGCAGTTCCTTTAATACTTCAATTGAACCGCAAACTCAATAATAATTTTTATGCTTTTGCCGGAATATCAGCCGCACCTGCTTATGTAAATTTTAATCGTCCTTTCCTTTCTACCAATAGTAATAGTAATAAGTTTTCGTCACACAATGGAATGTTTCAATCCAACAAGCTCAATATCTATTCAAGAGCAGAATTAGGATTGATGTATGTGAATGACCAAAAAACATTTTCTATTTCCGGCAGCATTGGTATAGAAAGAAGCAGTTATCCGATGGTTCCGTTAAATCAGATGGGTTTTGCAAGACCGAATGTTTTTATTGCTCCCCGCAATTGATAAATCTTGAAGTTCACCGCCTGGTCGTATTAAAGAAGCAATGCATTACGCCTCTCCCAATATACAGTGCATTATAAAAAGCTAAAAGGATTATTGCCTCCAAAAAAATACAAAGACGCACTATGCGTAACCCCCATCACAAATTGAACATAAAATACTTTTTTACCTGTCAATACCCAACGAGATGATTTTTAAAAAAGCGATTTATCCATTTTATATTTCGATAATAGCCGCAGGATAAAAAGAATGATGTTCATTTTGACGTACATAACCCAACTGGTTGGTAAGCATTGTGGTATTGCCTATTTTAAAGGCTGGTGTATTGCAATGATGATGCCCGTAAATCCAAAAGGCTGCATTACAGGATTCAATAAAATCAAATAGCTCCACTACAAAGACTTCATTGATTGAACTGTTGAGATACTGTGGCGGATAGTGCATCAAAGTAGGTACATGGTGAGTTACCACAATATTTTTCGCTCCGTCATATTTACTGGTTGCTGTTTTTAAAAATGACACACAGCTTTGATGCAATTCGTTGAACTGCCGGGTAGTAAATTTTTTCCCTTGCCAGTTGATCGCAAAAAAGTCTGACACACTTCTTTGTATGTCCAACGCATTGAGTACATTAATTTTACTCCATAATGTGCTGCAAATAAAATTGACTTCTTTGTATTGAATTACCTGGTTATTCACCAACCATACATTGCTCCGGATTTCTTCGTGTAACGGATCGGCAACGGAGCCTGCATCATATTGATAATACTCATGGTTGCCGGGTATCCAATACACCGCTTCAAAATTATCAGCCACATAATCAATAAAGGCGTTTTGTCTTTTATGCAACGAAAACGGTAGAATATCTCCCGCCAATAACAATACTTCACCTCCTATCTCAAGCGGATGCTGTTTTAAAAAATAATTATTTTCCGAAAACTCCAAATGCAGGTCGGAGCAGTACTGAATTTTCATTGTTATGCGTTGCTTTTATTTTAAAGGTGGTATTTTTTTAAATAACACAACCACATAAATGTATGCATTGTATATTTTATTAAAAACCTTTAATATTCAAACCCCACAATATTCCGCTTCGCAACAATCCCTTAAAACCCTAATTTTTACCCCCCCCTTTATATTTACCCACCAGGCAGCAACCGTTGGAAAAAAGATACTATCCATTTATTGCTTCCAGCATTGATCCTTTACTGTTTATTTGCAACTGCACAACTAGTTACCGGTTTCTGGAACAGCAAGATTGATCGTAATACTCAGGCTAGTCCCCGGTGCTCAAGTGATAAACGTACTTACCGCCCCGGGATCCGCCAGAGCGAATTAAAAAGATGGGTACCTACCTAAGAAAGCACGATGCATTCTGGAATAGTTAAAAATCGATTCAGCGATAAAAGATCTGAAGAAAAACGTTGCGGCTGAAACACCTTGTAAATGTGTTAATCAGTCACTTTATTTAATAGGGTAGGTGAAACTGGCCAGCTTCATTTTAGCACGATATCTTTGATGATGGACCGCTATATCAGAGATTGTTAGGTGATTTATTAATTTAATAACTATTCCATACTGCCTCCCTTATTGAAATCTAGCCGGAGGCTATTTGTTTCGGGTGAAACGTAAATCATTATTATTAAAACAAATACAGGCAAATTTAAAAAAACCGCCTGCATTTGTTGTTGATTATTCCGTCCATTTAATCGATTATTTTTTGACGTTAAATGCATTTTTGCCACACATGGTGCATTTACCGTTTTTTAAAGCGGCAGTATCGCTAGCTAAAATGCATTTATTTTGTTTCACTACTTTCAGTTTCATTTGCTCCTTGGGTGATAGATTTGAATAGTTTAGCTGGTTCGAGCAATTTCCCGAATTATCAAAAACCAGTTCATGAGATTGTTCAGTACTGGTCGATTTCATCAGGTCGGTTTTCATTTGCTCTTTTGCTGACCGGTTAATTGCCGTTGCATTATTGCTGATTTTGGCTGGAGTTGTATTCATTTTTACCACTTCCATTTTCATTTGTTCTTTCTTCGACCTGCTATTATTGTTTTGTGCCAAAGCACCTGTAGATATTAAAGTGAATACTGCTACCAGTACGATATTAAAATTTTTCATTTTACTAAATTTTATGTTGGAAAATATATTGTTTCAGACTACCCTTACGCATGCCTTGCCAGTAATGGCCGACACGCAGAAAAACAAAATACTATTAGATTAGCCAGATACAATTGCGTACATGCAGTGGTAAGTTATTTACTGTATAGTCAGGATAATTACGTTTTACCTTAATTGGTATTAGCAGTGCTGTTATTGAATGCTTGTTTAAAATTGATAAGGGAGCAAAACAAGTATGGCGTGAAAATATCTTCCGAACGCTGCCAAACCGGGCATTTTCCGCATGCGCACCTTCCACCTCCTTTTCGGAGTTGCACTTTTCAAATGGCAAGGATTCAGTTTTATCATTCCGTAAGTGATTACTTAAAGGCTCATATACATATTGACTGGTTTCTGCAGGAACTACTATATTACCCTCAGATAAAAACATATCTAAAAAGACTGAACCCGAAATGAGTAAAAGGGCCGATATGATGGTGACTATATTTTTCATTTAAACACTCATATTTTTATGCCTGATTATATGATCCTGTTATATGTTTTGTATGTTATTTTGTACAAAGAAACATATAAATCGCTTTCGACACAAGGTTTTTTGCTTTTTTTTTGTATGCTTTTACTTTTATTAACAGTGTTAAAAGACTGATTAATAATGATATACAAACTATTTATTTATATATATAACACATACTTGGTGAATACCAATGCTTTTTTTAACCATTGTGAAGAAACGTTATAAGAATCTGGAATAGGATTGATATTTTGAGTAACTAAATAATTATTTCTTTATAAAAAAGATATTGCTAATATGTTTCTTTGAAATTGAAATTGTGTAATCGAAATAAAGAAATATTCAATTCCATTTCGGAAAAAGTCGTTTTTGGTTAAGGAGAAAAACAGCCGGAGGTAATTTTTATGAATGGTTTTATTTATTTATTTAAATACCAACTTAAAGGAAAAACGTTGTTTTAATTCGCCTCGCAGCTTTATTGAAATATCGTCTGTAAATGTTCCAAAGACTACTTTAGGCATTTATATATGCGTCAACCAAAAGCGATTACTATAACATGGATACAATGTCTAAAACTTCAGGCTACATCACCCACTCACCAGTCAGTAACCAGAATCATAAAAAACCCAATACAAATATTTTACTGTTTAATACAGTCTTCCGCTAGTAAATTAAAAGCTTGTTTAAAAGAAGTTTATCGGGTTAAAAACAATACAAGACAGGAGCAGATAGTCGTCCGGTTAAACACAATATTCTTACCTTCTCCTGATCCGGCAGAAAACGTTGCTGAGAAAGGAAATTATTAACACTTAAAATCCTATTTTTATCTACCTGTTTATTAAACCACCAGGCAACCATCGTTTGAAAAACTATCCTATCCTTATCATGTTTTCGATAGCCATTCTTTCCTGTTTACTTTCTACTGCACAACCCGTTACCGGCTTTTGGAAAGGCAAGATTGATCGTAAAAATGTAGAACTTAAAATTATAAAAAACGGCGACAGCATCACGGGTACCAGTTACTACTATACATCATCCGATAGTTACCGGCGCTACAGCATCAAAGGCTATTTGGATGACCGGGACAATAGCGTGGTATGGTGGGATGATGTGTTGATAGAAGAAAAAAACAGCAACCGGATTTTTGGTGGAAAGCCCGCTACGCCCTACCTTTCAACAGCAGATTTTAATTGCCCCGGTGGCACAAAAATGTATTTGAATGGAAAGGCAGCTTTAAAAGAAAATGACGAAGAAAGAGGGCCGGTTGATCTGCAAAAAATGGAGGCGCACACCTTCAACGATGAATGGGATTTTGTAATTGAAAACTATACCCTCGGTGCCAATGATCCTGAATTGATTGACAGTATTGGTAAAATGGCTTTTACCAAACCCATACCCGTTGAACCATTGGTGGTAAAGCAAATACCGCAAAAGCCTACGCCGAAAGACGTGGTGATACAACCCAAAAAACAGGCTCCCATTGCTAGCCCTAAAAAGGAGCCGGCCACACAACCAACACCTGCTCCTGTTAAAGCACTGGTAGTGATAGCCACACCTTTAAACAACGAACAAAAATTTACCACCCGTCGCAAACAACTGATGCAGGAGATATCCATCAGTGGCGATTCCATCGAACTAAAGTTTTATGACAATGCAGAAGTGGATGGAGATTCCATCGCTATTTTTCTAAACGACCGATTGCTATACGAGCATATTAAACTTACGGATAAAGGATATACCATCATGCTGGCCGTTGCTACATTGCAGCAATCAAACGAGCTGGTGATGGTAGCAGAAAACCTGGGATCCATCCCGCCCAATACCTCATTGATGGTGGCCATGGTAGATGGCAAGCGCTATGAAACCAGACTGGAAAGTACGGAGCAAAGCAGTGCGGTAATTCGATTCGTTCGGAAGGAGCTGTAGCGTTACCACTACTTCGTTGCAATGCAAGACCTCATTGCAGGAATCGAAAGTACCGACTTTTTAAAGCCAACATAAAGAGATTCCAGATGAAGGTTAATTCGAACAGCAGGTTTAAAAACTTTGCAAGTGTTATTCTGTCGCTTTTTTATTGCACATTTACCTTCAATTCACTTATGTCATTTACGTTTTATAGCTGGTGCAAAACACTTTCAGTAAAATGTCGCTACAGCAGTCGTTTTGAGAGAATGAAATTGGACTAAATGAATGTAGAGACCATAAGAATATTTTAATAAATTGATTGCCGTAAGATATATTGGATTTTAGCAGCATGGATATAGCCGTCAATTTGAACTATATCCGCACTTGCTAATAAAACGTAAATCACTTCCCCAAAAGAAACTTTAAAAGAATTTTACTAAAAAGAAAGCTGTATCAATAGCATTCAACGTGTATTGTAGTATGGAACTCATTTCCAACATCCGAAGGTTGGTTACAGTGTACTAATAATGAAGTAAAAGTGCTGAGTTAAGAAGTGTGTAAAGGCAGAATGAATTAATATGGCGGGCAGAAAAAATTATTCCCTTTTAAAATAAGTATGAATTATAAACACGAAACTTTTTTATTATACAATTCTCGCCAACATTTTTATTTTACAATTTCTACCGGAAAATCGTTACCAAAACCATAACTGGCAGGATATTGATTGTTACTACCATATTTTTTTACCAACTCGGGCACTTGAATTTGTAAAAAGGATTTCATCCCGTTAACCGTAATCATTTTATTTAGTGCAGCCTGTCCCTTTAATGCCTGCAATAAAACGTAGGTAAATGCACCATGGCCCAACTGCCCGAATTCCTTGGCTGTTTCACTGCTGCCACTTGCAGCCATCCAATGTGTACCGGTACTCCGTGCCACTACTGCAAGGCTTTTTTGTTGTTCCCCGTCATGCTGCAGCGTTGCATCAAAAGCACCTGCACTTTGGCAGGCATCTAAAATGAATAATTGTTTTTGCGCCTGAATATCTACTGCATACTGTTGCAGTTCTTTGGCAGGTACACCGTTTTTAAGCAGGCTTTCTCCCCCATCAGCCACATCTGCTGCTACCAAATAAAATTCCTTATTACCAGGATTAATATAACCATGCCCCGCAAAATAAAATACAAAAACATCCTGCGGCTTAGCATCTCTTTTTATTTCGTTAAATGCTTTGGTAATGCCAGCCTTATCTGCATTGGCATCTGTAATAAAATAAGTTTTTACGTTGGCCAGCATACTCTTTGCATCTTTCTCAATCTCTTCTTTAAAAGCCGTAGCATCTGGCAAGGCATAGTTAAGCGGATTAATTTTATTTGTATATGCATTAATGCCAACTACCATCAGGTACATGGTAGCATTTATATCTACCGGCGATATGGTTGCTGTGTTGGTAGTATTCTTAACAGGCGGAGGTGGCTGATTTCCTTTGTCACCCTGGTAGGTTACAGTTATTTCATCTGCATCACTTTCGGTTCGCTGGCTGTTTAAAGCAATGGCTCTAAAATTATTATTACCAGGTAATAAATTGATGGTATATTTTTTACTATCGCTGCCGTCATTATCGGTTACAAAAAGCCCACGGGTAGCCAGGTTTACTACTTTGCCGTTGTGAAACAAACGGATTTCATCTACCTTGTCTTCATCTGCTGTGGCATTAACTGTTATTTCGGCAATACCTGTTGTATTTGTATACAAAGGGCTTTCATCGCCTACTTCGAGGTTACGGGTTTTTTGCTGGTACTTAATTTTTATACGTGGCTTGGGGCGCAGGTTATCAATATTGTTATTAACAACCGGAAAAGATTCGCCGGCTAAAATCCTGCTTAGTAATTTGGGCGTGTAGCAATTCTCATAAAGGGTTTCAAGCGGATATTTTACTATGCCTTTTACAAAATATAGTTGCTTCTCTGCGGCTGGCGAGGCATCAAAGCGGCCATCTTTTGTTATAACGGCCCAATCTTCTGTATCTATAAATGAATAAAGTGTAGCAGCCCATTTATGTTTCAGCAAGTCAAACAACTGAATATTATTTTCTGTTGAACCAACAAATAAAAAACGGCCATCTGCGGACAGCGTCATATAAAAAGAGTATTGCATAGGGCAATCAATAGCCAGTTCTTTTACAAATGCCTTTTTTTGCAGGTCGTAAAATAAAAGTCCTTTACTTTTTTGGGCCGTAAAAATCATATATTTTTCATCCTCTGTAAATGTAAAATGCGAGTCGCCTGCTATTTCTGCGTCAGGGATAACAGCCTGGTAATCGCCTTTTACAGATTGGATGGTAACATTATGTGCCCTTACCCTGTATGCAATAAAATTATCTTTAGAGGAGAATTGGAGCTTCTCAATTACTTCGTCGAATGGTAGTACCTTTTTTTGGGCAATTACTTTACCCGAGGGTACTTCAGAGATTACAATTTTGGCTCTGGATGCATCATAAACAGATGCAACCCAGTTGTTTGCTTTTGCAAAAGCTGCTCCATAGGGCCGGCCTTGTAAACGGGTTGCTACTGTAGCCTGCGGCACGGTCCAGATATTAATAATTTTGCTATCGTCATATTTATCCAAAACAGAAAGCATGTACCTGCCATCATACGATAACTGCAAACCGGTGTAGCCCGATACATCTATTGGAAACTCTGTAACTTTATTTTGCTTTTCATCATACCCTAATAATTTATCACGCTGGCTATAGTACGTTATTTTATTAATGGTATCTATACTTTTCTTTCTGCCATATTGCTCTACATAATCAGGTAGTATTTTCATGGAGCCTGATAAAAAATTCCAGGCTAAGGCTGCTTTTTTACGTGGAGAAAGCCCTTTTGTTTCAAGGCTTCCGTTGTTTAATACAAGGTCTTCTGTCGAATATTGATTTAACCTTCCGTTCCATCCTTCTGAAATTTTCCCGCTGGTATAATCAACAAAAAAATGATCTTTTTCTATGTAGTAAATAACTTTAAAATCGTGAGGCGTAAAATTAAGGAATGGGGATTGATAAGTTATTGGCGAAGGTAGTATTGAACTCCATAAAATATTTCCAGTTGAAAAATCGTATTTAATTATTTTCTTTTTTGTGATGGCAACTATTGATTGCTGATCAGGAGAAAACTTTGCCCTGCAAAAGGCTGTAAAATCCTGCATTAAAATAGTTGTTTTAGCTTGCCCTGTAGCAATGTTAAATACCTGCAGTTGTTTTTCATCCCCATACAAAATGTATTTACCATCTGCCGAAAAATCTAACGTATGTAAACCAGAAGCGTCCATTTTATCAAGGTTGATTGATGGAATAATTTTACCAGTAAGTGTATTAAAAAGTTCAATTTTATTCGGGTCGGCAAGGGCTATTATATTTACTTTGTCAGCATATCCTACCCGCCTGAATTCTCTCCACGATTCAGTCATTTTAAAAACTCTCTTCGTATTTGTATTGATGTTGGTTATAATATTACTTTGTAACAGCAAATTATTTTCAAAATACAATTCGCCTATGTAAAGCGGATCAAACAGGTTAATTTTTTGCAGGCCTCTTTGAATAACCTTACCGCCAATATCAGTCGTAATTTTATATCCTTCGGGATTAATAGTTAAAATGCTTTTGCTGTCATTTGAAAATGTAGCAGCCAGTGTTTGAGGAATTATCCGTAATTCGGTTTTAGTCTTAATATCCCATAAAATACTGGTAAGGGTATTATCTGTAGTAAGCAAGTACTCTCCATCGGGAGAAACAGCCATTTTATTAATATCATTTTGATGCCCTGTTTGTATGATTAGTTCTGTTTTTTGGGCAAAAAGATTACGACCAAATAAAAATAAAATAAAAACAACAATTACTTTTTTCATGAACCAAATTTTAAATTTTTTTATTTTACAATCTCCACCGGAAAATCATTTCCAAAACCATAGCTCGCTGGGTACTGTGCAGAGCCGTTGTACTTCTTCATCAGCAACGGCACTTGCACC
>Ga0209181_10006882_pt1 | contig 15781 bp, 10 predicted proteins | sample MAT05_FD_187208 | JGI IMG/M metagenome (GOLD analysis project Ga0209181, IMG submission 187208) | Freshwater microbial communities from Lake Fryxell liftoff mats and glacier meltwater in Antarctica - MAT-05 (SPAdes) (version 2) | ecosystem: Environmental > Aquatic > Freshwater > Ice > Liftoff... | reverse complement strand
GTTGGTGTCGATTTCTATGACCACACCGGCCAAGGCTGACTCGTTGGTGATTCGACCTTTGAGAAGCGATGAAAACGAAGTTTCGCTAGCGCCTACAGGCTTGATTTCGCCAATAGTCGCGTTGCGGATTCGAGCGGCTTGGTCAATCTGATCCACTTTATTAAACGTGAGAGATTCCCACTGACCGAGCGTGTACGTATTGGATTGTGACATCCACTGGACGGGTCGGAATCGAACGGTAACTTCACCAAATAGTAAGTGAGTCGGGGCATAAACAAATCCGCCGGAACTGTTGGGTTGAGTTAAGCCATCGACGAGATTGTCTCCATTTTCATCGACTTGGATCATCACGTCGTGGATGGAGATCAATTCCGAAATATTGACCAGTCCGACAATTGTCGTGTTTTCTGTTTCACTATCGCTGAATGACACGCCTGAATCGCTGAGTAACTCTAGATTGGAGACCGTTGCGAGCGGTGGATTGGAACCGCCTGAATCACCTCCAGGCGGTTCGCCGGTTGGTTCCGTTGGTATGTACCGGGAATCACTCACCGAAATAACCCAGTCAGTCCAAGGGGCTATCAATTCCGATGCTTTAGCGATGTCCCAGCCAGTAAGACGGTAGGAAAGATGAACAATTCCATCATGATTAAGCAGGATAGGTTGAGAAAACTGCCCGCTCGGTTGCGGAATCGTCACTTGATCGGTAGTACCATCGCCATTGATATCGAACTCCACAGCGTAATCCGTAGGGTACAAACCAGACACCGTTCCGAACACATCCAGTTTCAAACCGTGGACGAAGCCGTCGCCGGACGTGTTAACGACCTGAATATTGCTGATCGTAGCGAGCTGAAAATCGGTTGCGGTTAGGCCATACTCAGACCAATTGCTCAACCGATCGATTCGAGATATCCCATCTAGCACTGAGGTGCGCAAACGGACTGGCGTTGTTCCGTTTCGTCAAGTCCATGGAATCGAGAAATGTCCTTCGCCGTCAGGTAATACCCAACCGTCCACGACGCCATCGCCGTTAGAATCGAAGTCAATCCGCGTTTCGGCTAGTTTGACGATCCCTGTTTTTTCGAGCCAACCGCTGATCGATGGCAAGCTACTCTTTCTATCTGACTCCAACACAATCGCTGAAACGATAGTGGGTAATTGAGATGGTAAGTCTGCCGTCGCTACAGACCAGGAACTAAATATCCTATCACCTGCATCCAAGTTCCATTCAGCGACTCGGACGCTAAACTGTTGTGGCCCAGACCCAAACTCGGAAACGTCAATCTGAAAACCAAGATCAGCATTCAGTCGAATCAGTTTGTCCCCATGACCATCGTGGTCAAAATCCACTTCAACGGCGACAAACCCCAGATTCACGTCTGTTAAGTTCTTCGCTCGCGGTGTGGTCGATTCGGTCGAAGAATTTGGTGCAGGCTCCGATTTCGGTTCTGTCCAACCTGTGACGTATCCGTTCGACAAATCACCGGGAATCTGAACGATGCGTTGATCTCCATTGGTGTAGAGATTGTTGTGAGATACTGTTCCGGTGAGTTGCACAGAATGGTCCCCTCGACCTCCTCCCATTTCGACTTGCAACTCATCGATAAATAAATTGGAGCGAGGCGCATCGATCAAACCGATCGAGATGGTTTCCCAAGCGCCTTGGCCGGCAATGCGATACGATGTCGAAAAAGCTCCTCGGATGGATTCAACGCGGGGATCAACGGATCTGGGATCATAAGTAAAAAGTCGTTCTCCCTCATCGAGAGTAACCACTCCGTCAACAGTTCCGTCGCTAAAATGATCGAATTCAATTCGAGTTTGGCGATGATCATTGCTACCGCTCATCATTCCAACCAATGTCGGATTGAAGGTAGAACTGTCGCCCGTGATTCCGGTGTCGGACAGCAATCCCACGTGCTTGATTCGAGTTGCTCCAGTGTCATCGAAAATTGGAAGGATGGAGACAAATCGTTTCCAACTTAGATCGGAACTATTACTTTCCGAGACGGCATACGAGAACTCAAACCGTGCGAATCCATCTTCCGTTGCAACATTTTGTTTTTAGGTTTAGCAGAGTTGTACTGCCATTGCCCTCGACCCGAATGGACCGGTCTGCGATAGAGTCTGAGTCATCATCGATTAGGATTTGTTGATCGATACTTTGAGGAACGACGAATCGAATCGACGCTTTTTGTTCGCCGCTGTCAGCCGTTAGCATTACGACATCTAAAGCATCTTCGAGAAGCGGGGCGGCAACCTCCCGGCGAAGGTAAAGTTCTTTTTTGCTTGCCAGGTCCAAGACAATATTTGCGCTAGCCATGACTCTCGCAGTTACGACGCCCTGAGTTGAATTGGAGAGGTGAGCGGGAATAACGATACTGGTTTGGTGTGGTTCAAAAACGAATTGCTTTATCGAAACTTGACCTTGAGCCAACTGGCTACCATTGATTTCAATTACGGATTCGATAGCTTGAAATTCGACGTCTACTTGAAGCTTTGAGCCGACGTCGAGCGAATTCCGCGTCAATTGGAAAGAATCCATACCGGGCGCGGAATTAGTTGCTGATTGAAACCCCGATTCGAACCCTACGATTGGCAAGTTGGAATAGGTATCATTGTCCAAAATCATTGCTGTTAGCGAATTCGATGCGACGATGTAATTGGAATCGACTATTCCAAAAAGTTGGACTCTAAGCGATTCGGCACTCTCGGGAATCAAATCGTCATACGTGTGAAACTCGATTGTAGATTCTTGTTGGCCGATAGCGAATGTAACGACTCCGCCCCACTCTTCGAAGTCTTTCCCAGGGATGGCTGAGCTTATCGCATCGATACGATAATTAACTTGTAGCGCCCCTGACGACCCGGATCGACGAATCAGAAATCGAGCGGTACCGCCTTCCGTAATGTCTTCAACGCTTTCCATCCAAACATTGCTTAACGGACCCACGGTCACAGGTTTGTCCAAGTCAGCCGCCAACTCAGCGGTCGAATAGGGTTTCGCCGGCCTACCAAATCCGATGTACTGGTCGACACCCTGGGTACTTTGAGATAGGCCCGTCACTAACGGCAAAGGCAAATCGGCAGCCATCAGCATTCGTTTTTCCAAACCCTCAACCAACGAACGCCGCAACTGATTTTTGCGACGGGATTTTTTTAATCTTGTTGAAAACGCTTTACCGAACAATCGATTTCTAAACACGTTAAGGAGACCTTCTTGAACTGTTGCGTTGCAACTGAGGAAGCTCGTTAAATGTTGAATTAGTAAATCTAACGATGCTGATTTCGAAATACAACTATGGGCAATGGGTGGAACCCCATAGTTTGCTTAAATAGTTCAATAACTTTTTTTGACCTTTCTGGCTTCGCCGTTTTGGAATTTGAGCACGGATGATCCCGTGCTGCCGGGGACAATGGCAAGTCAATCGTTCATTACGGCGTTGTCGTTTGGACAATCGAAGTGAAGTGCATTCGCGATAACGTCCACCAAACGACTAACTTGACATAAGAAAACTAACGGGCCAGATGCCTCTGGCGTGGCGGGCCATTCATGTTAGCAACGTCAACGTTTTCGAGCCCCTGGTTTAAGCCTACAGAATACAAGCATCTTGAAACCAGCCGACCAATGGCGCCTATGCGCTCCTTAAAAATCACTTCCTCATAACCGAGGTTATTCTGTTCGCAACCACCCGTCTAATTGCGGGAACCAGATTTGAGCTGTCGAACTCGAAGTATAGGGATAAGGAGCCTTGCAGATGCAAACTTGCCTCGGCACTTGGGTTTGTCAAGGAAGGCGAATCGATTCGTGAGCGAGTAGACGAGGCGAAACGGTTGGAATTGCGAACGATGCGGAAGCCCTTTAAGCATCCCCCGAGTAAAACTCTGGGGCATTGCCTCGACGCGCGATGCCCTTCCCTATTCGTCTAATCCGAGAATCGTCCGTCGCCACCTGCCAAAGACGAAGTTGTCGACTGGAGCAGGACAGCTTCGATGCACAAGCCTGGTCCGAAAGCCAATAAAACACAGTTATTTGCGGTGGGCCGCTGTTGGGAGAGTCGGTCCAAAATAAACAAAACGGTAGGGGACGACATGTTTCCATGGTTCGCCAGAATGGCTTGCGATGCTTCAAGGGATGATAAAGGAAGTCCCAACGCCTTGCCCGTAGCTTGAATAATGCGTGGCCCTCCCGGATGGATTGCCCAAGCATCGATATCCGAAACGTTGAGTGATTGGCATTCCAGCCACGTCTTCAATTCGCTTTCCAGGTTCGCTTCGATGACGCTTGGAACCTGTGGATCCAATGTCATTCGAAATCCATGATCGCCGATCGTCCAACTCATCATTTCCGTAGTGCCAGGTATCCATTTCGAGAGCGTGGAGACAATCGACCAATGCGATTGCTGAGATGAAAATGAGTCGCGGATGTTTCCTTGATACGCCTCCGACTCTTTTGGAGCCCCGATGACCAAACCCGCCGCTCCGTCGGCAAAGAGGGCGTTGGCTACCAATTGCTGAGCATCGTCGGTGTATTGCTGATGGAGGCTGCATAACTCGACCGCGCCTAACAAGACAACTGCAGACGGGTCCGCGTCGACAATGGCCTTGGAAATGCGAATTCCATTGAGCGCACCGTGGCACCCCATGAATCCGACATGCGTTCGCTGGACATTGGAGTCAAGTCCTAGGGATTCGATGAGCGCGATGTCGACCCCGGGAGCAAAGAAGCCGGTGCAGGAAACCGTTACTAAGTGAGTGATACTCGATGTCTCGACACCGGAATTCTCAATCGCTACGGAACACGCTCGTTGGAGCAATGGGCCTGCATGTTCAGAGAACACTTTCATGCGTTGTGCGGTGGTGGGTCCCGAGGGAAGAGTGGCCGTAGCGGGTTGATAAAAAGACTGTCGCTGCGTACCAGGCAATTCGTCAGGTCCCAATAAGACACTGCCGCGACGCTTCACACCGGACTTGCGATAGAGAGCCGGCAACGCATCCTTCCACCGCGCCGACAGATTCAACTGTTGAGCAACCATCGCCGCATCGCTCTGAGCAATCGAATGCTCCGGGGAGGCAGTTCCTAATCCGAGGATTTTTGCGAAGGTTTTCTTTTTGATCAACGGTGTTTCAAGGCTCGTTAAACTCATTGACTTGTCTTTCGGATAAGTGAGGCGCGAAGTGGCGGAAGCCAATTGCAAGCCCGTAAAACCCACGCTGCTCCGCGTGGCCATCTTACCTGGCCAGCGATCCAACGGCATGTTCGATGCTTGTGAATTCTCTGTCGATGAGCCCAATCGTTCCATCGAGTGCCCATGTCATCTCTCCAGCCCTGCGCGGCGATTTCGGCGATCATGGGCAACACCGATTCCGCACTGGCCAAAGCCCACGACATGCCCTCCCCAGTAAACGGCTCGACGTAACCGATCGCGTCACCGATTAAGAAGACGCGATGATCCGATACTCGCGAGGAACATCGGGTCAAGCTGGGTGTGGCCAGCCACTGATCCTTTTCAGGCAATTCGATTTCCCCAACGCCACACTCGGCGAGGATGCCGCGTACGACTTGCCGAATGCCACCCCGCGCCGGAATACTCGACGGATCAATGGCTGCGGCGACATCCAACAATCCTCCGTCTGTCTTGCATATGCCAACATATCCTTGACGGCCAACCAGCATGTGCAAGCACCCGTCGGCAAATAGTACCGCTTGCGACTCGGGAATCAAGCATTGAACGCCAATCCGCGAATCGCTTGCCACGTTGGCTGGCCAATTGCCATGGTCTTCCTGGCGAATAGACGATCGCGTTAAACCGCTAGCAACCAAAACACTTTTCGATGCAACGACCACGGTATCGCCGTCTCTTTGCAATCGAACCGATCGGGTTGAAGTACCAGAATTGGACGTGGAAGCCATTAAGCTACCGATCGTTCGATCGATGAATTGCGAACCGCAGCCGATCGCCTTCTCGACCAGAATCGCATCCAACGTGGACCGTCGAATGCTTAACATGGCAGGTACAGGCCATTGAGCTTGTGCCTTCAGTATCTTCAATTGCATCGATTCGATACGGACGGCTCCTGCGGTTGCGATGTGATGCAAGACATCCAGTCGGTCGAGTGAAGCTTGAGAACGGAGGTTGAGGCATCCGCCACAAACTTTTTCTCGCGGAAAAGACTTCGAATCGACCAGTAGCGTTTTAAGCCCTTGCTTGGACGCGAAAATCGCTGCTGCGGCGCCGGCGACTCCTGCACCCAGGATGACCACATCCCAACAGCTTTCATGCAGGTCTTCCACACCGATCCTAACAATGCTTTCAGGTGCTTTGATTGCGATCATGTTAGACGTCCCATCGCAGCAAATAACGCTCGGGCCAATGACGGTGGATCGAGCACGGATTCAATCCCGCTTGAGAGGCCAACTCGCGCGCCTCCGATTCCGTGAAAGCCGCCCGCACCGATTGCGGGCCATCGAAATGCACGACAGGTGATCGCGACAGCAATTGGCAACCGATCTGGGCGAACGCAACTCCCAATCGCGACCTTACCAAGTCATCTACCAACACCGACATCGCTGCGATTTCCTTCATTCGTTCCAAAACTTGAACCGCTTGGTGCTCGGTAAAATGGTGTAAGAACAAACAGCAGTAAACGACATCGAACTTGAGGCCCTTTGTCTGAAAAATATCGGCCTGCTGAAAATGTACTTCCGCGGTTGAACGTTTTGAGGTTGGTAACCGATTTTGGGAAGCCGACCAAGCTTGATTCGCGCAATCGACAGCCGTTGGACTGATATCCCATCCGACCACTTTGCATTTTACTTGGCGGGCAAGTCGACGTCCAACTTCGGTTGCAACATCGCCACTGCCACATCCGATGTCTAAGACCGTGATGGAATCGCGGTTATTCTTGTTAGCGACCGAAAGGATTTCCTTCGCCAAACGATGGCCGGTTTGGCACAGTTTATTGACCCGCCGCAAGCCGTTCAGGGCGCGTCGATGTTCCACGGGGTCAATGGCGGGATCGTCCATCAACTCTGGCACTAGCACTCTAAATTTCATGCGGCCTCCGCGTAGGTCAAGGCTTTGGATGCTCCAATGCATTTACCCAAAGGGCTTAGCAGCAGTGCCGGCAAAAAAATCAAATCACCCACGATCGCACCCGAAAGCATGACAATCATCAGCTTCGCAAATTGTTGCGTCGGAATGAACTCGGCGAAAAGGAATGGCATCATAGAAACGCAACTGATCAACGTTGTGTGCATCATGGCCGGAGCGCAACTATGAAACGTTCTTGCGACGGCCTCTTCACGCGAAACCCCACTGCGAAGTTCATCCATGTACCAGCAGACGAAATGCAGTGTGTCATCCACCGCAATTCCCAACGCAATGCTTGCCGTCAAGATGCCTGCGATATCGAGATCGAGGTTCATCCAACCCATGCAGCCAAAGGAATGGTCACCGGCAACACATTGGGTAGCATGATTAGTAGCCCACCCGGAATACCGCGAACGATCAGCATCATCACAGGCGTGATCATGACGAAAGCGCTGGCGAAGCTATAACCTAGGTCCGTCAGTAAGGCGACTTGGGTCTCGTGCATGACAGGCGATAATCCGGTGAATTCAGCACCGTTTAACTGCTCCACCGGAACATCCGTCAGAACTTCGTTGGTTGCGTTGGCAACCATACGCGTCAACTGTCCGTAGTCCTCGTCCGATGTCGCAGATACCTTTGCCATGATTCGCCACACCTCGCCTTGCTCCGTGGTTGCTACTAAGCCTTGCTTTTGAAAATCCGGAATGGCCTTTTCTATTTCTTTGCGCAGTACAGCCCGTTTTGCAGTCGCTACAATCGTGGCTGAGTCGGACCAAGTCGGCAAGAAGGAAACCGCTGAAAACACACCACCAACACCTCGTTCCTCGAGCAATCGTTTTGATACTTTCGAGACCCAACGAGCGCGTTCGAGGGCTGTCAACGAACTCGTTTTCGGAAAGTTCAAGAGAATTTCCACTGTAGCAATCGGTCCTAAATGCTGCTCTATCCAAGCCATGTCTTGATTGGTTTTGCTCTCCATCGGGAACATGTCGCTGAATTTGGTAGACGCCTTGAGCCGCGTCAGTCCAATGCAGGTAATCACGAGCAATACAATTCCTATCGCTGAAATCCAGTTTGCGTTGCGAGTCAACCAACTGAGGTATCCACTCGTCATGTTCCAAGGTGTGTCGTACGAGTCCATTTCACTTTTCGACGTTTCGCCACAAGATTCACCACTGCGACGTGGCGAGCAAAACCAATCGACTAACGCAGGAAATCCCAGGAGCAGCACGACAGTCGCGATGCCGAGTCCGACGGCCGAAAAGATTCCGAATTGACGCACGGGTGCGAGTTGGCTAGTCAGCAACGAACCCATTCCCAGCATGGTCGTCAGGCTCGAGAGCGAGCACGGCTTCCAACCCAATAGCATCGCTTGAGTGCCAGGGTGCACGCATTTACGACGCAAGCAATCCGCGTGGTAGTTCATCAAATGCACTGCGCCGGAGAGGGTCAGCATGAAAATAAGCGTTGGTAGCACGATCAAAACGGCGCTGAACCGATTGCCGGTGTAATACACCATGGCAACCGCAAGCAACTGGCCGACTCCAGCCAAAACGAGAACAACGACAGCTCTTCGAAATTGACCTAAGCAAAACCAGGCAACCAGCATCCCCAAAACGCTCGAGGGCAGGACGAGCTTTTTTAAACTCGCTTCGGCGGCTGCATCGACTGCAAAGGCTTCGTAAACGGTGCCTGCAAGTCGCAGTTCCTGGCGTGTCAAACCAAGCGTGCGATCTGCAGCTTGGAGAATCATTTCGATGGTTTCGTTCTGCTTGGCAACGCCAATCGCGGTGATGCGAGCTAAAATAGCGGCGGTTCCATCCGCACCTAACATAACTCCGTTAAGGCGTCGTGCGGCCTGGGCATTTGGTAAGGCCAAGGGTGGCTGCGTCAATTGCCGCATCAACTGATCGCTCGACTCTAGCTTGGACACATGACTCAAAAAGCGTGCGTCACCACCAAGCTGCAATTGAAATTCCGCCAGACGAGGATCATCCACTCGACAGCCATTCCACGAGATCAACACGACTTGATCGTTGCCGAAGGATTCGACAAACGCTTCATAGCGTGCGCGTTCAGGTCGTCCTTCAGGCAGCCACTCATGCACGCCCGAGGACCCAACCGGGAGGTTGAGCACAGCCCAAACTCCCCAAGGCAAGCAAATGGCTAAGGCCGCAACCAACAGGCGGGACGTAAATTGAATTCGTTCCAGGTTTTTAATGTTGTGCTTCGCCTGATTCCAGCGCCTGTGGACTAACTCTTACCAGAAACCTAGTTGGAACCGTCGACAAGTTTCGAAGTGTGGTAAAGTGCTATTAGGCGAGCGGCAGAATGAGTCATACCCTCCCCTCGCTTCGCTCGACCCTCCCGGAGGGAGGGTGAAGTCACTCTCCTTCTGGGAGAGTCGGCCTGAAGGCCGGAGAGGGGTTGCATTACACTGGTAGTTTTCAGCCTGCCGTTCGCCTTATGTCGCGATGGACCTTTTAAAACGCCCTGCGAATTGTACACGGAACAAGGATTAATAACGATGCGAAAGGATAATATTCAGCCGGTCATTCGCTGCAATCTGCAGGCGGTTACCGAATCATGATCGATTGCCCTGACATCAAAAAGTCCGTAATCAGAAATCATTATGATGTGAGTACACTTTTTTACAGGTTGCTGTGGGGACCTCATATCCACCATGGATATTGGCTAGCCGACGAGACTCCAGCCGCAGCTCAAATCCAATTGACTTCAACCCTTGCTGGGCTAGCGAAAATCCAACCCAAGTCCGTCGTCTATGACATCGGTTGCGGAATGGGCGGTTCCAGCATTTGGCTGGCAAAACAATTGCAATGTCAAGTCACTGGGGTCACACTCAGCCCAGTTCAAAGGCAATGGGCCGCAGCAAGCGCGGCCTTGAAAGGGCTCCAACCTCGCCCGCAATTTCGATGCGAAGATGCCGAGGCCATTGAATTTCCTGCGAGCTCAGCGGACATCGTTTGGAGCATCGAGTGCACCGAGCACTTGTTCAACAAGCCGGACTTCTTTCAAAAGGCCGCCGCCTGGATCAAACCAGGCGGCCGTTTCGCTTTGCTAGCTTGGCTTGCGGGGGAAATGCCGATGAGCGATGTCCACTCCCAGCAGGCTTTGCGGGTTTGCCAAGGAATGTTTTGTCCTTCACTCGGAAGCCAGTCAGACTACATCGAGTGGTTCGAACGAGCCGGCCTCAAAGTAACGGCCACAGGCATATGGACCGACCAAGTCAAAAAAACATGGGAGATATGCCGCAAGCGAGTTGAAAAAACCGGGGTTCGATACCTGGCCAGAGTTTTAGGTAGTAACCACGTTTTGTTCCTCGATCATTTTGATGCCATTTTGAATGCCTACGACTCAGGTGCTATGGAATACGGATACTTCATCGCGGAAAAAAAGGCTTGAGAATACTAGCCTACCAGCCCGCGCGCTAATCTAGGTCTAGAGGCAAGGTAAATATCCGCCGAGTAAAACTCGGGGGCATTGAATGCTTAGACGATGTGGGAACGAAGAGTTTTGGCTGCGTGCTCGGGGGTCACTGTGTTGATAAAGCAATCGGAGCCCCATTCAAAGCCAGCGATTTTGCTAAGCCGGGGAATGACTCGCAACCGCCAGTGATGGGCTTGCTCGTTGCCGCCGCAGAATGGACTGGTTTGCAGTACAAAGTTGTAGGCCGCCGAAGGATGGGCCGATTCCAGCGCACTAAGCGTTTTCTTGGTAACGATAGCCAAGTCTTCGCGTTCTTTTTGGCCGATTTCCTCGTACCTGCTCTGATGCGCTCTCGGAAGGATAGAAAAACTGTAAGGGAATCGAGAAGCAAATGGGCAAAGTGCAACGAAGTGTTCCGAGCTAAATAGAATCCGCTCTTGCCGTTCCTCCTCTTCGTTAATCAACTGGCAGATGTAACAGAATCCATACTGCTCATGGTGAAGAATCAGCCGATTATTGATTTTCTCGATATCGCGAGGTACAAAGTCCAAGCTGATCAGTTGGCTATGCGAATGGTACAGAGATGCACCCGCGTCCGCGCCATAGTTCTTAAAGATAACCGCGTACTTCAAGTCTCGCTGCGCTCGCCAATGATTCAAGCGACGTTGGTATGCTTCCAAGATGATCGCGATGTGATTTGGAGGCAGAGCTGTGATACTGTCGACGTGAATCGGCGACTCAATGATGACTTCGTGAGCGCCACGCGGAGAAGTATTTCTTTGGAACAGGTGCTCGGCCGTCGCGGTTTGCAATTGCTTTTGCTGCGACGTGCCAAAAGTATTCTCGGGCAGAGAAATCACCGAATCGGAAAGCGCCAAATCAGAATGATAATGGGAAGTAACTAGCTGGTTGGCAATCGACTCCCTGCAGGAAACGGCCGGGAACTTATTGGGAACAACTCGGACTTGCCAGGCCTGCTGGTCCAGAATGGCGGGATTCGGTCTTCGATTGGACGTGGTTGCGTCCGAATCCGTTTCGGGTAAGACCAGTGTTGGGCGTGGCGTTTCGTGTTCTTTCCCTGAGCAAAATGGGCATTCTATTGTGGCATTTTGAGCAACCGGTTGCGTTTGACGATATTGGTTGGGACGATCTTCGCGGTTTGGGGCAAAGATAACCCATCGATCCGATAACCAATCGTAACGCGTTTCGTTCATGGCGATGTTGGCTCTTTAGAGTCGACCCTCTATTGCCGCCAACTCGCGGGCTCGGCGGTAGGCGGATTCGTAGGCGCTCGCACTGTTGGTCCACGACCAATCCTGCGCCATTCCCTTTCGAACTAGTGTATCCCAAACTTTGGGCTCACGCCAATAAGTATCTACGGCGCGGTGGACACAGTCCTTGAGCGAATCGTAGTCGTAATGCTGAAACGAGAATCCTGTAGCCGTTCCTGCTGCCAAGCTTGCTTCATTTAGGTTATTCACGGTGTCGATCAATCCGCCTGTGGCATGCACAATCGGAACGGTCCCGTAACGCAGGCTGTAAAGTTGATTCAAACCGCAAGGTTCGTAGCGGCTCGGCATCAGAAACATGTCACTACCTGCCTCTATTTTGTGTGCGAGTGGATCCGAGAATTCCAGTCGAACAGCTACTCGATCTGGGCGACAACGGGCCAATTCGGACAGGGGACCAGCAAATCGTTGTTCCCCGTTCCCGAGAATAACCCACTGCACATCCAGCGAATCAACGGACTGTTCCAACATTGGCAGAACCAAATCCCAGCCTTTCTGTTCGGCAAGTCGGCCGATGAGACCGATGAGCGGAACGTCGTCGCGTTCCGGAAGCCCGACTTGACGTTGCAAATCGCGTTTGCATTGTTTCTTTCCTGTCTGCCAATGGTCAACGTTGTACTTCTGCACCAAATGGTTGTCGTTGGAGGGATCCCAAACGGCATAGTCCACACCATTGACGATACCCGCCATCCGATTGCCGCGGACTCGCAGAGACCCGTCCAATCCGCAGCCGTGGGCAGGTGTTTGTATCTCCATTGCGTAAGATGGGCTCACGGTGGTGATGAAGTCTGCAAAAGCGATTCCTGTCTTGAGCAGATTGAGATCGCCAAAGAACTCCATCTGCTGCCAGTTAAAATACTGCCAATCCAAAGCCGTTAGGCCCATATCGGATTGCCAGTATCGACCTTGGTAAGCCAGATTATGGATGGTCATTACCGAGGCTGCGTTGCGATACCACTGGAAATCACGAAAATTGGTTTTGAGGTATGCCGGAATTAGGCCTGCTTGCCAATCGTGACAGTGGATAATGTCGACAGGCAGTTTCAGCCGTTCGATGGCTTCAACGACACAACGAGAAAAGAAGCAAAACCGTTCGCAGTTGTCTCGGAAATCGCCTCGCTCGTCCCCATAGAGTTGGTCTCGATCAAAGTAGAGAGGCTGATCGATCAAATAAACATCCACCGAACCGTTACCGGCCGCCCCGTTACCGAGGGTCGTTTTAAGAATGTGAGCTGCCATGGGTCTGCCAGCCATATCTACGACGAAGGTGACATGAGTGTCGACCATGGGTAAACCGCAGGTCATCGCGCGACGGTAGCCCGGAATAAAAATACTGCAATGATGCCCTTGCTCCGCCAACTTGAGGGGGAGAGTACCGCAAACGTCTGCAAGTCCGCCTGTTTTAGCAAACGGAATCGCTTCCGCAGCAGCCATCACCACGTGCATGGTTGATCGTCTTCATCGTTGGAGGTCATGGTCGTCAGGTCATCTCGATTGCGACTGAATGAAGGCAATTAGAGAAATCCGACTGCTATCATAACAGATCCGGTCGTCACACGTGTTCAATCGGCATGGCAAGGATTTGTCAACACCATTGGTCGCAGTTTGCCAGAAAAAAATCAAATGAGAAATTGTTGCCAAGTTGATCTTGGTTGGGACATAATCAAAGGACTATAATCCCGCCCCCTCATCTTCTCAAATCGTTCCGTCCTTACAACGCAAGGTTTATCTCGTGCTTTCGATCCGACCGACAGTTGCCGAGCATGCTTTTTACGTTTTTGGAAGATCCCTCCATCCCGAACTCTTTAGTATTTATCGCAGTCGATCGATTGATCGAAGTAAGTATTCCGCAAGAATCGATATCACCAGCGATGGCCATCTCGTCACGTTCAATTCCCGTTCGGTCGTCATGAGCGAGGTCGTTTGCTCGGCCAAGCAACTGCTACCCCAGAAACGGCGTTTGAGTGGTTCGAACCTCAAAGGCAAGAATGTCGAGAGAATCGATCGCAAGCAAGGAGTGACCTATCACACGCAGTTTGAGCTGGAGCATGTCTCGACGGACATGTTTTGGATGCTGCACAACCAATTGCAATCGAGCCAATGCGAAAACGAACTGGTTCATTCCTTTGATTCGAGCGGACGCATAGCCTTCGGCGCTGTTAGTTTTGTGCACGTCGAGGAGCGGGAACGGCAACTGCTAATCCAAGCGTTCCATACTTTTCCAGACGATTGCGCAATAGTGAAGTCGGTTTCGACGTTTTCCGCTGCATAGTCAAGAATCGCGCCTCAGTCGGAATCGCTGCCCTAAAATCGCTGCCCTAAAATCGCTGACGGAAAATGCTATATTCAATTCCTCAGGCAGGTTTGATTTTGACACCTCAGGGGGACGGGCGATGCGTAAACAGGTAACACGTCGTGTATTTGGAGTTGTGGCCGGAGCCGCAGTCATTGGAGCTGCGAGTCACCGAGCGTTCGGTCAGGACGAGCCGATCGTTCCCAAAACGGGACCCACCGAAGCCCCCTTGGAACGAGACTACGAAGCTCCTTCGTTCAAACCATCTTGGAAAAAACCGCAAATCAATCGCCAGTTGGCTCAGGACTTTGTTATTTATGCGCATTCCGATCTTGCCATGGTAAAGAAGCTTCTCGATAGAGAACCTGCCTTGTTGAACGCGTCGGTCGATTGGGGTGGAGGCGACTACGAGGCCGCCTTGGGTGGGGCCTCGCATATGGGACGCAAAGACATTGTTGAGCAACTGCTATCGCGTGGCGCTCGGATCGATATTTTCTGCGCAGCCATGATGGGTCAGTTGGATGCGATCAAAGCGTTTTTGACTCTTCAGCCGTCGTTAATCGACGCTCGCGGACCACACGGATTCAGTCTTCATTTTCATGCGCAAGTCGGCGGTGAACCTTCTGCCACTACGCTCGACTATCTGCAATCGGTTAAGCCAATCGAGTTGAAACCCAATCCGTTTCTGAAAAAGAAGTGATGCCCAGGCCGTGGCCGACGCTGCTAGCGTCGGTTCGAATGCTGCAGATCGAATGCTGCAGTTCGGATGCTGCAATTCGGATGCTGCAGATCGGATGCTGCAGATCGGATGCTGCAGATCGGATGCTGCAGATCGAATGCTGCAGATCGAATGCTGGCAGCATCTGCCACGCAAGCGTGTTATGATATTTTCTTCGCACAGCATCGGCGGCGGAAACCGTCCTCGAATTTGAGTCTGTGATTCCGTGATTGCTCAGAAGTACAACATGGCTAAAACGTCAACAGAAACCGAGTTGCTACCGCCGCAGTTGCTGGCACGTTTGGAACGGCTGGAATTGGTTAGTCGCAAGATCTTTCGCGGGAGACTCAAGGGCGAACGCCGTAGCCGTCGTAAAGGCCAAAGCGTCGAGTTTGCGGACTTTCGCAACTATGTTCCCGGCGATGACTTGCGATTCGTCGATTGGAATCTGTACGCGCGGCTCGACAAACTGTTTCTAAAACTGTTCCTCGAAGAAGAAGACTTGCATGTTTACTTCTTAGTCGACGCCAGCCCCTCGATGAACTTTGGCAATCCAACCAAGTTCTTCGCTGCCAAGCAAGTCGCGGCAGCTCTTTCCTTCGTGGGCATGTGCCGCGGCGATCGCGTGCGCATCGAATTCTTAGGAGCCGAGAATCAGTCGAGCCCCGTGTTGCGCGGGCGATCGCAACTGTGGCGGATGTCAGATTTTGTTCAGGCGATTGAACCCGAACAGATCTGTAACTTGACCGACGCAGTTAAACGTTTTTGCTTGAAGAACACCGGGCGCGGCATCGTGGTGTTGATATCCGACTTGATGGACAAGAGCGGTTACGAACCTGCGCTGCGGTTGCTCGTGGGGCAGCAGATGGACGTGTTCGTTTTGCATATGCTCAGCCCCGAGGAGATGGATCCGGATCTCAAAGGTGACCTCAAATTG
>Ga0209181_10006881_pt1 | contig 15784 bp, 17 predicted proteins | sample MAT05_FD_187208 | JGI IMG/M metagenome (GOLD analysis project Ga0209181, IMG submission 187208) | Freshwater microbial communities from Lake Fryxell liftoff mats and glacier meltwater in Antarctica - MAT-05 (SPAdes) (version 2) | ecosystem: Environmental > Aquatic > Freshwater > Ice > Liftoff... | reverse complement strand
GTCTCGGTGATGGTGCCTATGGCCATGCCAGCCGCATCGCACACCACCACCACGCTGATCTGCGCGTTCGACAACAGCGCCGCCACTTCGACCAGCAGGGCATCCATTTGCACCGTCAGCAGCCGCGCACGGGCGACTGCCTCGGTGGCGCTGACCCGCGCAGGCGCAACGGCGCGAGTCTCTGCCGCGGCGACGGTCGGGCTCTCAGCGGCCGCGGTGTCCGGCGTAGGCATATTCATCGCGTCAACGCGTGCTCGAGCTGCGCCTTGTTCATCGACGAGCGACCCTTCAGGCCACGCTGTCGCGCCTCGTTGCGAAGCTGGAGCAGGGTTCGACCGCCTGCGCCCTGATGCGAACGCAATCCCCCGCGTCGACCGGCGGACATGTCGTTGATCGACGAGGGGCTGGCTTCCACGGACTCACCGTGCTGCGCGCGTTCCTTGTTCACGACCCGTGCCGCGATCTCTTCGGCCAGAGGCAAAGGTTTGCCGCCGTCGAGCAGGCTGTCCTTGATGTGCGCGTACTGGCGCTCGCGCTTGGCGCTCCAGGCTGTCTGAGGCATGACGGTTCCTGTCAGAGGGATCGGTCGGTGATGTTCAGGGGTGCTTTACATCGGCGTGCGGGGCCTTATGAAGTGCGACATGAATCGCCTCTTCCAGCTTTTCGAAGCCGAAAGAGGCATCCACGGGCTTGCCGTTCAGAAAGAAGCTGGGTGTGGCCCGGACGCCGCTGCGGTCGCCGGCCCGGCGGTGCTCGTGCACCCTTTGCGTGTAGATGCGGTCGGCCATCTCGGCGTTGAAGCGGTTCATGTCGAGGCCGATGGATTTCGCATGTGCGGTCAGTGCCGGTAGCGCGAGGTGATGAGGCTGGCTGAACAGCAGCTGGTGCATTGCCCAGAATTGGCCTTGCGCAGCGGCCGCTTCGGCGGCCTCGGCAGCCAATTCGGCATGCGGGTGCACCTCTACCAACGGATAGTGCCGAAACACGAAGCACATGCGCTTGCCAAAGGCCTCGACAAGGTGTTGCGTCAGCGGCTCGGCCTGCATACAGGCGGCGCATTCGTAGTCGCCGTACTCCAGCAAAGTCAGGCCCGCGTGCGTGTCACCCAGTGTGTGATCGGCGGCGGCCAGCGCCGCTTCAGGCACGCCGTGCTCGGTTTCGCTTTTCATGGGGCACCTTTGTCCAGCGTCGCCTGCAGGCTGATCTCGGCCACGCTCGCCAGCGCCTTCGACAGCGGGCAATCGTGTTTGGCGGCCAGGGCAATCGCCTGGAACCGCGCTTCGTCGATGCCAGGAACGACGGCTTTCAAGGTGAGCGCGATGCGGTCGATGACGAACCCGTCGCCCTGCGGGGACAGGCGAACGCGGGCCTGGGTGTCGACCGAAGTGGTGGCGAAGCCCGCCTTGTCGCACGCGAATGAGAACGCCATCGTGAAGCAGGCGGCGTGCGCTGCGCCCAGGATCTCTTCCGGGTTGGTGCCGCGGCGGTCGTCCTCGAAGCGACTGGCGAAACCGTAGGGGTGGCGCTTGAGCGCTCCGGTTTCGGTGCTGATCTGGCCTTGGCCCTTCTTGCCCTGGCCTTCCCAATGCACGCTGGCGGATTTCTCGGTCATGGCGAAACCTTTCGGATGGATTCTGTTGAGGTGGTGGCCGATGAAAAAACACGCGACGAGTCGCTCTTGACGTGGTTCTGCGCCTTCCTCACTTCGGTCGCGGCGGCTTGATCTGCTTGTCTGGCTGGCTCAAACGCCCGGCGCGCAGTTCATTGACGGCGCCTACCACCGAGCGGGCGACATTGCGCACTTCTTCCTGCACGGCCTCGTCCTTGTCCAATGCCTCGTGACTGTTGTAGTACGGCTCGAAGTAGCCGATGTAGCGGTCGAGCCGGGCGGACGCGCCGGCGTCGATCAGGCCCATCCACTCCAGCCAGTCGCACAAGTTGCGGCGGTGGTCTTCGACGCCGGCCACATCGCCATGGACGACGACGCCGAACGCGCGGCCCGCCAGGTGCTTGGGGTAGCTCCACCCCTGCGCTTCGATCTGCTTGGCCTCGGCCACGCGCTTGCCGTGCGTGGTGGTGGGGTCGGGGTTGCCGCCATCGGCACACACCAGGCGGTCGATCATCAGCTTCAGCGGGCTGGGCGACTGGTACCAGTAGGTCGGTGCCAGCAGGATCACCGCATGCGCCGCGACCCAACGTTCATAGATCTCTGCCATCCAGTCATGGGTTTGCGCGAGCGCGTGGTTCGGGTAGCAACTGCAGGGCCAGTGGCACAGCGGCATGGCGCTCGACACGCAGCCCTTGCAGGGGTGGATGTGGCGGCCGTATTCCGAGGTGACCAGGCTCAGGTCGAGCACGTCGGCCTGGACACCGGCAGCCTGTACCACCTGCTGTGCGATCTCGGTCAGGCGCCAGGTCTTGGAGACTTCGCCAGGGCAGGTGCCGTCGTTGCGGGCGCTGCCGCACACCAGCAGCACGCGCGACTTTGTAGCGGGGTTGGCCCAGGCCAATTGGGCCTGGTCGATGGCCTGCCGCGTGTCCAGCCACTCCTGCGACAACGCGTAAGTCGGATCGGCGTAACCCGCCCCTGCCAAGCGCGTCAGCGGCGCTTTGCGCCCTTCGTCATAAGCCAGCCAGGCAATGTCTTCCAGACGCGTGATGGCGGCCTTCTCGGCCGCGTACGCCGGGTCGATGAAGCGAGCACGGTAGCGCTCGCCGAAAGCCTGTCGCGACAGCGTTGCAGGCGCCTGACCCTTGCGAATTTCAATCATCTTGGCAACCTGGGCTGGAGTGGGAATTCATCACGGGGACTCTGCGCACGACAAGGCCGGCTTGACAGGCTCAGTCGATTCCTCGACGCGCGCGATGCGTACGACCTCTCTTGCAATCTGTTCCGGAGACAGCACGAAGTCGATGCAACCGCTGGCGATGGCGCTCTGTGGCATCTCGGGCTGGGCGGCGGTGTCGAGTCTCTGCGCGATCGTGATGCCGCCGACCTCCTTGATTCCGCACAGGGCAGCCGCGCCGTCGCCGTCGTAGCCCGAAACGATCACGGCTATCAACTTGCCGTCCCAGAACTGGGTGAGTGACTGCAGGAAGACGGTGATCACATCGGGCCAGCCGCGCGGCTTGGAGATCGGTGCCAGGTGAAACACTTCACCATCGACATGCAGATCCCGGTTGGCCGGGATGATGTAGACATGGTTCGGCTCAATCAACAAGTCTTCGGTGATGAGCTTCACCGGCATGCTGGAGAAGCGCGGCAGCACCTCGTGCAGCTGGGTCGGCATCGCGGTGATGTGATTGACGATCACCACCGCCACGCCCATGTCGGCTGGCAGATGCTTGAGCAACCGGATGTAGGCGTCCAGACCGCCAGCGGAGCCACCAACGCAAACGACGGGAAAGTTCTTCATCGACGCTCCCGTTGCTAGGGGCCAAATTCGGTCGGTTCTTCCGGTCTCGGAAGGAAACATTCAAGTCCCCGAGGGGACAGGGTAGGTTGCGCCCGCTTCGCCGCCCGGTCTGTGCGCCAACGAACGCCCGCCGGTACATTGGCCCGTGTCGGGATTCACGCGTCGGCTTCGGGGCCGAGCACGTCGTCGCGCGTACCTCTTTGCTGGTCCAGACCGCGGTCGGGTGATTCGGCTGTCTGGCGGGCGCTGGTCCCCGGCGGGACCAGTTCCTCGATCACCAGCGTGCCGTAATGTTGCGCCCGGGTGGCGTACGCGCGCGTCGCTACCTCGGTGGCGCGTTCTACCTGTTCAGCGTGGGCGGCGCTGACGACGACGAAGCTCTGGCCCTGGAGTGCCAGCGCCAGGTGGGCCTTGACGAGGTTCAGGTCCTGCCCCAGCGAAGCCAGCCCGCTGGCGTTGCCGATGTCCAACTCCGCCTGCTCCCGCATCTCGTTCGGCGTGTAGCGCCATATCTCCGATTCGCCGAAGCCGGCGGCTCCCAATGCGCTCACGGCAACGTCGGCGTCAGCGGCGGTCGCAAAGGACATCAGCACGTGGTCCACGGGCTTGAACACGCCGAAGGAAGTGGGGTGCGGGTTCATGGGCATGGTGGGGTCTCTCCGGTAGTTTCAGAGCTGTCCGAACCCGCTCGATCGACTGTGAGTCGCGCGGGACTTGACCGGCCTCGCGTACCGTAGTCGCCCGCACCGGAAACGGTCTGTACGCCACCGCACGGTCGGCCGCGCCGAAGTGATTGCACGATCAAGCCTGAGGAGACTGCGATGGTGGAACCGCGAATCGAACGCGATGCAATGGGCGATGTGGCGGTGCCTGCCGAGCGACGTTGGGGAGCGCAGACCCAGCGCGCCTTGCTGAACTTCGACATATCGGGCGAGCGCATGCCGTCCGAGTTCGTGCACGCACTGGCGCTGACAAAGCGTGCTGCCGCAGTGGTCAATGGCGCAGTCGGCCTGCTGGATGCCGCCAAGGCGAGGGCCATCGTGGAAGCCGCAGACGAGGTATGTGCCGGCCGTCACGACGCCGAGTTTCCGTTGAGGGTCTGGCAGACCGGCTCCGGCACCCAGACCCACATGAACATGAACGAGGTACTGGCCAATCTGGCATCGCAGCACCTGGGCGGGCCCTGGGGCAAGGACCGGCTGGTGCATGCCAATGACGACCTCAACCTGGGCCAGTCCAGCAACGATGTCGTGCCGACGGCGATGAACGTGGCCGCCGTGGTGGCGCTGAGCCGCGACCTGCTGCCTGCGCTGCGCAGCCTGGCCACGACGCTGGAGGACAAGTCACGTCAGTTCGGCGACATCGTCAAGATCGGCCGCACGCACCTGCAGGACGCCACGCCGCTGACGCTGGGGCAGGAGATCTCGGGCTGGGCCGCACAGCTGCGTCACGGTGAGGCGCATGTCGTCGCCGCGCTGCCGCATCTGCGCGAATTGGCCATCGGCGGCACGGCGGTAGGCACCGGCCTGAACACCCACCCCGAGTTCGCGCTGCGCGTGGCCGCCGAACTGAGCCGCCTGACCGGCGAGGACTTCCACACGGCGCCGAACAAGTTCGAGGCGCTGGCCGCGCACGACGCCATCGTGCACGCGCATGGCGTGCTCAAGACGCTGGCGGCCTCACTCGTCAAGATCGCCAACGACGTGCGCTGGCTTGCCTCGGGGCCACGCTGCGGCCTGGGCGAGATCGTGATCCCGGCGAACGAGCCAGGCAGTTCGATCATGCCGGGCAAGGTCAACCCGACGCAGTGCGAGGCGCTGTTGATGGTCTGCGGGCAGGTTTTCGGCAACGATGTGGCGGTTGGCTGGGGTGGTGCCAGCGGCAACTTCGAACTCAACGTCTGCAAGCCGCTGCTGCTGCACAACTTTCTGCAGAGCGTGCGGCTTCTCGCGGGGGCGCTGCGCAGCTTCGAGAAGCACTGCGCTGCCGGCATCGAGCCCGACCGCGGCCGCATCGAAGAGTTGCTGCAGCGCTCGCTGATGCTGGTCACGGCGCTGGCGCCGCACATCGGATACGACCGCGCCGCCGAGATCGCAAAGGCCGCGCACCGTGACGGGTCGAGTTTGCGTCAGGCTGCGCTGGCCTCGGGCCACGTCAGCGCAGCGCAGTTCGACGCCTGGGTGCGTGCCGAGGCGATGGTCGGCACACGACTGCCTTGATCTGTGGCCTTGTGGAGCCGATCAGTGGCCTTGGCGGCCCATCTGGGTGCCGCTCAGACTGCAATCTTCGCTTGCGCAGCCAGGATGTGCTGGCTCAAGCCCTCGGCCCAGACCGTGTAGCCCGCGGGACTTGGATGCATTCCGTCTGCGGCCATGCCGGCGCTGGTCGTTGATTCCGGGTGCCAGTGCAAGGTGCGCCGATGCTGGTCGGCAAGCTGAGCTTCCAGCGTGCTGTTCATCTGCCGCGCCCAGCGGCCCATGAACCAGCGCAGCGGCTGCGGCAAGGCTTTGCAGGAGTGCATGGGGGGCACCGCGCTGTGTACCAGCAGCTTGGGCGCGAAGCGATCGACGATGATTTCTGCCAGGCGGTGCTGCCACTGCGCCCACTGCCGTGGAGCGCACAGACCGGTGGCATCGTTGGCGCCCATGGAAAGTACCACCACGTCGAAAGGCGCCGCTGGCGAATCCTTCAGCAACTGCAGCAAGCCCGGCGAGTCCAGCCCATTCACCGCCAGCACGCACCACTGGACGGTGTGGTGCTGGCTCAGGTGCCGGACCAGTTGCCCACACAGCGCCTGCTCCTGCGTGGCTGCACCCACCCCGGCAGCGCCCGAGTCGCCGGCCACCAGCAGACGCACGAGCGAGCCGTACCCCGCAGTGCCCGCGCGATGGCCCGGAGGCTCCGGCATGTGAGGCGCGGTGCGTCTGACATGTCGGGCCTGCAGCCACAACAGCGGCGACAGCAGGCCCAGAAGCGCCACACGTTCCCAGTTCGACATTCGCATGCCAGTTCAACTTTTTTCCATGTGCAGGGCGCGAACGCCAGACCAGTCTGCTCAGCTCAATTTCTTGCTGTATGCGCTGCACCAGCCCTGGGCCGTCACCGAGTTGCCGGCGAAAAGCGGGCACGGGCCACTCGCGTCGCCTGCCTTGCCCTGGAACAGCGCGCAATTGCTGCAGGCCTGGCCGGCGGCATAGTTCTTGTACTTCGTGCCGTCGACGCGCTTGGCGTCGGTCACGTAGCCCAGGGCCACAGCTTTGTCACTTTTCTCGTCCAACGGGGTAGAGGCGGCAGCCGTCGTTCCCGCGGGTTCAGCCGCAACGGCGGGTGCCGGTGGCGCCGCGGCTTGTGCAGGTGCCGGCGCAGGCGCAGGCACGGCAAGCTCGGGTGCGGCGGCTTTCTTGTCGCCGCATGCGGCGAGCATGGCGGCGCCGGCCAAGGGCATGATTTCGATGAAACGTCGGCGGGTGGTCATGGGGGTCTCCTTGCACCGGTCAAAGCCGGCGAGATGTTGCGAAAGAAAGAGTCACACGCTGAAGGTCCGGCGTGTTCTCGCCAGCCTGAAATCAGTCGAGCAGCACCAGGTGCCCGTGGTCCTGCGCGGCCTTGATCTCTTCGACGGGCAGCGCCACGGAACTCTGTCCGCGCGCACCCCAAACGATGTCGATTGAGCGCCCGCCGGTGCTTTCCAGCAGGCAAGGCCCGATCGGAATGTTCTGCTTGCGCCCGGTGCCCGCCCGGTAGGAAACCGGGCCGGTGATGCGTGCGCGGTGTGTCGTGATGTCCATGACCCGTCCCTCTAAGGCTTGGTGGTGCGGTACCGCGTCGATGTTCAGCACGATGCGGTCCGGCGTGCATGCTGGCGGCTCTAGGCGACAACCGCGGACTCTGCCTGCGCCAACATGCGGCGGGCCTTGGCCTGGTCGTCAGCGCGTCCGTGCACGACCAGCAGGACCTTGTCCACCTTCAGCGCCGCCTCGTACCTGATGATCTGGTCCTTGGGCACGCCGATCTGGGTCAACGCGGCGCCCAGGGCCGACAGCCCGCCGACCACGACAGCACCTTCCAGCGCGCCAACGAGCGTGGCCACGATGGGCCCGGCCATCCCCAGGACCCCGAGTCCGGGCAGCACGAAGACGGCTGGCGTCGGCAGCAGGCCCCAGATGCCGCCCCAGAACGCACCGGTGCCGCCCCACGCCTTGATGCGGTCGCCGGCGGTGTAGAAGCCCATCGGCAGTTCTTCGCTGTGGTAGCCCTTGCCCACCAGCGACAGCTTCTTCATGTCGAAGCCGGAATGGCCCAGGGTGCGGATCGCCGCCTCGGCGGCGGCATGCGTCTCGAAGACGAAGAAGGCAGAGTCCGGGTTGCTCATAGCAGTGGCCAATCGCTCTTCATGGTGTCGGCTCCAAGGGGGTTGAAGGGGGCTGAGGATGGCTTCGGCGAGCGGATCGGTCTGTGCGCAGGCGAACGCAGGGTGAAAAGTTTTCCGCTCTTTGTGCTCCGCTGTTTGCCCGGCCAGGGTGCGCTGCCGCACCGTCTGCCTTCGGCGTGATGTGGTGGGTACGCATCGCCACGCATGACAAGATCGAACGTCGGCCGACGAGGCCTCTCGCCCCCTGGCTGCGCCTGAGGACCGGGCTCCGATTTCGCACCGCTCACGTGGTCCGGGTCGCGCTTCCACCCAAGCTGTCGCAGACGCGGCGCAGGCGCTGCTCTGCGGCATCGGCCACCGTCTTCATCTCGGGCTGGCCGACCAGGTTGACCATGATCTGCGGGTCGAGGAAGCCAACCACCACGTGTCCCGGCGCTTCCTCGCGCACGATGACGTTGCAGGGCAGCAGCAGCCCGATGTCGGGCACGGCCTGCAAGGCCTGGTGCGCCAAGGGCGGGTTGCAGGCGCCCAGAATTCGGTAAGGCCGCATGTCGGCGCCGAGTTTTTCTTTCATGGCCTGCTGCACGTCGATGTCACTGAGCACGCCGAAGCCTTCGGCCTTCAGTGCGGCAATGGTCTGGGCAAGCGCCTCGTTGAACGGTGTGTCGATGAGTGTGGTGGTGAAGCCGTACATGGTGAACCTCCTGGTGAGTGGGTGGGAATGAACGACGGATGACATGGGACTACATGGGACGACATGGGACGGCATGTTCTCTTCGCCCGGGTTCATGGACAAGCCGCTGATCAAGCCGGCGACCTGGACTTGCCGCGCTTGACGGCAGGCAAGACAAACGCGGCGCTGGCCGAGGCCTTGCGCTCGAACTGGCGCGCGATGCTGCCGCAGACCAGGTCACACAGGGCATAGACGGAGGCGTCAGCGATGCTGTAGTAGGCGCTGTTGCCGCGGCTTTCACGCTTGACCAGGCCGTGCTGGGTCAGCAGCGACAGGTGGCGCGAGATGTTGGCCGAGCTGTAGCCGCAGTGTTGCGCCAGATCACCCACGCTGCGCTCGCCCTGGCGCAGGATGTTGAGGATCTGCAGGCGTGTCGGCTCCGACAGCGCCTGAAAGTACGCCGCCACCTGGATCAGGGCCTCTTCGGGAAGGTCTTGCATTTGCGGACACGCGGGTCGTTGTGATGGCGCCATGATGCCTCGGGGCGAGCAACGTATGTGGCTTCTTGCGCACGATTCTACTTGCGTATTTAACTACATGCGCAAATAATGAAGGCAGTTCATTGCCAGACCTCGTCGAGCCCAGACGGGTTGCCGATGAAGGGGACAAGATGCACACGCACACCGCCATTGAATGGTCGCAAACCAGGGCCCCAGCGTGGGTCCTTGCGCTGGCCCTCGGCCTGGCGTGCCTGGGCTCGGCCGGCGCTGCAGGTCTGGCGGCCGTGCCTGCGCAAGCCAGCGTGGGCAGTGCCCGTTCAGCTTTCGATGGCGTGGTCGAGGCCGTGCGCCAGACCGTGGTGGCTGCCCAGGTGCAGGGGGCGGTGGTCCAGCTCGACGTGAAGGCCGGCGACCGGGTCCAGGCCGGGCAGGTGCTGTTGCGCCTGGACGCCCGCGCCGCCGAGCAAGGCGCCGCCGCCAGCGACGCGCAGGTGCAGGCCGCACGCGCTTCGCTCGACCTGGCGGGCAAGGACTTCGAGCGGCAGAGGCAGCTGTTCCAGAAGAGCTTCATCAGCCAGGCCGCGGTGGAGCGCGCCGAGTCCGAATTCAAGTCGAGCCAGGCACAGTTCAATGCGCAGCTGGCGCAGTCCGGTGCGGCGCGTACACAGAGCGGCTTCTATGTCGTTCGCGCACCGTTTGCCGGTGTGGTTGCCGAGGTGCCGGTGTCGCTGGGTGACATGGCGCTGCCCGGGCGCCCCCTGCTGACGCTGTACGACCCGGCGGCGCTGCGCGTGACCGCGGCGGTGCCGCAAACGGTGGCAGCCAGGATGGCCGGCGCTGAGCCGCCGCGCCTGGAACTGCCCGGCCTGCCGGCAGCCAGGGCGTGGGTCGTCCCCGTGCGTGTGCAGTGGTTGCCCACGGTCGACCCGGGCACGCACACGGTGCAGTTGCGGGCCGATCTGCCTGCCGGTTTGACGGATGTCGCGCCGGGCATGTTTGCCCGCCTGTGGTTGCCGAATCCCGTGGCGCTGGTAGGCGCCGGTGCAGCCCCGGTCTCGGTCTCGGTGGCGGCGGCTGCCATCGTGCGCCGCGCCGAGATGACCGGTCTGTATGTGCTGGACCCTCAGGGCAGGCCGGTGCTGCGCCAGGTGCGCCTCGGCCAGTCGATGGGCGACCAGGTCGAGGTGCTGTCGGGTCTGATGCCGGGTGAGCGTGTGGTCACCGACCCCCAGGCCGCCGCGCGCGCGCGCTGAAACCGACGATCCTGCCACCCATGTCCACCACCTCCCAACGTATCCGCCTGGGCGTCTCGGGCCGCATCGCGGACTTCTTCCAGCGCGCGCAGATCACGCCGCTGCTGGCCCTGGTGGCGCTGCTGCTGGGCCTGTTCGCCGTGGGCGTGACGCCGCGCGAAGAAGAGCCGCAGATCAACGTGACGATGGCCAATGTGTTGATCCCCTTTCCGGGTGCGGCCGTGCGCGATGTCGAGCAGATGGTCGCGGTGCCGGCCGAGCAGGTGCTGTCGCAGATCGCGGGGGTGGAGCATGTGATGTCGGTGTCCCGACCGGGTCTGGCCGTGATCACCGTGCAGTTCAAGGTCGGCGTGCCGCGCACCGAGGCGCTGGTGCGGCTGTACGACACCGTCAACGCGAATGCCGACTGGCTGCCGAAGGGTCTGGGCGTGCTCGACCCGATCATCAAGCCCAAGGGCATCGACGATGTGCCCATCGTCACGCTGACGCTGTTCAGCAAGAACCCCGCGAGCGCAGCCTTTGATCTGGAGCGCGTGGCCCACAGCGTCGAGTCCGATCTGAAGCGCGTGCCGGGCACGCGCGAGGTGACCACGATCGGGGGCCCAGGGCGTGCGGTGATGGTCGAGATCGACCCGGCGCGCATGTCCGCGGTCGGCGTGACGGTGCCCGACCTGCGACAGGCGCTGCTGTCGGCCAACCTGGGCCTGCCGGTCGGCGAACTGACGACGGCCAACCGGTCGGTGGCCGTCGAATCCGGCCCGTTCCTGAAGCAGGCCAGCGAAGTCGCCGATCTGGTGGTGGGCGTGCGTGGCACCAAGCCGGTGTTCCTGCGTGACGTGGCCACCGTGCGCGACGGCCCGCTGCCGCCGACCCGCTATGTCTGGCACGGCGTGGCCGGCAGGGACGGTTCAGCGCCTGCCGAGTACCCCGCCGTCACCGTGGCCATCACGAAGAAGCCCGGCGAGAACGCCATCGACGTGGCCAACGCGGTGATGCAGCGTGTCGAGGCCTTGCGCAACACGGTGATCCCGGGCGACGTCCAGGTGGCCGAGACGCGCAACTACGGCGCATCGGCCAACGACAAGGCGCAGAAGCTGATCACCAAGCTGCTGTTCGCCACCGCCTCGGTGGTGGCGCTGGTCTTCATCGCCTTGGGCAAGCGCGAGGCGGCCATTGTGGGCAGCGCCGTGATCCTGACGCTGACGGTCACGCTCTTCGCCTCCTGGGCCTGGGGTTTCACGCTGAACCGGGTGTCGCTGTTCGCGCTGATCTTCTCCATCGGCATCCTGGTCGACGACGCGATCGTGGTGGTCGAAAACATCCACCGCCACCAGGGCCTGTACCCAGGCCGCACGCTCACCCAGATCATCCCCGGCGCCGTGGACGAGGTCGGCGGCCCGACGATTCTGGCCACGCTGACGGTGATTGCGGCGCTGCTGCCGATGGCCTTCGTCTCGGGGCTGATGGGCCCGTACATGAGCCCGATCCCGATCAACGCGAGCATGGGCATGCTGCTGTCGCTGGCGATCGCCTTCGTCGTCACGCCCTGGCTGGCGCGGCTGTGGATGAAGGCCAGCCCCGCGCCGGCTGCAGAGGATGCACACGCCGCGGGGGCTGCGCCTGCAGCAACGCACCGCGGCCTGTCGGGCAAGATCGCGCCGAGCTTCGAACGCTTGTTCCGTCCCTTGCTCGACGAGCAGCGCGGTGGCCGCAACCGCGGCCTGCTGGGCCTGGGCATCGTCGTGCTGATCGCCATCTCGCTGGCTCTGCCGGCCACCGGTCTGGTGCTGCTGAAGATGCTGCCCTTCGACAACAAGTCGGAGTTCCAGGTCATCGTCGACATGCCCGCCGGCACGCCCGTGGAGCAGACCGCCGCGGTCCTGCAGGAACTTGGCATGCACCTCGCGACCGTGCCCGAGGTGACCGACTACCAGGCCTACGCCGGCACCGCCGCGCCCATCAACTTCAACGGCCTGGTGCGCCAGTACTACCTGCGCTCGGGCGGCGATGTGGGCGACCTGCAGGTGAATCTGCTGGACAAGCACGCGCGCAAGGCCCAGAGCCATGCGATCGCCACCCGCGTGCGCCCGGCCCTGCAGCAGATCGGGCAGCGCTTCGGTGCCAATATCAAGGTGGTCGAGGTGCCGCCCGGGCCGCCGGTGCTCTCGCCCATCGTGGCCGAGATCTACGGGCCGGAGGCAGCGGGCCGCCAGCAGGTGGCCCGGGCCGTGCGTGCGGTGTTCGCCGCCACACCGGGTGTGGTCGATGTCGACGACAGCAGCATCGCCAGCGCGCCCAGGACGATGCTGACGGTCGACCGCCAGAAGGCCGCCATGCTGGGCGTGTCGCAGCAGGCCATCGTCACCACGCTGCGTGCCGGCCTGGCCGGCGAAGCCACGGCCTACCTGCACGACCAGACCAAGTACCCGGCGGCAGTGATGCTGCAGTTGCCGCCCGAGCGCCATGGCGACCTCAACGCCCTGTTGCAGTTGGCGGTGCGCAGTGCCCAGGGCAGGCTGGTGCCCATCCGCGAGCTCGTCACCGTGAGCGACACCGTGCGCGAACAGCCGCAGTACCGCAAGGACCTGCTGCCGGTGAGCTACGTGGTGGCCGACATGGCCGGCGCGCTGGACAGCCCGCTGTACGGCGTGTTCAAGATGCGCGACGAGATTCTCAAGATCGCCACCCCCGGTGGCGGCACGCTCCAGGAATACTTCATCCGCCAGCCTGCAGACCCCTACCGCGAATACTCGCTGAAGTGGGACGGCGAATCGCAGATCACCTACGAGACCTTCCGCGACATGGGCCTGGCCTACGGCGTGGGCCTGGTGCTGATCTATCTGCTGGTGGTGGCCCAGTTCGGCAGCTACCTGACGCCCTTGATCATCATGGTGCCCATCCCGCTGACCATCATCGGCGTGATGCCGGGCCATGCGCTGATGGGCGCGCAGTACACGGCCACCAGCATGATCGGCATGATCGCGCTGGCCGGCATCATCGTGCGCAATTCCATCCTGCTGGTGGACTTCATCAACCTGCAGGTGAGGAATGGCCACGAGCTTTCCACTGCAAGCCCGCAAGGGGCTGATGCGCCGCCGGTGCAAGACGCCGTCGCGGCCTTCAAGCACGCCATCGTCCAGTCGGCCATCACGCGCGCCCAGCCCATCGTGCTGACCGGGCTGGCCGCGATGCTCGGCGCGTTCTTCATCCTCGACGACCCGATCTTCAACGGCTTGGCCATCTCGCTGATCTTCGGCATCTCTGTCTCCACCGTGCTGACGCTGGTGGTCATCCCCATCCTGTACTTCGTCGCCTACCGCCACCGGCTGGGTGCCATCACCGGCGCTGGCGAGCCAGAAGCGCCGTCCGTGTCTACCCATCCCTCTTCTCAAGGAGCTATCCCATGACATCCTGGCAAATCGTTCGTCTCGCCGCCGGCAGTTTCATCCTCTTGTCGCTGGCCCTGGGCGTGCCCGGCAGCCCGCTCTTCGTCAGCCCCTGGTGGCTGGCCTTCACGGCCTTCGTCGGCGCCAACCTGCTGCAAAGTGCACTCACCCGGTGGTGCTTGATGGAGACCATCGTGCGCAAGCTGGGTGCGCGGCCGGGGGCCTGAACCGCCCGCCGGGGGTGATCCCGGCGAGTCCATCGACGGCCGGGTCCTCTTTTCCGGAACCTCGCCGCCGTGCGCCTGTTTGGCCATGCCAAAGCTGGGTGTGTGGGCAAGGAGGTGGTCGAGCTGGTCGTCGACGACAACGACATCAACCCCGAAGTCGCCCGGCGCCTGCTCGACCGCCGAGTCTCGCGCTGGTCGGGCCGGGCCGACGAACGCTTTGTATCGATCTACCGTGCCGTGGCCGAGCGATTGGCCGACCAGCCGCCGGCTTGACGCACGGCCTGACGCACGACTTGACGCACCGCCGCTCGATCATGGCGCGGTCGAAAGCGGCGTGGAAGGCGATCAGCGGTGAACCCGCCGTGTGGTCACGAAAGGCCTGCAGGGCCTGCGAGCAGCGACATCCGCGCAAGCGGTGGTGTCGGCGGCAACCTGGTCAGCGGCCGTAGTCGAGCTGGATGCGCTGCTGCAGGCTGCGCGCCATGCGCATGGTTTCCTTCAGCATGCGGCGCTCGATGTCGTTCAGCGTCAGCGTGTCGACGGCGTTGGGGCTGTCCGCAGGCGCCGCGCGTTGCCCCAGTTGCAACTGGAGGCGCAGCATCTGCAGGAACTCGAATCCCGCCACCCAGGCGTCGCCCTCGGCTGGCGCCACGCCGATCAAGGGCGCGGCGGTTTCCAGCCGCGCCCGCGTGCCCAGCGCGGACAGGCCGTGGGCCAGGGCATACAGACGTGCGGCATCGACGAAGATGGCCGTGCCTTGCAGCTTCAGGTCCAGCAGGGCCTGGCCTTGCACGTCGGTCGTGGCCAGTGCGCCGCGCCAGTTCAACGGGGCGCCACGGCGCAAGGCGTTGTCGGCCATCTGCTTGATGAACCGCGGCACGTGCGCGGGTGCCGTGCAGAGAAACGACTGCAGTGGCGCCGCCAGCGCTGCATTGCCACACAAGGGGCGCAGGTCGAAGAAGATGCTGGCCTGCAGCAGGTGATCGGGCGTGCCGCCCTCGACCCACTGCGTGAACCGGGCGGTCCATTCCAGCGGACTCAGGCAACAAGCGGGGTTGCTGGCCATCACGCCCCCCTTGCACAACGGGTAGCCGCAGTCGTCCAGCGCCTCGTTCACCTCGCGGGCGAAGGCCAGCCAGGCGGCGCGTTCTGGCTCTCGCACCTGCTGCGGGTCCTGGGGGACAAACACCAGCCCGTTGTCCTGGTCGGTGGCCACGGTCTGCTCGCCGCGGCCCTCGGAGCCGAAGCTCAGCCAGCAGGCCTGCTGCAGATTCAGCCCGCGGCGCTGCGCCACCAGCTCGACCAGACGTGTGGTGAGCAGGTCGTTGAGATGGCTGATCAGCTCGGTGAGCTGGCGCGCCTGCACCCCCTGGCCCAGCAGGCTGCGCGCAAAGTCGCGGATGTCGGCTGCCAGCGGCTTCAGCGCCTGCACCGTCGCCGCCGCGCGGATGCCGCCGCCCAGCTGCTTGATCGACAAGCGTTGCAGGCTGAACAGGTCGCGCTGCGAGACGACATTGACCACCTGGCCGCCGTCGGTGATGGGCACCTGGCGCACACCCTGGCGCGACATCAGCAGCACCGCGTCCTGCAGCGTGTGCTGGGCACTCAGGCTGGCCACAGGGGAACTCATGACCTGGCCGATGGGCGTGTCGAGCGACAACTGCGGCAGCGTGATGCGCCCGAGGATGTCTTGCCGGGTGACGATGCCCTGGATCGAGCCGGCGTCGTCCACCACCAGCACCGAGCCGACGCGCCGTTCATGCATGCGGCCCAGCGCCACGCGCAGCGGCGTGCTGGCGTCGCACGTCAGCGGCTCGCGGCCCGGCAGTTGTGCCAGCGCGGTTTCCATCGTCTGTTCGGCCTGCGCCGACAGCGCGAACTGCGACTGCAAGGCGCTGCGCGACAGCGCCAGAAGGTGCATCACGCGGCCGTTCAGGAAGTCGGCCAGGGGCGGACT
>Ga0209181_10006880_pt1 | contig 15784 bp, 13 predicted proteins | sample MAT05_FD_187208 | JGI IMG/M metagenome (GOLD analysis project Ga0209181, IMG submission 187208) | Freshwater microbial communities from Lake Fryxell liftoff mats and glacier meltwater in Antarctica - MAT-05 (SPAdes) (version 2) | ecosystem: Environmental > Aquatic > Freshwater > Ice > Liftoff... | reverse complement strand
ATCCCGACAATAATCGAACCCACCATGCCGCCTAACACGAGAATCATCAATGGTTCCATCAAACTTGTCAACGCTTTGACTGCCTCTTCAACTTCATTTTCATAAAAGTCAGCCACTTTCATGAGCATTTTGTCAATTTCACCAGTTTCTTCGCCAATACTGACCATTTGCAGAGCCATTACAGGAAATACTTGAGTTTTTTCCATTGCAGGTGCAATTTGACCACCTTCTCTCACCGCATTTCGTGCCGAGTCGATCGCATTAGAAATCACTAAATTACCAGCCGTCTCCCCCGTAATTTCTAATGAACTCAAAATTGGTACACCTGCACGCGATAACGAACCAAAAGTCCGTGCAAATCTTGCCACCGCAGTTTTGACTACCAGATCGCCAAACAAAGGCAATTTTAAGAAAAGACCGTCAAAGTACAGTTGCCCAGCAGGAGTAGCATAGACGCGCTTGTAAACAAAGCCAATCCCAAAGATCAATATTGGGATAATCAAGATCTTCTCACTCTTTAAAAAGTTACTAATATTTACCAGTATTTGCGTAAATGCTGGTAATTCACCACCTAAGCTCTTAAATACGCCATCAAATACAGGAATGATAAAAATACACATCGCTAAAAAGATTAAAACGGCGATCGACGAAACCACAATCGGATAAGTCATCGCTGACTTGATCTGGTTAGTCAAACGCGCCGAATCTTCGAGTAATGTCGCTAGACGAGCTAAAACATCGTCTAGTACACCACCTGTTTCACCAGCTTGCACCATCGCGCAATACAACTTGTCAAAGACCTTAGGGTGCTTACGCAGAGCGTCAGAAAAGTTAGTACCTTGTTGCACATCATCGAGAACTTCGGTAAGCGCAATTTTGAGCCTAGGGTTAGCGCATTGATCGCACATTACGCCCAAGCCACGTACCATCGATACACCCGCATTAACCAAAGTCGCTAATTGTCTTGAGAATAAAGCCAAATCTTTGACGGTTACCTTTTTCATCGTAAAGGCTGCAAAGTCAAAACCGCTCTTTACCTCTTTAATGTCTTGAATAACAAAGCCTTTTTGTCTCCAAGTGTCTCGTGCTTCTTTTACTGTCACCGCAACCATTGTCTGCTGCACTGACTTGCCTTTAATATCTTTTAAATTGCCTAAAAACTTTGCCATGATTGCACCTCTTTATAAAAATTACAGGTAGAATTGTATAAAAATCAAAGGCTAGCCACTGATTGATCGCGATTGCACCATATCTCGCGATCGCAGATCTCCAGTTGCTTTTCGCTTCATTACAGGAGCAGGGTTTGGTCCCACTACACGCAATAATTCTTCGGGGCGCGAAGTCTTAGCTATGGCTGATTCAAAGGTGATGTCGCCTTCCATATATAACTTCGCCAAAACTGACTCAAGGGTCTGCATCGATTCTTTACCCCCGGTTTGAATAAAGCCATACATCTGCGCGGTTTTGCCTTCACGGATCAGGTTGGAAATCGCAGGCGTAACAATCATAATTTCTTGAGCCATCACTCGTCCAAATTGTCCTGGCTGGGGATTATGACGTTGGACAAGGGTTTGACTTAGTACAGCAACAAGTGAGTTAGAAAGTTGCACCCGAATTTGTCCTTGCTGCTCAGGAGGAAATACATCTACCATCCGATCTACAGTCTGAGAGGCAGAACTAGTGTGCAATGTTCCAAATACAAGGTGCCCTGTTTCGGCTGCTGATACGGCAAGTTGAATAGTTTCTAAGTCACGCATTTCACCAACTAAGATTACGTCAGGATCTTCTCTCAGAGCTGCTTTGAGTGCATTGGCAAAGGTCTTAGTGTCTTCTCCGACTTGACGTTGGTGGATAACGCTTTTGACCGATTCATATACAAATTCAATCGGATCTTCGACTGTAAGAATATGCTCGGCACGAGTTTTATTGATTGTTTGAATCATCGCTGCCAAGGTAGTAGTCTTACCAGAACCTGTTGGACCTGTAACTAGTACTAATCCACGCGGCTTTTCGGTAAGTTCGCGGACAATCGGTGGCAAGTTAAGATCGTCCATATCGGGGATTTTGGAAGAAAGCGCGCGCAAGCAGGCTGCATAGGTGCCACGATCTTTATAGACATTGACCCGAAATCTGGCTAGCCCTTTTACGCCATAGGAGCAGTCTAATTCCCAATTTTGTTCGAGGTTCTTGCGCTGACCGTTATTGAGCATCGCAAAAATCAAGCGCTGACATTCTTCAGGACTAAGGGGATCGCGATCGGTGCGTGTGAGGTGTCCATTAATGCGAATGTAGGGAGGAAGCCCTGCGGAGATATGCAGGTCAGAACCTTTGCGTTCCACAACCTCTTCCATCAAGTCTTCGATGATGTAATCCATTACCATAGCGGGCTATTCTCCTAATCAAATCCTAAATAAATGTATATTTCCCTAAATAGCGCCTAAATAGCGCTTGAAACTTACGGTTCACGCAATTTTTTAAAACAATCTAAAAAGTTCTCAGTGTTTAAACATAATTTAGAAAGTTCTCGGTGTTGTGCAATATGGGCATTCAACTGTTTCGGGTGTGAGAATCGCGTCACAGTTTTCACATTCCAGTCCTTTACCTCGACGGGCGCGTTCTTCAGCTTCACGACCTTTATCGGTATAGACGACTCGCAGTACTTCATCTAGAGTTGTAGCCCCTTCTCTTACCAACTGAAAAGCATATGCCATCAGGGTTTTCATCCCCTCTTGCACAGCAATTTCCTTGATCACTTCCGTAGTCGCTCCCTTATTGATCGCACTTTGCAAGCGTTCGGTCATTCTCATGATCTCGTATACACCTGCCCGACCTTTATATCCAGCGCCACTACATTTGGGGCATACTCGTTGACCAGGAAGCATAGCTTCGCGGTTGACGATGTTGGCACGGTAAAAGGTCTTTTCAAGATCGCTACTGGGTAAGCCGAAGCGATCAAGTTCTTCTTGACTAGGGTTGTAGGGGATTCGGCAGTTGTCACAAACTCGGCGAAGCAGACGTTGGGCAAGTACCCCAATGATAGCGGTGCTTGCCATGAAAGGTTCCACACCCATTTCTTCGAGACGAGCAATACTGCTGGGAGCGTCATTGGTATGCAGTGTGGTCAAAACTAAGTGTCCAGTTAAGGCAGCTTCGATCGCGGTTTTCGCAGTTTCTGCATCTCGCGTTTCCCCAACTAGGATTACGTCAGGATCTTGACGTAAAAATGCTCTTAAGATGCTGGCAAAGGTCATCCCTTTTTCCCGTAGCACTTGGCATTGGGTCAGACCAGGGAGATTGTACTCAACAGGATCTTCGGCAGTACTGATGTTAATACCAGGGTCGTTACATTCAGCAAGAGTTGAGTATAGGGTAGTGGTTTTGCCTGAACCTGTGGGACCTGTAACTAAAATCAGTCCATAAGGACGTTTAGCGAAACTTTGCATCAGTTCCAGACTTTCTGGATCACTGATCAGTTTGTTGAGCCCGAGTTGGGTGTTGGAGTTATCAAGAATCCGTAAAACTACTTTTTCACCGTTTTGAGTAGGGCAAGTATTTACCCTAAAGTCTACGCGGCGACCTTGGAAGTTACGTTTGAGCTTTCCGTCTTGAGGAATGCGCTTTTCGGCAATATTCAGGTTGGAGATAATCTTAAAACGCGAGATTACAGCATTAACAATGTTGCGTGGCAAACGTTTGCCTTCGCTCAGGAAGAAGTATTCGCGCAGTACTCCATCTTTGCGAAGACGCACACAGAGATCTTTTTCCTGTGGTTCGATGTGAATGTCTGAACATCCTTCTTTAAGCGCTTTAACGAGTATTTTGTCAACAAGGCTAATGATCGGAGCGGAGTCTTCGCCACCCACCATGAGTTCATCGCCTTGGTCTCCGCCAGTGATATCTTCACCAAAGACATCATCCTTGACTTGCAGATCCTCGTCACTGATCGCTCCTTCGGCTTTGGAGCTTTTGTTAATTTGAAACTGCACCATACTATCAAAGGTGCGATGAAAGTCCTCACGGGCAATCACTCGCTTGATCACAGTTATATTTTTGAGCAGTCGAGCGATTTCATTTTGGGTCTTAAAGCTGTCGGGTGCAACTAAGGCGATCGTGATACTGTTTTCTGTCTTTACCAGAGGTAGCATCTCGCAATCTCGACAACTAGAGATGGGGATAATGTTCGAGTCGAGTAAGGTGCTGAGAGTAGCAATGTCAAACTTGTCTATTTCAACATCAGGATCGATGGGTTCGATGCCATAGAGAACACGCAGTTCAAATAGTTGCTGGCGTTTGTAATAGCGGGTAATATCTGGGGCAAGTTGCTGCCCCAGAATTTGCTCTAATGCGTTGAGAAAGGGGACGTTTTGTTCTTGGCTATCTTTGACAGCGCGATCAAATTGGTCGGTGGTGGCGTGTCCTGCCTGAACCAGTTTGCTCTCGAAGGGAGTTCGACCTCCTCGTTTAGCAAGAGCTTTAGTCTTATTTTTAAAGCCTGAGGCGGTGGTTGGTGCTTGATCTGATGTATTCATAGCCCAAGATTTCCTAAGTTCATTACCCAAGTATGGCAATCATAGCTGTTTGTACAACTATATGGGGCAAAATAGCACAACTGTTTGCTTACATTTTTAAAATTTGAGAGATTGCCAACGAATTTTTGGATTTTGAGCTAACATTTGCGCGATCGCGATCGCGCCTTGTTTATTCAAATGGCTGGGGTCAGAAAAAAGCTCTGCTTTATTTTGAATTACTTGAGAAATATCAAGATAAGTAAAACCTTCACGGAGGGCAAGCTCTTCCATCCGTCGATTAAAAGTGGCTTCGTAACGAGTGCGAATCCCATCTAAATAAGTGGCATGTAATGGCATATTCACCACTAAGAGTTCGATATTGTTGCGGCGGCAAAAATCTACCACATTAGTAAAAGCATCAAACTGTGCGCCACTGGTCTCAAAATTGCGATAGTCGAGATCGTAATCTCCAGGAACTTGAGGAAATTTTTGGAAATAAATATTGGGTTCAAAAGTGACATCAAAAGCAACAAAGCCTTTGGAATCAAGAGCTGTGGCTGTACTGGGCATAGTGGAGGCGAGCAGGGCCTCGCTATTGCTAAGCATATGCGTATTGCGATCAAAACTTTTAACTACAGAAGCTCTTATTTCTTGGCGCTTAGTAGAAGTAGCAAAAAGTGTGTTGATCGCTTGAGCTACTGGGTTTAATGCTTTAGCATCATTTGTATTATTGGTAGATACAAGCTCAGGATTAGAGCCATTATTTTTAAGCGTTTCTTGCAATTGCTTATAGCCAGTTGATCCTGCAATTTCATCATAGGTAAGGTCAGTGCGTCCACTATTAAAAGCCCTTAAGCCATCTGCCCAAATAATCATGCGAGGGAGTTGTGGACGTGACAAGATCTGCGTGATTTGAAGGTTGACAACCTTAGCCGTTGCGCCATCAATACCGAGATTAAAAACACTGATATCTTTGTATCCTTTACTGATTAATGTTTTTTCTAATATGCTCGGGTCGATACCTCGTAACGCTCGAGAACTACCAACAATCAAAACTTCTGGCGATCGCTGTTTGTTTGTGATCTGCCAATCAAGAAGGGCTAATTTCTCGTTAAATAAGGCGATATTAAAATTGAGGGCAGGTTTACTGGTGATTCCCTTTTCAGGAAGATTTTCTTGGAGATTGATTTTTGGGTCGGCGATTACAAACTTAATCGGCTCATTTGGCTGAGCGGAATATTTCTGGGCGGAATAGTAAAGAGTGCGATCAATTGCCATGGTTGCACCGAGCCCGATCGCGAAACTGACCAAACCAGTAGATAAAGAAAGAGTTTTAGGAGAAGTTTGACCAAGCCATTTAAACTTTAAAATATCTTTACTAAAGATAATTAGCTGCTTGATCGCAAATCTAGCCAGTTTTTGCCAATGAGTTGGCTGATCGTTATCTTCATGATCAAGAATTTCTATATTGTCATCTTGCTCTTCTTTAGGAGAAGATAATTCAGAATTTGCACTTTTTACGCTGATCGCTAGCAAATCAATCTCAAATGACCAGCTAGGATTTTTCTGACCAATTACGCGGCTTGATACAGTTACCGATTGAAAATATTCCGCAGAATGAACACTTCGCAATGTGTCTAACATTGGCAAAGCCATCTCTGCTTGCAAGATCGCCACGCGAGTTTCGCATAACAAATTTAGGCAGTTATTCTGTAATAGTAACTTCAGCTTTGTCTGAGCAAGTTTTGGATCTTGACGGAAATTATTAAGCAATGCAGCAATAATTTCGGCGGCTATGATTGCGGACTGTGCGATCGGTAAGTCCACCCCTAAAGCCCATGCATTCCCATGCAATTTGAGGCGACGGATTCCTTCGGCAAACAAAACTGAACTTTCAAGATCCTGTGTACTTGTAGCGATCGCCTCTAAAATTTTTGTAGCGGAGCCTGTTTCCCGATCTTGACTATCCCGATCTTGACTATCCCGATCTTGACTATAAAGATATAAACAGTCTCCCTTTTGTTTTGTATGCGAAAGTTTCAGCCCTGCTAGCCCTTCTGGTAAAATGCTTGCTGATTCTAATCTTTGATTTAGAGCAAGTTGATCAGTAGTTGAACTTAACTGACTCATTGTTAAATTTGAGTTTGGACTAGAATCTATAATTGAGTCTATTGGTAGTGGCTTCACATCTTTTGTATCTAAGGATGTTATTTCCATTTTGTATGGAAAAGGTCAGTCAGCAGGATGAAAATTTTGCTTCAAGGTTAGCACAGCAAATTCGCGACCAGATAAAAAGTTGTTTTTTGACCGCAATTGTCATTTTAAACAGCAATTGTTAAATCGGTTTTAAAATGGTGACAATAGTATTTAGAAATACGTTCAATAATTTCGTCATATGTGATTATGTATGATAGATATGTGAAATATATATTATTTTTCTCTATCCCATTTGATTTTGGGGGAGTCCATGGTCGAAACTTCATATCAAGGACAAAGACGCACTAGGAGCGAATTTGAGCGTCAATTGCACCGTTTAGAGCAAGATTCTCTGCGAATGGGTGCTCTTGTTGAGAACTCATTTTTTCTCGCTCATACAGCTCTATTTGAGCGAGATTTAGATGCGGCTACCCGTATTAATGCCCAAGACAGACAAATCGATCAGATATACCACCAAATTGAGATTGATTGTATCAATTTGATCGCTTTGCAAGCACCTGTTGCTCGAGATCTAAGATTGCTAAGTGCATTGATGCAACTAATCCGCGATATTGAACGGATTGGCGACTATGCCGAAAACCTTGGCGAAATTGCCATTAAGCTTTTTTCTTACCCGCCTTTACCTTATCTTAGTGAATTGCAGGTTATGTCTCATCGCAGCAGAGCTATGCTTGCCATGAGTTTAGAATCGTTAGCGAACCTTGATGCCAAGATCGGCTTACAAATTAAAGCCAAAGATGATGCAGTGGACGATGACTACAAGCAGATCTATGACTTACTGGCAGCTCAAAGACTATTTGGGGAACCAATGGAACCTGTAATGTTAATGGTGTTAGCTATTCATCATTTAGAACGCATGGCAGATCACGCAGCTAATGTTGGTCTACGCGTTGCTTATATTGTCACTGGTAAACTTGGCTAATTACGAAAGCTCTTTTTGACCGCCCTCAAAATTAATTGGCTTTTATTAGAGCGCTTGCACTCTAGCAAGGTAATCTAAGGTGGTGCTTTACAGCACATCTGAATTTATGTGGGAAAGTTTTAAGGATTGAAATGAAGTCATATTTGGCTGCTGCCGTACAAATGACCAGTGTTTCGGATATAGACAAAAATCTTGCTCAAGCAGAAGATTTGATCCAACTGGCCGTGAATCGAGGTGCAGAATTAGTTTGCTTACCTGAAAACTTTTCATATTTGGGTGATGAGAATGAAAAGACAAGACTGTCTACAGAAATTGCTGAAAAAAGTGAAAAGTTTCTAATTACGATCGCCCAACGTTATCAAATTTTGTTACTTGGTGGTGGGTTTCCTGTACCTGTACCTACTCCCAGTAATTCATCTCCGATCAAGATGTACAACACAGCTTTGCTGATTGGTCGTGCAGGTGAAGAACTCGCTCGTTATCAGAAAATGCATCTATTTGATGTAAATCTACCTGATGGCAATATTTATCACGAGTCCGCAACTGTCCTTGCTGGTTTAGAGGCTCCGCCAGTATATTGTTCAGAGAAATATGGCAATTTGGGGTTGTCAGTTTGCTATGACGTGAGATTTCCAGAGCTATATCGTCATCTGTCAAAGAATGGCGCCAATGTATTATTTGTACCTGCGGCTTTTACAGCTTTTACAGGCAAAGATCATTGGCAAGTTTTATTACAAGCAAGGGCCATTGAAAATACCAGCTATGTAATTGCACCCGCTCAAGTGGGGATGCACACGCCACGCCGTCACTCTCATGGTCATGCAATGATCATTGATCCATGGGGAATTGTCCTTGCTGATGCAGGCGATCGCACTGGTGTAGCGATCGCCGAAATTCAACCATCACGCATAGAGCAAATTCGTCGTCAGATGCCATCTCTTCAACATCGCACTTTTTCTTGCTAAATCCAGAAATAAGAAGCGCCGCTGTGCTCCTATTTCTACTAAAACCTTGCAATAATTAAGGACTTGTAGAGTTTAAGATTACCCCTAATGAATATGTATTAAGATCTTTATGTAATTAATGGTTTTAATTTTTTAAGATAGATATAAGTATCCTTGAAATTCCATCAAATTCTTTTCTAGGACGAGCAGTTATGCAATCCTTTCCTGTACTTGGTAATACAATCCGTCCACTTCAACACCGAGATTTAGAGTTCATTCAGCGCTTTGCTTCACCAAGCGATCTGGCTCAAATTGCGGTTAGCGATCTTAGTGGTTGTCGCAGTCGCCAAAAAGTTAGCTTGCATCAGCTTGCTAGTTGGTTACCTGCGCCTGTGCAAACCCTACTCAAGCCTTATGTACGAGCCTACGTATCAGAATGCAATGGAATCATTCAAGGCTTTATCAGAGTGTCGCCTTTTAACAACAACAGTAGTACTTGGAAGATTGATCGGGTTGTTGTTTTACCTGAAGCTCAAAATGGTCAGCACCATGTTGGCACTCAACTGATTCGTTACTGTCTAGAATCTTGCTTGGAAGCAAGGACATGGGTATTGCAAGTCGATATTAATCAGAAAGACACGATTGCTCTATATCGTCAGAATGGATTTCAGCCCCTTGCCCAATTTACAGATTGGGAAATTGGTACTGAAAGTCTGCATGAACTTGCTCAGCGTTCTCCCGATCTACCAAACTTGATGCCCGTTAGTAATGCTGATGCTAACTTGCTCTATCAGCTTGACACAGCCGCAATGCCCCCACACATTCGTCAAGTTTATGATCTGAATATCGATGATTTTCGATCTAAAGCGATCGATAAAATGATTAATCATGGGTCACTCTTGATTAACCATTTGCAAGATGTTTCAGGCTATGTATATGAGCCACAGCGCAAAGCTGCGATCGGTTACTTTTATTTACTATTGCAGCGTCCTACCGCCAATCAGCAAAATGAAAAGCTAGTTCACCATTGTCAACTTACAGTTCACCCTGCTTACACATGGCTTTACCCTGAACTAACTTCGCAGATTGCTAAGATTGTGACTAAGCAATCGGCTGAGCAAGTTCTTGATAATGTTAGTCTGCAACTATCTTCGGCGGATTATCAGCCTGAACGCGAAGATTATTTGGAAAGCATTCAGGCGCAGCGTCAAGGGCATTCTTTGTTAATGGCGCGATCAGTGTGGCACAAAATCCGTGAGGCTAAACCTGTGCTTGATGGCTTACAACTTTCACGAATGTTGTCAGGCTTACAACCCACTCAAAAACCGATTCCAGGAAGGATTGAAACCCTAACTCAACATCAGCATACCGATGACTCGTTATAAAAATATTTCTCATCATTAAAATCTAAGATGTAAATGCAGCGCATAGCGCTGCATCTAGATTTTATGTTGGTTGGGATTAGCGATATTAATTGTGATTAAGCGACCCGATTTTGGTTTAATTTATACAAAACAATGATCCACAAGATCGCTAGGATTAGACACTGGACATTTAGGCATCGGATGCACTTTCAAAAAGCTCGACTATGAAAATTCTCAAAATCCAGACATTGCGTGGTTCAAACTATTGGAGTATCCAACGACATCAGCTTGTTGTCTTGCGATTAGATTTAGAGGATTTTCAAGTACAACGTACTAGCTTTTATCAAAACCTATGCAAGGTCTTGCCAAGTTTAGCGGGGAAAGATATAGCTCAGCGGGCAGATATAAGTGACGCTGATTTTCTGGCTGAGATAGTCAAAGACATTGCGATCGCCCTCCAAGGCTATATCGGTATGAAGGTGGATTTTGGGGCAATTAGACCCACTATCGAAAATAATGTCTATCAAATTGTATTTGAATATCAAGCCGAGCTAGCAGGGCGCTATGCTGCGCGTGCAGCAGTACGGATTTGTACAAGTATCTTGGAGACAGAAACCTATGCAACTATTGAGTTGCAAGAGGATTTAAAAGATTTAAGAGATCTTCGCCTCGAAGGTCAGTTAGGGCCGAGTACGGAGTCGATTGTTGCTGAAGCCAAAGCTAGAAAAATCCCTTGGTTAGAACTTGGTAGCCGTGCCATGATTCAACTTGGGTATGGGGTGAATCAAAACCGAATTCAGGCGACTTTATCGAATAAAACGGGAATTTTAGCGGTAGAGCTAGCCTGTGATAAAGATGGCACAAAGCAGATTTTACGTGATTCGGGTGTGCCAGTACCAAGGGGAACGACGATCAGATCACCTAAATATTTAGAAGAGGCGATCGCGGAAGTTGGCGGATTTCCGATTGTAATTAAGCCATTAGATGGTAATCATGGACGCGGAATCACCATTGAAGTGCGTACTGTCAAAGAGGCAATCATTGCTTTTGATATGGCCCAAGAGGTATCTCAAGAAGTAATTATTGAAAGATTTCATGCAGGAAGAGATCATCGCATATTGGTGATCGATGGCAAATTTGTCGCCGTTGCTGAGCGCGTTCCTGCCAATGTCACGGGCGATGGGGTTTTATCGATTGCACAACTGATTGAAATTACTAACCAAGATCCGCGTCGTGGTGATGGGCATGATAATGTCTTAACCCGTATTGAAATTGACCGTACCAGCATTGATATCCTCGTTAGGCAAGGCTTTACGCTAGAGTCAATACCTCCAACGGGTCAAGTTTGTTATCTCAAAGCAACTGCCAATCTAAGTACAGGCGGCGTATCCGTTGATCGTACTGATGAAATTCACCCCGAAAATATTTGGTTAGCTGAACGAGTGGCTCGAATTATCGGCCTGGATATTGCAGGGATCGATATGGTCACTGAGGATATTTCGCGGCCTGTGCGTCAAGTCGATGGAGCGATCGTGGAAGTGAATGCGGCGCCTGGATTCAGAATGCATACGGCTCCTAGCATCGGTACACCACGCAACGTTGCGGCTCCAGTGATCGATATGCTTTTTCCCGCTGGAGCGCCAACACGCATCCCGATCGTCGCTATCACTGGCACAAATGGCAAAACCACTACTACTCGTTTAATCGCGCATATCTTTAAGCAAACAGGTAAGAGAGTTGGCTTCACTACCACCGATGGCATTTATATCGGTGAATGTTTAGTTGAAAAAGGCGATACTACTGGTCCCCATAGCGCTCAAGTAATCTTGCGAGATCCGACCGTTGAAGTTGCTGTCTTAGAAACGGCAAGAGGCGGACTTTTGCGCTCTGGGCTAGGCTTTGATGGCAGTGATGTTGGTGTGGTTATCAATGTACAAGCTGATCACCTTGGCATTGGTGACATTGATACAGTTGAAGATTTGGCTCGACTAAAAAGTGTAGTCGTTAAGACTGTTTTATCAGATGGCTATGCAGTTTTAAATGCGGATGATCCTTTGGTTGTGGCTATGGCGGCAGATGTGGAAGCCAAGGTTGCTTATTTCAGCATGAATCCTGATAATCCTCTAATTCACTCACACCTTGAGCAAGGTGGCTTAGCATCTGTATATGAAGGCGGTTATTTAACAATTTTGAAACGCGATTGGAAACTACGGATTGAAGAAGCCGTGAACGTACCTTTGACCCTCGGCGGTCGCGCTGCTTTCATGATTCAAAATTCTTTAGCGGCAAGTCTTGCCGCATTTACTCAAGATGTACCAATCGAGCAGATTCGCCAAGCCTTAGCCAGTTTTGTCGCTTCTAGTGAACAAACTCCAGGACGGATGAATTTATTTGATCTAGGAAAGTTTCATGCGTTAGTTGATTATGCTCATAATCCTGCGGGATTTAAGGCGATCGCAGATTTTATTCAGAAATGGGAAGGTGAAAGCATCGGCATTATTGGTGCACCTGGCGATCGCCGCGATGAGGACATTCTCGAGTTAGGACAATTAGCGGCAAATATGTTTGATCGGATCTTTATTAAAGAGGATAAAGATTTACGGGGACGCGCACCTCGTGTCGTAGCAAACCTTTTGCGTCAAGGAATCGCCGAAGTAAATGATGATATTCCTTGTATTACAATTCTTGATGAAACAGAAGCTCTCACAGCAGCCTTGGATAGCGCTCCTCAAAGTAGTTTAGTTGTCGTATTTCCTGACAAAGTGGATTCTGCTATTGCTATTATTGAAGCGCGAAAGTCGAAAATGTTGTAAAGTCCGCTTATGTCGCGTGTAATTTGCCTTGGCGAAGTCCTAATCGATCAGATAGCTGAAGACATAGGCGTACCCTATGAGCAAGTTAGCTCTTGGAAACCGTTTTTTGGTGGAGCGCCTGCCAATGTTGCTTGTGGTTTAGCAAAGTTAGGAACACCTGTAAGCTTAATTAGCTGCGTGGGTCAAGATGATGCAGGGAACAATTTGCTTAAGCAGTTGGGTGCATCAGGTGTAGAGACTTCGGGTGTGCAAGTGCATCCTGAGTCCACCACTCGCGAGGTATATGTCACTCGCGCTGCTAATGGCGATCGCAGTTTTGATCGCTTTAATGGTAATGATCAGACCATATTTGCTGACACCTTGATGTCTGCAAAAGACTTGCCTGAGCATTTATTTGCTGATGCTAAGTTTTTAGTATTAGGTACGCTAGGTTTGTCTAGTCCTCAAACATCAAGGGCGATCGGGCGAGCGCTCAAACTTGCCGATCAGTATTTTGTAAAAGTAATAGTTGATATCAACTGGCGTTCGATGTTTTGGCCAAATCCTGAACAAGTGATTAAGCTGTTGCCAGTTTTGTTAAAATATACTGATTTCCTGAAAATGACTGAGGATGAGGCAAAGCTGCTATTTCGGTTAACCAGCCCTGCTGCGATTGCCCAAGCCTATAATCATCTCGAAGGGATTGTGATTACTAATGGTGATCAAGATTGCCGCTATTATTTAGGCGAGAAACAGGGCAAACATGCAACTTTTCCAGTTTACTCAACCGATACAACTGGTGCAGGGGATGCTTTTTTGGCTGCATTTATTCATAAGATTTATGATCGTCCCCTTACAAATTTGCTCGATCCTAAGTTTGTAAATCAAGCGATCGCCTATGCTTGCGCCGCAGGAGCTTTATCTACTTTAGATGTAGGCGCGATATCTGGACAACCAAGCGATCGGCAAATTCGCGAATTTTTAGCGATACGAGAGGCAAAACATTAGTCATGCATTCTTTATCTCTGCCCACATGGGTAATTCATATTTCTAGCGTGATCGAGTGGGCTTTAGCGATTTGGCTCATTTGGACATATGACAAGCAGCATCCAAATCGTGGTTGGCGTGGTTTAGCATGGGCGATGTTTCCTGCTTTAGTCAGTGCGATGTGTGCGGTTACTTGGCATTTTTTTGATAATACGGACTCATTAGAATGGCTAGTAACTGTGCAAGCATTTTTGACTTTAATCGGCAATACCACTCTGGCGATCGCGGCTTATCTCATTTGGAAGAAATCCCCTAAAAGCAGTGACGCATAGCCTACAGCAGTTATTGATCAAATCCACCACCACAAGCGTCGCAGGGCGAAGCCCCGCAATGGGTTTTATATTATTGTTTGTGGTAGGTTTGAAAGCAAATTGCTGTAAATCGATTTGCGAAGACTTTGTAATCATTTTGAAATCACAGAGTGCCTGCTTCAATCTCTTCCAAATAAATAAAATTAGGAGACTTTACACCTGCTTCTTCTCTAATTTCGATAAGTTCAGGAGACTCAAAGAATTTCTTAGCATTCTCAATTGAAGTCCATGCTGAAAAATGCACAATTCTATTTGAATCGTTCTGATACTTAAGAACCTGATAAGATAACTCGCCAGCTTTTTTGCGAATCTCAGCCGCATCATCAAAAATCTCTTTCCAAGCTGGATAGTTTACAACTTCGTGAATAATCAGAACGTATTGCACAAGTGACTCGTTAACTTTCATACAGATGATAATTTTATACAATTATGCCAAAAGAAGCTTTATTCGGATTATCTTTATTTCCTTACCTTGCCTTTCTCTGGTTCGCGACCAAATCGGGACAATTTCCAAAATTGGGACTTTGGGGATTTTATGGCACCTTAGTTTTTGTGGCGATTACAATTCCCGCAGGGCTTTATGCCCAGTTACAATATGGCGAAGCTTTAGCAAATGTTGATTGGCTACACGGTAGCGCTGAGTCATTTTTAACCATTACGAATATTTTGTTGGTATTAGGTTTTAAAAACGTTATTAAACCTAAAGATTAGTGGTGAGACTTCAAGGTATCTAAATCTCTAGGAATATAATTAAAAATTATGTAGTGAACTTTGCTTGCTGCCAATGCGAGGGATTTATGAATAGACATTATCAATACATTTCTCAAGTTTCAACAATCGTAATCTTGGCGATCGCTAGTACTACGATAAGTCCTGCATGGGGGCAGCAAAATGGATCGATCCAGCCTCAAAAGGGTGATGCCGATCTATTGCGACCAGCGCAGGGGCAAGTAATTTTGCCAACTAATACTGATCAGTTTTCACCAAGCAAAGACTTGCCTAATTCTAGTCTCAAGATTCAAACCGTCAATTTTGAAGTTGGCGCTACCGAACCAGTCATACCTGGTAATTCCAACGCCTCGCCTCAAAAAGTCAACAAATCGGGTACTTTCATCAGCGATCCACTTAACGCAATCCAAATTTTCCAAGAGTCTGGCTCATCTCGTCGTGAGAAGTAATTAAGCAGCGTGCTTTGCTTTGCACGCTGCTTAAAAGTATATTCGGGAAGCTCTAATGAAATTAAAATAACTAAATAAGCTGCTCGATAATTAATTATTTTTAATACAACTAAAAGTAGAGTTTGGCTTAACAATAATTTTAATTTTTTCACTTAGCATTATTCTAATTTTTTTTTATTTCTTTGCCAGAAACTCCATTTTTGTAAGTTACAAGTTCTGAATGAGCATAGTTATCTAATTCAGGCTTATGTTCTATTACAAATGTATATACTCCTTGTGGATCAATTTTAGAAGGAATATCAGAAACAGAAAATCCCGCTACCCCACAACACAGATAAACCAGAGCTGAACCAGATGGAAACTGAACATCCTCTGGCTGACTATATTTTTGCCTATTTACTGACCAATCTGGAAACTTAATTGAGTCAGGAGCTAAGCGATCTCCCAACACCTCGTCAGGGCAAAATCGTCTATATAAAAGTTCATCTGACCCGAAATTAT
>Ga0209181_10006879_pt1 | contig 15784 bp, 10 predicted proteins | sample MAT05_FD_187208 | JGI IMG/M metagenome (GOLD analysis project Ga0209181, IMG submission 187208) | Freshwater microbial communities from Lake Fryxell liftoff mats and glacier meltwater in Antarctica - MAT-05 (SPAdes) (version 2) | ecosystem: Environmental > Aquatic > Freshwater > Ice > Liftoff... | reverse complement strand
TAGCCTTATTTTCAACAGTTGATGTTCCTGATGTACGAGTGACGGTAAGGTTTCCTTCCTCAACAATTATTGTTTGTACAACTCCTGCAATAGTGGAACTCGCAAGGTCTGAAAGAGTGATTTCTTTAATATCTACTTTGCCACGATTTGCAACATATCCGTAGAGTTGTATAACAACCACAAATCCAAATAGTATCCAAAGAATAGTATTAAGAAATGAGCGCGGCTTCCCTGAGCCTTTTGGCAATCCAGGTATCTGCGGCATCCTAGACATTTTTGTATCTTTTTGAGTATTTTTCATGAATAATAATGCTAGAATACCAGAAAAGGTGCGTTTGTGCACCGATTTCCCTAAAGTTATATATGGCACTCATTTCAAACAAAAAAGCACATATTCTTTATTTCATCGAAGACACCATCGAAGCAGGTGTTCAGCTTTTTGGGTATGAAGTAAAGTCTATTAAGGGCGGTCAAGGTTCACTTGAAGCAGCAAAAGCTATTATCCGTGGTGGTGAAGTCTTTCTTGTTGGTGCATTCATTCCTCCCTACCAGCAAGCAAATACGCCTTCAAATTACGACCCCTACCGCACCAGAAAACTTTTACTCAAGAAAAGTGAAATTTCAAGATTGGTTGGTAAGCTCGGTCAGGCACAGTTGACATTGATAGCGCTATCATTCTATAGTTCAAATAACCGTGTTAAAGCGGAACTTGCTCTTTGCAGACAAAAACTCAAAGCCGATAAACGAAACGATTTACGCACCAAAGATGACAACCTTCGTATGCGTCGTATCGTTCACCAAGGCTTTGATGAATAATTGGGGATGATCTGGTTTCGACATGGTTTATCTTGTGTGTATGCAGTGCCGAGAAGTATATTTCCTCGTACTCAGTATACAAAAAAGTAGTGCAGCTAAAAGCTACACAGCAATCGCATCACCTTACTTCGGTAAGGCTCCTGCATTTGCTCTTGCGTAAGACTCTGCTCTGCAGACTTCTGCCAAGCGTTCTTTTTTACGCACGTGAATCGTAAAAATAGAGCGATTATACTTCGTACACTCGATCTAAAAAACTCACTGCGCTTTTAGATTTAAATTAGCAGTGGCCGACACAATGATTCTTGCGGCGTTCACCACACTGTGTTGTTAGTCTTCCTTTGAGAAGACAAGAATGTCGCTACGCATTGTAGATGTACACATCCTAGATCTCCATGCACGGGGGTTCGATTCCCCCCATCTCCACCAAATACAAAATAAACCCTAGATTAAATCTAGGGTTTATTTTGTATTTAAATAACGGAGATGAGGAATCGAACGGCCGGAAAAAATCAAGGGATGGGACCCTTGATTTTTGAGGCGGGCCTGCGAGCCAAAAAATTAAGGAGTTTCAAACGACTATAATTTTTTAGGACATATAGGTCGATTCCTAAATACCTTAAGACGAAAATGCGTACAATTATTTGCCGTTTCATTGACTTACACACAAAACTATATCATTATGTAAAAGCAGCCATTTGGGGCTGTTGTTTTATTTATAACCCTGGGAGGGGTCGTATGGGAACAAGAACAAAAATTATAATTAGTCCAGAAAGTGTCCTGTTCAACAGGACCCTTATGGAAATCAACGATAGCTCGAACATGAGCTACGTGTTTAAAAACGAAGCGAAACGAATTCTATCACTTCGCTGGATTGGCACTCAGGAACACACATCTCTGCCCATTTGGGAGTTTACTGTGGAATGGCCCGACGATAATTTAATTGTTATGAACCGAGAAATAGTCGGCTACGGTGAATTTTTCCACGAGGGCAATGCCCTCGTGAAAGTCTTCACCTCCGAAAGTCAGAAGGCTGCTCAAGCAGCTGCCGCCTGACCAAAGGCCCCAAACGCAAAACACCGCGTTTGGGGCTTTATACATTCCCACACTGTTTCTGGTATCGCTTTTTTGCTATAGTGATACAGTTATCAAAAGATGCGCCCATAGCTCAACGGTTAGAGCACACGGCTTATATCCGTGCGGTTGCAGGTTCGAGTCCTGCTGGGCGCACATAGTCAGTTACAGTTCATATCAATAAATCATTGGACTTTATTAAGATTCAAGTAGCCATAAGTACCAAGGGGTCCATCAGATTATCTGAGGGGACCCCTTGGTTTAAACCCTATGTATTTCTTTGAAATTAATTCTTTTTAATCTGACCTCTACACCCGAGATTCGATTGCACACATTTGTGTCCACTTCTCAACTGTTATTTGAGGATTCACACCGTATATATTTTCTATGCTTTTGTATTGAGCATGCAAGATTGTATTTTCGTCTCGAGTTATTCCTTTATAATCTAAATAACTTGAATATCTATACTGTGACAAAAATTCCAGCACGTTTGGTAAATTACCGATCAACCCTTCTTTCCATCTAGGTTCAATATATTTTATTGGATTAAGGTGAATATATGAAAAAAGGTAATCAAAGTAGATATGTTCAGTGCCGACATGTTTTGCCTTAAACAAGCCCTGAAAAAGTACTCCTGACCGTTTATATTTTCTATTTACATACATCGTATAGCTCGTGAGAAGCTTCGACATAAACTTACTTATTCCACCGTCTACGACTTGTTCCAACATGATATGGAAATGATTTTTCATCAACACGTACGTGTGAATTTTCACTAATTGCTGGTCATACCCACTTTTTATTTCAACCAAACTCTTCTGTTCACTTGTTTTATATTCAATACGTTTAGTGGTATTCAAAACAAGTAAGAGTCTCTGAAATCGAATATAATCTTTCTCAGAAAAGAATATATCCTGCCCATTTGCTCCTCGATTGTAGACATGGTAAATCTCTTGAGTAACAAATACTTGATTTTGAGACATGTTTTTTGTTAAGTAAATTGTAGCAATAAACCATATGTCATCCAAGGGGTCCCCTCAGATTATCTGAGGGGACCCCTTGGATTTGGGCTTATTTTTCTTTGTTTAATGCTTCTTAGCAACGCAAAAAGCCCCACGGCGCGGACGCCGGGAGCTTTTTGCTGTATACCTACCTTCCTAGAATATACTCAACTATTTATACGAATATTATTCGTAAGAAACTGTTGATGTGAGAGGCACTGCTCGAGTCTCAAGACCAAAGTCAGCTGCTCCACCTTGTTCACGAACTCGGAGGTTAGCAGCAGCAACAATCTGAATTGAGAATGAGTCTGAAGTGTTGGCAGCATTAACAAATGATCCTGTGTTTACACGAATTCGGTAAACCTTAGAACCACCTGCAGTAATGAAGTCAGGGTTTGTAGGGTTAAGAATAACCGTAGCACCCGTTAAACCTGTAGCACCTATAAGAGTTACTCCCGTCGCATCGTCAACAAGTTCGATTGTCTGACCTGCAAGGAGAGCTGCTCCAGAAAGTGAAAGTGTTACACCTCGGAATTCTGCGTTGAATGCAGAATCAGCATTAAGAGTAAGTTTTGCAACATCATCAGCTGCTGTTCGAGCACGTGCTGATGTTGATCCCATTGGAGTAAGAGCAGCAGTCACCTTTGTTCGAAGTGATGTCTGAACATTACTTACAAGTGGGAATGTTCCACCTACAATTACAGTTTCGTTTGAAGCCTGTCCAAATGCTCTTACGTCACCAGCCACAGCAATACGAATTGTATATGCTTGGTTGTTTGACAAAGGAGATTCTGTGAAGGTTGCAATGTCACCTTTTACTGTAAGAGTTTTTGTTCCATTCTTTGCAATCACGATACCACCATTTGGAATAGTGAAGAGTGATGTGAAAGTAGGACTTGTACCATTTACAGCAGTTCCCATTCCAATTTCAGTAGTTCCGTCGAATAGACGAAGGTTCTTGAATGTTGCAGGACCTGTTCCACTCATACTTTCGATAGTTACAGTTACTTGGTCTACTCGGATGTCTTCATTGTTTGTAGCAGTAAGACGGAATTGACCAAGAGTTGCACCTACTGCACCGAGCACAAGTTGTTGTGCTGGTGGAATAGATGTATCAACAGTAACACTTGCTGTTCCAGCAGTTGCAACAGTTACAGATTGACCTGTAATGTTGTTTGTTGAAATAGGGTTTCCTGATGAATTTCGAAGTGTCTGGTTAGAGTTTGTGCTCACACCATTCGCAACCGCATCAGTAAGAAGAATTGGAGCATATGTATTCACGATTGATCCCGTAAGAACATCAGCAAATACATCTACTGTCTTAGAACCTCCGGCAGGAATTCGTAGTGGACCTGATGGAGATGTAAATACATATCCAACTGAAGGGTCTACTGTTCCTACTATGAAGTTCCATGAAGTTCCATCAACCTTAACTACGAGATTTTGCACTCGGAGTAGAGCGTTTGAACCAACACCAGCCGCTGTCTGAATTCGAACTGAAGTTACATCAACTCCTTCTGCTGATGAAGCAGAAAGCGAGAATGAACCAATTCGCTGATTCATAGCTCCACCTACAATAGTCTGTGTTCCAAGTGAACCGTTAAGAGTTGCTTGGAAAGGAGCTGTTGTAAGTGAAAGAATTGAAGCAGGAACTATACCTCCTGGGAGGTTTGAACTCTGGAATGAAATCTGACCTTCTACATTACCTACAGCACCATTGAGCTGAGCTCGAATTGTATTGAAGTTAGCTGTATTCTGGATATCAGCTTTCAAACTGAGAACACGTGAAGTGTTTGCAGGAATTGTGTAGTTGATATTTGCAGAATTTGTTCCAAAACTACATGTGTATGTAGTTGCAGTAAATCCAGGTCCAAATGAACATCCTGAAGGAGTGTTGATAGTTGTACCAACTTGTACTCCATCATCTCCATAGAGAGCAATGTTTCGAATGTCAGCATCTACCGCAGCAAGTGTCAACCACTCGTTTGGAACACTTGAAGTTTGTGTAAGTGTGAACGGAAGGAATTTGATTCGTAGAGCCTCACCTGATGCAAACACTCGGAATTTACCAAGTGTTACATTTGATCCACCTAATGGAATTGTTCCTGTAGGTGTGTCAGATGCTAGCGTTACTGTCGCTGTTCCTTTTCGAACTTCTGTTGCAGTAACAAGACCACTAGGTGTTCCAAAAGAAATGTTTGTGTTGTATTGAGTATCCATTAACACTACATCGTAAGGACGGAGAATTTCCATCTTGAATGATCGGTTTGGAGTACCAAGTACATCAGCATACACTTCCATAAGTTGATTACCTGTAGGTAATACTCTTGGATTTGAGCCTAGGTCAAAGTAAACGTTGTTTCCAGTTATTACACCTGTTGAAACTTCTTGTCCACTTACGCGGAGTTTGAGGTTTGCAAGGTCAGTTCCTGGGTTGATTGAACCGTTTACATTGAATCGTACTGACTGAAGTTTTACAGGGTTGTTTACTACATTGAAAGTAACTGCTCCTGCTCGGAAGCTCATAGTTCCAGCATCTACACTAGTACCAACTTGTTGGTATGCAGATGATTGAATAGAAGCGAGTGCGGGATTAGATACTGTCGTTGTGTAGAAGTTTCCTCCTGTAAGTGGGAATGTCCCACCAACTGTACCAGCTGAGATTGTTACATCACTAGCTGACATAACCTGGAAACCAATAAGGTTACCTGCTGCAATTGAAGTTCCTCCAGCAAGGTCAACTCGAAGAGCCATGTCTACAGTTGCTCCTGCGGGAATTTTTGCATTCACGTTTGCGAATGTCATAACTCCTTGTGCAAGAGATGTGTATTGACCAACGATCTGATTTCCTGATGAAAGGTATCCGTTTACAATAGAAGCATCAGAAACTGTTCCAAGTTTCATGAACTTGATTGAGTTTACTGTTACTTCACCAGCTGAACCGTTCATAAGTTTGAAGTTAAGAACAGGAACTTGTGCTGCACCGGCGATGATTGTTCCACCTGTGTTTGCTGCAGCCATTACTTGTAGACCAGAACCTGATACTACAGTAGAGCCACCTGCACATGACAAGCCAGTTGCAGAACTAAATCCAACAGCTGATGTACAGCCTACTGGAAATACTACTGTTCCTGTGCCTGATGCACATGAAATACCTGTGATTGGACTGAATCCAGATGTTGATGAACAACCTGCTGGAAGCATAGAACCACCTGTTGTACAAACTTGGTTTAGAGTCGCTAATGTAAGAGGACCAACAAAACCTGTTGTAAGTACGTTGTTAATAGCCTGGAACTTTTGTACCGCAGCCCGTGTTGCAGGACCGAAGTAAGAAGTTTCCATTCCAGCTGATCCGGCGCCTGTTACAGCGACTCGGGTTTCTGGGTACATGTTAAGAACCTTTTGGAGGTCCATAACTGATGTACTTCGTGCTCCAATACCCATATTTGTTGAAAATGAGTAAGAGCACTGCATTGTTGGGAGGTTTAGAGCTGCTTGAGCGCCTGTTGCTGATGCAACGAACGCAAATGCCGCTACTACACCTACCTTAAGAGAAGTACGCATAATTATGTTTACTTTGTAAATTAAGTAAGAATTCGAATTAAGGTGGGCCTTTCCCCCACCCTCTTTTGTGTCGCACACATACATATAATATGTATGTTTTTTGGTGCGCTGCAAAAGAGGGTGGAAGATGGGCGAATGCGCTAAGTGATTCGACTCACTATTCACATCACTTATTGTTCTGCTTCATAACGAAGCACGAACGAAAAAATACATGAACGGGATTCTAGGAAGGGTCGATATGCAATTTTCAATGATCGTATTTTCTCGTTCGTGATTCGTTTTCTACGAACGATCAAGGTCGCGGTATATGTTTTGTATATGAAGTATTGGCTTTGTGGCCACAGTACTACACAAAAAACGCACACAAGGCGACTAGGTATCAGTATCTCACACCTCAAAGGCGGTGTAAAATGCGAAATACCCAACACATGCCTTGTACTACACTAACGAAAATAAGGTTTATATGTGACTCCTTTTAAAACTAGGCGAGCTTGTATGTACTCCAGCGTCTATCACCTACCCGCACAATAAATCTCTCTTCTACCAAATCGTTTAATTCTCTTTGAATTGTTTTTTCACTGCAATCGGTAAAAAATTTAGAAACATCTTTAATAGTCTTGAGCTCTGACTTTGAAAGATGCTCTAGGACACGTGTACGTCGAGCCTTCTTTTCGTCTTTTTTGTTTGCCATATTTTGATCAGGAGACTGTCTTTGAATTGATTGATTTATTGTCTCTAATTGTTTTGGTTTTTGCATAGGGTACGAATCTTTTGTCTCAGAAACTTTGACTGATGACTGACTCTGAGCCTGAAGTCTTGTCTCTTGCAATTCTCCACCGGACACCACATGAGTGTCTTTTGTCTCTTTTACTTCCGCAAGAATACGTTCTTTATCATGAATGAATATATGAGACAAAACAGGCTCTGAGACCTGTGTGTAGGTAGTCTTTAAATTCCGAAGCTCTTCTCCTATGATTGATGCGTTTTCAGCACTGATCTCTTTTGTAAGAACTGCAACAGAAAGGAAAGAAAGAATGCTATTTTTGAAGTCATCAATTTTTGAATTAAAAAGGACTGCCTTTAACATGAGCGTTGCACTTGTTCGTATCTCTGTCCGGATCAGATTGTCTACGTCTATGTGATTGGTAAGCAAGTAGAGTGCCGCAACAATTTTTTGAGCTCTGTCTTTTGTTTGAGTTCTTATTGTCTCGACTTCAGAATATACGTCTTTCATACGTCTTTAATGATTCTATAGTACGGATATATTAGTATTTAGTCAAGTCTTCATTATGTCTTTTGCAGATGCATACCATCTTGCAAGCAAGAGACAAGGAGAGGTGTTAGAATATATAGATATATGGCGTCACCAAAGAAAAAAGAAAAAGAGGGCGATCTTCTTATGCCCCCCATTCCTGAAAAGGAGACTGTGTTTAAAATCATTTCACTTCTCTTTTTTGTGTTAGGTATTATGCTTTCATACTCTCTTTTTGGTGAAGGTGGCAAGCTAGGAAATGAGGCTTTTACCATGGCAAGAGACTACACAGGTATAGGAGCACTTCTTGCACCATTTATCCTCTTTGGACTTTCGTACTATTTTTGGAAAGCAAAAACACCAAACATTTCTATTGCAACCTACACACTTGGAATAACATCTCTCGTTTCACTCCTCTCTGTTGCAACAGCGCTTCCACTTGAGCTCTCCAAAACAGGTGGCACTTTGGGTGCATATGTCCTTACGACAGCACAAGAATTTATAGGACAAGTACCTGGCCTTATGGTAGTTGGTCTTGTCTTTTTACTTTCAACACTGACATTATTTAAAGGGACAGGTCTTGAATCGGCAATATTGTATGTCCTTTCTAAAATCAAGCAGAGTTTCTCGTTTATGAAAAACTTACTCGGGAAACTTATTCCTGATAAAAAAGATGCTACTGTTGGGGATGATGAAAAGGAGGAGACTAAAACTGACGAAGAAATCGCTGATGAAATGCCTGAAAAGGACAGATCCCTTCGAGACTCTCTCATGGGGACAAACGCACCCAAACAACCTACTTTGCAGGAGTCTCGTAAGGTTGAGAAACTTGAGATTCAGGAAATGAAAATTGAGGAAAGAAAACAGTTTGTACCTCTTACTGAGTTTACACCTCCACCCCTTAGTCTTTTGGAAAAGGACAAAGGGCGAGCTGCCACAGGTGACGTGAAGCGGAATGCATCTATCATAAAAAGGACACTTCAAAACTTTGGGATTACAGTTGAAATGGACGAGATTTCTATCGGACCATCTGTCACTCGATATGCACTTAAGCCTGCACAAGGAGTAAAGCTTTCAAGAATTGTAGGACTCCAAAATGAACTTGCCTTAGACCTTGCTGTAGAGAGTATTCGTGTAGAAGCACCTATCCCCGGGAAGTCGCTTGTGGGTATAGAGATCCCAAATGAAAGCAAGTCGATGGTTGGACTTGGCTCACTTTTGACTCATGACGATTTTCAAAAAAGTCCTCACCCACTCACCTTTGCTCTTGGTAAAGGTATATCGGGCAAACCACTTTTTGCCAATCTCGCAAAAATGCCCCACCTTCTTATTGCCGGTACGACCGGATCAGGAAAGTCTGTCACTATGCATGCCATTATCCAGTCGCTTCTCTTCCGCAACTCTCCGCATGACCTAAAATTAATCATGGTTGATCCGAAGAAAGTTGAGTTTAGTTTTTATAACAATATTCCCCACTTATATACCCCTGTTATTACAACAGCCAAGAAAACGATTCAGACACTTAACTGGGCTGTGCAAGAAATGGAACGCAGATATGACTTACTCGAAAAGTTCCACGAACAAGACATAAAAGCGTATCATCAAAAAATATATATTCCCGGGATGGAAAAAGTGACTAAAGGAAAAATACCTGAAAACGAAGCTCCGAGTCGGATGCCGTATATTGTGATTGTTATCGACGAGCTTGCCGATATTATGATGACGTATCCAAAAGAATTGGAGACTTGCATTGTGCGTTTGGCTCAAAAAAGTCGTGCGGTGGGTATTCACCTTATTCTCTCGACTCAGCGACCTGAGGTGAAAGTTATCACGGGACTCATTAAAGCAAATGTGCCTTCGCGTATTGCACTCAAAGTTGCGTCTCAAATAGACTCTCGCACCATCTTGGACGGCGCTGGCGCTGAGAAGCTCCTTGGCGGTGGTGACTTGCTTTTTGCATCGGCTGAAAGTACCAAGACAGAGCGTGTGCAGTCGGCATTTATTTCGACAGATGAAATAAAACGAGTTGTTGCATACTTAAAGCAAGCACATCGGGAAATGATACCTGACGAGATTATTATTTCTGATGGAGCACCAATAAGTGTTGGTGGCACTAGCTCAGGTGAGCTACATGGCGGTGACAGTAGTGACGCTGATGACGATTTTTATGAGCAGGCACGAGATACTGTTGTTTCGTCTCAAAAAGCATCAACGTCATACCTCCAGCGACGTCTTAAAATTGGCTACTCTCGAGCTGCTCGCCTGATAGATATTCTTGAGGAGCGTGGTGTGGTAGGGCCACAAGACGGAGCAAAACCACGTGCAGTACTTGTTAAAAGCGCCACAGGTGGTTTTGGACTTACTGACACTGATGCCACCAATGACACCGAATAAAAGACCATGCCTATAAGTAGTCGTTCGAAAGTAAAGATCTTTGTTTATATACTTTCGATCACCTTAGTGATTGGTTTTGGGATATTTGCTTTTAGAGGTCTTTTATTTCCGCCAGCCATTACAATTCTGAACATCTCTGACGGTATGCATGTACCAGCTGGGGTGGTGCGTGTAGAAGGTGTTTCTAAGCGTGTTGAAGCTCTTTTTGTACAAGGTAAGCAAATTACCCGTTCTCTAGAAGGTGATTTTGAGGTTGAAGTAGCAGTATTTCCACCATATACTATAATAGAGATAGAGGCGAGAAATATATTTAATAAAAAAATTCACAAAACAATACGACTATCCGTAGAATAAACATATGAAGAAAAAAGAACAAAAGCCAAAGAAAGAGTCCATGACAGGACTTGAAAGTACACTAAAAGAAATCCAAACAAAGTTTGGTGAGGGGGCTATTATGAAGCTCGGTGATGCGCCAAAAGTAGACATCGGTGTTATTCCTTCTGGATCAGTAGGCCTCGACTATGCACTCGGTGTAGGTGGATTTCCTCGCGGGAGAATTATTGAAATTTTTGGTCCAGAATCTTCAGGAAAAACAACACTCACGCTCCACGTTATTGCAGAAGCTCAAAAATTAGGTGGCATCTGTGCGTTCATTGACGCAGAACATGCGATGGATCCAGAATATGCCAAGAAGCTTGGGGTAAACATAAATGAGCTTCTTATTTCCCAGCCAGACAACGGTGAGCAAGCACTTGAAATCACAGAAAGTCTTGTGCGATCAGGTAAAATTGATGTTGTGGTTATTGACTCAGTTGCAGCACTTACTCCACGCGATGAAATAGAAGGTGATATGGGTGCACAACACATGGGAAAACAAGCACGTCTCATGTCTCAAGCGCTCCGAAAACTAACTGCCATCGCTCATAGTTCAAAAACAGTGATTATTTTTATCAATCAGCTCCGTATGAAGATTGGTGTTATGTTTGGTAATCCAGAAACAACTACCGGAGGACTCGCTTTAAAATTTTATGCTTCGGTACGTATCGATATTCGTCGGATTGCACAAATTAAAAAAGGAGAGGAAGTTGTTGGATCACGCACAAAAGTGAAAGTAGTGAAAAATAAAGTTGCTGCACCGTTCCGTACAACAGAGTTTGATATTATGTACAACGAAGGTATTTCTCGAGAAGGTGAGCTTATTGCACTTGGTGAAAAGTTTGGATTACTTACCAAAAGTGGCGTTTCGTACTCATATGGAGAAACAAAGCTCGGGCGTGGGTATGATGCAACACGAGTGTTCTTGCGAGAAAATAAAAAAATAGCCGAGCAACTCTTAAAAGAAATTAGAAAAAAGTTTGAAGACGAGCCCGCTCCCCTCTCAACTAGTGGAAGTGACGACGAAGGAAGTCCGGAATAAACACTGAGTCTAAAAAAATATAAAGCCCCTAGCGCAAAGTTACCGTACTCGGGGCTTTTGACTAAAGATATTATAAACCTGACCCTATAAAAAATAAAACCGCACTACCTAAGTGCGGTTTTTGTTACGTTGAGATAAACTGCTTACTTATCTTAAGCACTTTCTTCGAGATTCAACTTCGTACGAGCCTGATAGAAATACTCCGACCATTCTCGACTCCTAACTTTAAAAGTGAAAGGCGAAGATTTTAATTGCAAATTACTCATATTATTACGCAGTATTTGGAGATTGGAGTCTACTTCTGGACCCCTGTCTAGGCATTTCTCTAAGTTGAGAATTGCTTGAGATGTATGGAACATACAGAAATATCATACATATTGACTTTAAGTCAAATGCGTGTTTTTTGTTCTACTCATTGGGTTGCATTTACACACAAGTCACAACAAATATGTATAAAATTCTGAATTTTACAACACTTCCCTAAATGGCCTTTATTCTATATACTGTCTTCACTATGGCATTACTTGAATACAGCAACATTCGTCCACGAAAATACATCATTTATAATAATGAACCCTACGAAGTGCTCGAGTACCACGTTGCTCGAACCCAACAGCGTAAACCTCAAAACCAAACAAAACTCCGCAACTTGCTTAATGGTCGCGTTATCCCTGTGTCTTTTCATGCTGCTGAAAAAGTAGAAGAAGCAGAAATAAACAAGAAGCTAGCTAAGTTTATGTATAAAGATGCTCGAAAAGGGACATTGTGGTTTTGTGATCCCAAAAACCCAAGTGATCGCTTTGAAATCTCATCTGATGTTATTGGAGACAATATAAAGTTCCTCAAAGAAAATACTGAAGTAGATGTGAAGATATTTGAGTATGACGATAAGGAGACAATCATTGGCGTTGCCCTTCCTGTAAAAATGGAATTCAAAGTTACTGAAGCTCCTCCTGCAATAAAAGGAAATACCGCATCTGGTGGCAATAAATTTGTAACTATTGAAACAGGTGCGCAAGTTGCCGCCCCCCTCTTTATCGAAGCCGGAGAAACAATTCGAGTAAATACAGAAACAGGAGAATACGTAGAGCGAGTTTAGGTTTTGTTTTTAAGTTTCAAAAAATAGAAAAATATCCACCGAAGTGGATATTTTTATTTTGCTGTGTTTTACTATTCAACACTTACAAGGAGTGCCCTCACCACCTGTCGATATTTGGTTGTATACTTTCCGCAACCGTAAATAGTAAGTATTGATTCCTTTGTATCATCTTCAATATAAACATCTTTAGCATCAAACTGTTTGTTGTCTATAACTTCATAGGTATACTTCTTCCCTTTCCAGTCAAGTGTTATTTGTTCACCTACTTTTACTTTGTCTAAATCAAAGAGTACATTTGGCCACTGTTTTCCTTTTTGCTGATTGTATGAGTGTCCGACTAGTACAGTATTGTTGCCTTTGTCTGGTGTACTACCCCATGGAAGCATCCATAGTTCATTTAGGAGTGGGTCAAGATTTGGGAGCTGAAGTACAGGCTTCTTTGTTCCAATATGAGGAATGGTGATTGAATTACCTTCTGAGAGAGAAACTTTTAGAGCATTTTTACGGAGCTTTGTTTGAATTGATTCTAGAGGACCTGTGATTTGGAGGATAATCTGACGTTTTGCTTTCGGAATGTACGTAATTGTTGGGGTCGAGGTTCCGGCTGGTGAGACAATAGGAGGAACTGTCGGTGGAGTTGAGGTTGGAGAAATAGTAGGAGGGGTTGATGTAGGACTGGTGATTGGATATTTACAACTTCCATTATTACTTGTTACCCATTTGTCGTAGTTAAGCGCGAGAGGGTCCATACAGCCAGGGTTGTTGTAGGAGCCGCCACACGCGCCGATACAGCCGGGGGTTGATGTGCCGGGAGGGGTGGAGGTTGGAGCGATGCCACTAAATGCATATACTGCTGAATAGGTGCTCGTTCCAGCGTATGAACGTTCGCGAGATAACGCACTCAATGACGAGAGTGGGCCTGGCACAGATCCAGAAAGACTTGAGAACGAGAGTCCGATTGGATATGCAAGTGTTGTGGCTGAGGTTGTGGGGGTAACTAGCGTCCCCGTAAACGAAATAGTAATCGGAGACGACGATGTATATGTGCTTGGAATTGAAGGCCACGAAAGAAAGAGACTTCCAATAGTTGTTGTAGCAGCAGGAAGACCATCCGTTACTGGATTGGTGATTGTAAGGGGTGTAAGTCCGGGGCCATTTGTTTGGAGGTAGAACTCGACATCAAAAGCATCTGAACGATCACTTAAACCATCTTGGTGGAAGAGTTCGAACAAGTACTGGACAGTGCCGGATGCGTTAGTAGAAGTTCCTGAGAGATTACGCAGAACGAGGGCAGGCTCTTGGAGAAGCTTGGTTGAGGAAGTTGCTGTACCTATCAAGGTATTAATTATTCCATTACGTTCAATAAGCTCAACTGTGTTTATAAACTCAGCGCTGGTTGAGGCCGTATTAGTAGCGGTATCCAAAATAACTGCAGGTATAGTGAGTAGAATAGAATGAGGACTTGTATCATTAATTAAGAACTCGGAGAAACTAAATTCAAACACTTGATCAGATACGAAAGTAAATGTCGGAAAGATATTTTGTATAGCTCCATCAATGGTTGCGGTGACATAGTCAGTCAAAACACCTGTATTATTATCGTAATATATCATCCCTTCGGGTAATATGTTTCGTAAAACAGTTGTTGTAGGAGAACCACTCGAAGAAGCCATGGGCGGAAGCTCTATTTCCACTTGGTATTCAACTATCTGCCCAATAGTTAATCCTGAAATAGACAGAGTTGGTATTGTATTTGTTTGATTAACATTGAAAGCATTCGGCTTTAAGAACGCACTGAAGGAACTGACGTCGTAATCAGTATTTACGTCAGGACCACCCGAAGTTGTAGCGTAATTAGTAATATTAACATCGTGTTGTTGTGTCTTTGAAAACGGCCACCGTATATCATATGTGATCACAATAATATTTTCTCCACTTGTTGGACTATAAGCTGACAAAGCAGGAGATGCTGTATTAAAAGCAAAATTACTATAAGAACCAACGTTACCAGAATAATCTATTCCTGGAATGAGTAGAGTACCATCTCCCTTCATAACACATTCATTAATACCTGCCATAAAAGGACTCTCTAAATATTGGTTGTGTATCATAAGAGCACCCACATCGAATGCGTTTTCATTTCCAACATTTTCAATAACAATCATTCCAGTGTATTCATTATTGAATTCAACATCCTTAAGATTACTTCTAAATGAACCCGTTGCCAGTATATTTGAGTTCACAGTCGAAATGCGTGGGCAAGTTCCACCCACATCAGAAACAGTTGGAACATTGACTGGATCAAATAACATCGAGAGGCTACTTTTAGCAACAGCACCGTGATATATCCTCAAGAAAGGTCTTGACTCAACATCAACACTTATATTCGCAGGAAGTGAGCGTGCGCCAAAACTATCTACAACAACATATGGAATAATAGCAGTGCCCGAAAATGCTGGTGCGGGAGTATATAAAACAGTGTTATTACCTTGAACCACCCACGTTCCTGCTGGCGTTGTAGTTGATGTTTCGTTTACTCCAATAGTTGTTGGGTACAGGTCAATTGCATCTATGGTTCCACCTAATGGACTATCATTTTGTAAAACATTAACAACAATAGGTAAATCAATAGCCGTAGATCCAAAATCATCTCCTGCGGTCGGTGCCGCACTCGCAGGACTCGAAAAATTCAAATACCCAGCCAAGACAAGCATGGCAGTAAGAATTGGATATGTTATTTTTCTAAACATACAGTAGTATACCTTTTAGTATATCAGAAAATTGCACAATGTGTGCGATTTTTTTTGATTTTTGAAACTACCAAGCAAAGTGAGCGAATGCCTTGTTGGCATCGGCCATTTTGTGAGTATCTTCTCTTTTCTTAACTGCAGTCCCTTCGTTTTTACTTGCGGCAATGAGTTCTTTTGCGAGTTTCTTGTGCATTGCTTCACCTTTTTTTGATGCAGCTGCGTCTTTTAGCCATCGCATAGAAAGCATCAACCGTCGCTCTGGTCGCACTTCTCGAGGTACCTGGTAGTTTGCACCACCGACACGTCGTGACCGCACTTCCATAAGAGGAGATGTATTCTTAATAGCTTCAGTAAAAACATCCATTGGCTCTTTGCCTTCCATCTCTTTTACAAGATCAAGTGCATCATAGACAATCTTTC
>Ga0209181_10006877_pt1 | contig 15787 bp, 10 predicted proteins | sample MAT05_FD_187208 | JGI IMG/M metagenome (GOLD analysis project Ga0209181, IMG submission 187208) | Freshwater microbial communities from Lake Fryxell liftoff mats and glacier meltwater in Antarctica - MAT-05 (SPAdes) (version 2) | ecosystem: Environmental > Aquatic > Freshwater > Ice > Liftoff... | reverse complement strand
TAGAAACAGAATAAAATAAATAGAGAGGCATGAAGACGTGAAGAAAAACAGGAAAATACCCCTCGAAACGTGGATGTAGGGGTGGATTAGGCGCTTGTCAATCGTTTGTTAACATGAAATTTCGCGCACCGAATATCCACCCATTTGCCGCCAACGGTCATTTCTCCCTTTATTAACGACCGTTTTTCAGCCTGAGCAGTTACTATGATTCTTGATCTGATGACAGTGGTGACACCACGCCATCGTGAGGGGAGACAGCCCAAGTCCCCCTCACATCACATTCCCGCGACGGCGACCTGCCGGCAGGTCGGTTCGCTGTCGTCGATGCGGTAGAGCGAACGCTCATCCGCCGTAAAATCACGGTTACGCGGGTGCAGGCGTAAGCGTTGGCGTGGGCGAGGCGATGGGCATCCACACCGGAATAATCGCCGTCGGCACGCCCGTGCTTGTTGGCGGAAAAGGAGTCGTCAGCGGATGGCGTCCTCCCAGTCCGGCGCGCCCACCTTCAATCCAATGCGGTCGATCCACAGATTCAGACCAGCGGCGCTCAGGTCGCTGCGCAGCCGGTCGGCAGAAGCACTGACTATGGTCGAATACGAGATGAAGATCAGCTTGCCGCCTTCGGTCGCCACGATGTAATCGGCATCCGAGTCTTTCAGGGTCTCAACGGTCTGACCAAAGTCCGTCAGGTCAATTTTTAAGAAGCGCACGGACGTATCCGGTGGCGGGTTGACATCAATATTCAGAACCACATACCCATGCGCAACCAGATCGCGGATGACCGCATGACCCGCATTGCCACTCCCACCCGTCACAACGTTTTTTTCATAACGTTCCTCCAATAGGGCGAGACAATTGCAATTCTTCAGTCCGTGCATATTCCATATCATTGCAGTTTGGGTCCATGATTATGACGAGATCACTGGCCGCTGCAATTTCGCCCCGCACGAATTACGAACGATCAATTCAGGCGTAAAGACCAACCGGCTGGGCTGCCATTTCTCCGGGTTATTCAGACGGTCAATCAGGAGCTGTACAGCTTGAACGCCATAGGTACGGACGGGTTGGGCGATGACGGTCAAAAAAGGGTAAATAATGCTCGCCAGTTCAAAATCATCGAAGCCAACCAGGGCGATGTCTTCGGGAATGCGCAGGCGCGCATCGCGCACGGCTTCGATAACACTCAAGGACAGGAAATTGTTCGAGGCGATGATGGCAGTTGGCCTGTGACCTGGAGGCAAGCCCAGAAGTTGAGCTGAGGGTTGATCACCGCCACCCCGCCAATAGGTGCCTTCAACGATCCATTCTGGCTCAGGGATGATGTCGTGTTCTGCGAGTGTTTGCAGGTAGCCGCGTTCGCGCTGCATCGCCTCAGAATCATCTTTAGGGCCGTTAAGTAAAGCAATCCGCTGGTGTCCGAGATTCAAGAGGTGTTGAGTCAGCACTTGCGCGCCATAAAAATTGTCCCCGGTCACAAAATCAGTCTGGATTCCCTTAAATTCGGGACCAATGATGACAACCGGATATTTGCGTTTCATCAACATTTTGAAAATGTCGCGCGGGCCGGCATTAATGAGCAGTCCATCAACGCGATTTCTGACCAACGTCTCCACAAGCCGATTGGCTTTTTCGGTTGAGTTACCGATGTTGCCCAAGACGAGCGAATAACCATTCCGATGTGCCACTTCCTCGGCACCGCTGGCGAGCGCTGTACAGTACGGATTGGTGATGTCACCCACGATCAAACCAAGCGTCTGCGTGCGCCCAGTCAGTAAACCGCGTGCAAGGGCGTTCGGAAAGTAGCCAAGTTCCTCAATCGACTGCTCGACCCGTTTGCGGGTTTCGGGGGCGACTCGGCTGGGGTCATTCAGCACGCGCGAAACGGTCATCGCCGAAACACCAGCGTGTGCGGCAACCTCTCGAATCGTTACTTCATTGTTATCCATAACATCCTTTATTCACCCCGAACCATGATAAGCCCTATTTTACAGTTTTTCTCACAAAAAAGGAAATAGGGTTCTTGCACAAGGGAAATAAAACAGATTTCAGTCGTGAGCGACGGTACAATGAATACACATTTAACTTGACAAGTTTTCGTTTTGGGTTAGACTGCTACATAAAGGATGTTACGCATACCATAGCCTTGTTCCGACATCCTATTGACAGGAGGGCATATCGCAACAATCGCGCTGGGAGTGGGAACTGTTTTGACCGCGAACTAAATTATCTGCATTAGGAGGAATAGATGTTTTCACGAAATCGCGTCACTTTCATGGTAGGACTTGTCAGCGCACTACTACTCTTGATTATTCCAGCTTCGATCAGCGCCCAAGAGAAGGTTCAAGTCACGGTATGGTTCAATGATGATGAATTGGGCCAATGTGTGAAGGACACCGTAACGGCTGGCTTTAACGCCTTTAGCGAGACGGTTGAAGTCAATGTTGAACTCCAGCCCAATGTCAATGATACGCTCAGAACCGCCTTAGCTGGCGGTGCAGGCCCTGATATTATCCCGGTCGATAGTCCATCCTATGGACAGGAGTTGGGGCGGGCAGGGCTGCTCGTGCCACTCAACGATTATGTTACCCAATATGGTTGGGATGAACGATTCGTACCCTGGGCGCTTGAGTTGGGTCGAGTTGAGGGTGAGCTTTACACGCTGCCAGATTCGTTAGAGACGCTGGTGATCTGGTACAACAAAACCCTGTTTGACGATAATGGCTGGGAAGTTCCCGCTACGCTGGCTGACCTAGTTACGCTGTCGCAAACCATCGCCGATGCTGGTGTTGTCCCTTTCAGCAATGGTTTTGGTGAATGCCTGGATTGTATGGGATCGCTGCCGGGCGCGTTCATCAATCATTACGCGAGTGGTGAAGTGATGTATCAAGCCCTGACGGGGGAAATCCCCTGGACAGACCCGGTGTTTCTCGAAGCCATCACCCTGCTAAACGACATGGTGCAGAATAGTTGGTTTAACGGAGGTACCGACCGTCTGTTCACCGACAGCTTCAATACGGCGCATGTGACGCTGGGCAGCGGTGAAGCCGCCATGTATCTGGATGGCTCGTGGTTTAACCCGGACTACGTTTTTGGGGAAGACGCTGGCAACGCCAATGATTATGATTGGTTCCCGATCCCCACGCAGGATGGGGAGGAAATGTATGTGACGGGTGTGGGCGCGGCGTGGGGCATCAATGTTACGTCGGAGCATCCAGACGAAGCCGCAGAATATCTAGACTGGGCTTTCTCGCCGGATGCACAGGCAGAACGGTTTAACAACTGCAATTTTGCCTTTGCGCCGATTCATATTAGTGAGGATGTCTTTGCCCAGGCAGATCCGCGCACCGCCCGTATTTATGCAGCCTATGGTGAAGCGGCTGCGAACGGGAATTACGGTTATGCCAATTGGGCATTTTTCCCCGCAGCAATGGGAACGGCTTTTAATGAAGATATACAGGAAGTCTTCCTGGGCAGCATGACGCCAGAAGCCTTTCTAAGCCATATGCAGGAGTTGTTTACGGAGGCGCAGGCGGACGGTTCACTTCCCCCGCTGCCAGCTCGGTAAATTCGATAGAATGGGTGGGCTGCACAGGGTGTAGCCCCCTATTCAGCAAAAGGATGGTTTATGGCCCGTACCGTGATGTCTTATCGTCTAAAGAGGGTGTCAGCACTCATGGGATCGTGCCGTTTGTCAAAGATGATTTGCCGCCAAAGGCTGCCATCCCATGGTCGCGCTACCGTTTCATGCAAAAGGATTGTTTATGACCCGTGATGTCTTATCGTCTAAAGAGGGTGTCGGCACTCATGAGGTCGTGCCGTTTGTCAAAGATGATTTGCCGCCGAAGGCAGCTATCCCATGGTCGCGCTACCGTTTCATGCAAAAGGTTGCCATCCCGTGGGCGTTCATCCTGCCGATCCTGCTCCTGCACGCGTTGGTGGTGCTGCTTCCAGCCATTCAGGGGGTCTACTATTCCTTTACAGAGTGGTCAGGCTTTGGGGCGGCAGAGTTTATTGGACTGGAAAACTTTCGCCGAATTTTCTTTGAAGATGCCGACTATGGCAGGGCGCTGGGCAACAATCTGCTCTGGATGGTCTTCTTCATGACGGTGCCATTTGCAATGGCGCTGTTTGCCGCCAGTTTCCTGTCGCGGGTGAAAACGGGTGGGATTATCTATCGAATGCTGCTTTTCCTGCCCTACGTGATTCCCAGTGTGGTCGTCGCGTCGATCTGGCGTTACCTGCTCAGTCCCCGTTTTGGCATTGGCGCACAGCTTTCGAATATCGGTATTCAGGGTTTTGATGTTGCCTTTCTTGGGCGTACCGATACGGCACTCGTGTCGATTGCCTTCGCCGACAACTGGCATTTTTGGGGTTTCCTGATGGTGCTGTTTCTGACGGCGATGCAAGCCATCCCCACCGATCTCTATGATGCTGCCAAAGTCGATGGCGCAAACCGCTGGCAGGAGTTCTGGAATGTGACGCTTCCGGGTATCCGTCCGACGGTATTTTTCATGCTGATGATGGTGATGATCTGGTCATTCCTGGTGTTCGAATATGTATGGCTGCTGACGCAGGGTGGGCCAGGCGGCGCGTCCGAGGTGTTAGGCGTCGTCATCTTCAAGAATGCGTTCCGGCGATTTGATGCGGGTTACGCTGCCGCGCAAGGGATGACTATCAGCTTCTTCGCCAGCATTATTGTCTTGATCTATCTTTATCTGCGGAAGCGAGGTTGGGACATATGATTTCGATGCGACGCTTGCGTAAACGCGGACAAAACACGTTCATCAATCACTTTATCCTAATCCTGTTGGTGTTATTCGCGCTCGGCCCGATTGTCGTGCTGCTGTTCAATGCTGTCAAAAATAACGCCGAAATAGGCCGAAATCCCCTTGGCTTTCCTGAAGTGATTCGCCTAGAGAATTTTGGTGAAGCCTGGGAAAAAGGTCAGTTTGGGAAGACGATGGGCAACAGCGTCATCCTGGTGGTCAGCACGGTCGCGCTGGAATTGGTGCTGAGCGGTCTGGCTGCCTACGGTCTGGTACGCAAGCAGCCGCCCGGTTCAAATATCGTCATGTTTTATATGCTTGTCGCGTCCACAATCCCGATTTGGTTGTATTTGGTGCCACTTTTCTTTACCTGGCGAACACTGAATTTGTTAAATACCCGTTTGGGATTGATTTTGATCTATGTTGCACTGAATGCGCCGTTTTCAATATTTCTGCTGCGCTCCTATTTGCTAGGGTTATCTGTCGACTTTGAGGATGCGGCCCGTGTGGACGGGGCGAACGAACTGCAAGTACTTACCCGGATCGTACTACCCCTGACCTGGCCGGGCTTCCTGACCGTTGGTCTGATCGTGGGATTGGGGGTATGGAGCGAGTTCCAGATTGCGCTGATTTTCGTCCAAGAACCGGATATGTTCCCGATGACGACCAGCTTCTTTAAATTTTCGGATCGTTTTAGCCGTGATTGGGCGCTGACGAGCGCGGGCGCGGTCATGATGATTATTCCGGTGTTACTGCTGTTCCTCGCACTTCAAAGACGATTTATTGAGGGGTTGGCACAAGGCGGAGTTAAACTTTGAGATTATACATTGGGCATATCAGCGCTGCTAAGAAGGATTCATGATGGAAGAATTTGTTCTCACTGGTCCGTACCAGATCGAATTTCGGGAGTACAGTGAGCTGCCGCTCCAGACAGATGAAGTGCGCCTTCGCGCGATCGTCAGCGGTATTAAACATGGCACCGAAATGACGATCTATCGAGGCAAAACACCTTTCCTGAACCGCGTTTTTGATCCGGAATACCGGATGTTTATGCCGCGCGATGGCGGTAGCTTGTTTCCGACCAACCTGGGTTCGTGGCTGGTGGGCGAGGTCATGGAAGTGGGGGGCGGAGTCACGCGCTTCAAAGTCGGCGATAAAGTGCATGGCGGCATGACGCACCGTCCGACCAATGTTCGCCCGGAAAATACCTTGTTTCGGCTGGCGGACGATATGCACCCTGAAACGGCGCTGTTCACCGACCCGGCGATATTCGCGCTCGGCGCGGTGCATGATGCCCAGATCAAACTCGGCGACCGGGTTGCGGTATTCGGGATGGGCGCGATTGGACTGCTCGCCATACAGATTGCTCGCTTGAGCGGCGCGGAAGCGGTCTTCGCGGTCGACACGATTGATTCTCGCTTGGAACTGGCGAAACAATTTGGGGCAGATGCTGTATTCAACCCGACCCACTGCGATCCGGCGCTGGAAATCAAAAATCTCACCGAAAAAAAGGGTGTCGATGTGGCAATCGACATTTCCGGCGCGTACTCGGCGCTGCACACGGCCATGCGCAGCATGCAGATGTGCGGCTTGATCGTCTCAGCCAGCTATTACAGCGGCACACCGCAACTTGAATTGGGCGCGGAGTGGCACCACAACCGCCCGACGTTTGTCTCCAGTATGCCCGTGTGGGGCAACCCACACCGCTGTCATCCGCTGTGGGATTTCCAGCGCACCGAAAAAACCGCGCTGCGTCTGCTGGAAAACAGTCACCTAAAGACTGAACCCATGATTAGCAAGCGTTATCGTTATGACCAGGCAGTCGAGGCCTATCAATTTGTTGATCAGCATCCTGAAGAGACTCTCAAGACACTGCTCTATTACGGCGCTATTCCCGAAAAAGCGCAATAGTGAAGTGTCATGCTATTAGATGGTTTATCGCTATCATTAACTTGAGTCAGGAAAATATCTATGTTGGAAATTTCGGATTTGCGATGTGAATTTGCGTCGAATCCACTCGGACTTGACACGCGACAGCCCCGTTTTTCATGGCTGTTAGATCACCCGGAGCGCGGCCAATTCCAATCAGCATATCAGATACAAGTTGCCTCAACCACAGAAAAACTACAAATGGGTAAAGCTGACTTGTGGGACAGTGGGAAAACGGACAACTCTGATCTCCCGTTAATTGAATATGCGGGGCAGTCGCTCCAAAGCCGCCAGCGTGGTTACTGGCAAGTTCGCGCCTGGGACAAACAGGATCGGCCCAGCGCATTCAGTACGCCCGCCTGGTTTGAATTGGCACTGCTCGACCCTGATGATTGGCAAGCCGAATGGATCGGTTTTCCGGGGGGGTGGAATGGCAAGGCGCTGCATTTCCGCGACTCGTTCCAGGTGGACAAGCCTGTCAAACAGGCACGGGCTTATGGCTGCGGGTTGGGCTGGTATGAACTCCACCTGAATGGTCACAAAGTTGGCGAACGGGTGCTTGACCCTGCGCAAACCGATTACAACAAGCGCGTCCTGTATACCACATTTGACATCCAATCCGCGTTACAACCGGGGCTAAACGTGGTTGGCGCAATCGTCGGCAGTGGGTGGTATGGGACACCAATCCTCCGCTTGCAGCTTGAAATTTTATTCGAGGACGGCACATCAGTGCAGGTTCTCACCGGGCGGCATGGTTCAGGCGGGAGTTGGTGGCGGGTCACTGACGGCCCGATCATCGAAAATGGGGTCTTTGATGGTGAGGTCTATGATGCACGCTTAGAGAGACCGGGCTGGGATATGCCAGAAGGCTTTCACGAGCAATTCCCAAACCGGGACTTCTGGGCAGGTGCGATGGCAGTAGATGGCCCGGCAGGCCAAATGATTGCGCATATGCTAGAGCCGATCATGGTTGTCGAGACGCTGCCCGCAAAAACGATCTGGCAGCCCAAACCCGGTGTCTATATCCTTGATTCCGGGCAAAACCTAGCAGGATGGGGCTTGCTGACAGTGGCTGGCCCGCGCGGGACACAGGTGACGTTGCGTTATGCCGAGTCTTTGTATGAAGATGGAACGGTCAACCAGGAAAATTTGCGGGCGGCCCGCGCATGTGATTGTTATATCCTGAAAGGGGAAGGCATCGAAACCTGGGAACCGCGTTTCACGTATCATGGCTTTCGCTACATCCAGGTCGAAGGCTTCCCCGGCGAGGTGACACTGGATTCAATTCAGGTGCGCGTTGTACGGTCGGCTGTCGAAGCAATCGGACAGTTTGAGTCTGATCATCCACTGCTCAATCAGCTTTACCGCGCGATTTGGTGGACAGAGGCATCTAACTTGCATGGTGTTCCAACCGACTGTCCCCAGCGTGACGAGCGTATGGGTTGGCTAAATGATATGGCGGCGCGGACCGAAGAAGCGATTCATAATTTTGATTTGTCGCGGCTGTTGCCCAAATGGCTGCATGACATTGCCGATGCCCAGAACGCAGATGGTGCCATTTCCGATACTGCCCCCTACCGCTGGGGCAAGCGCCCGGCTGATCCGGTATCCGTCTGTTACCTGCTCATTCCCTGGCTACTGTACTGCCATTATGGGGATCAACGCGTGCTGCGCGAGCATTACCAAGGGATGAAACGCTGGGTAGATTATCTGACGACACGCGCGTCAAGTCATATCGTCGAATACAGCCACTACGGTGATTGGGCACCCCCCCTCACTGAAAGTATTGAAGGCAGTCTCGGTACCTCAGCTATCGCGCGCAATACACCCGGCAACCTAGTCTCAACCGGCTTTTATGCCTACAGCGCCGCGCTGTTCTCGAAAATTGCCCAAGTTTTGCAGAAACATGATGACGCAGCAATTTATCGAACGCTGACACAACAGATTAGTGTGGCATTCAATGATTGTTTTTGGGATGAAATGCATGGGGGTTATGGCACGAATAATCAAGCCTGTAATGCACTGGCATTGTATATGGGGCTTGTGCCGGAGGATCGGCAGTCCCGTGTGATCGCCAATTTAGTGCGCGATGTAGACGCGCATGATTATCATCTCACGACAGGCAATCTTTGTACAAAATATGTCCTAGAAGTCTTGACGGAAGCGGGACACAGTGAATTTGCTTTTGCACTCGCCACCCAGACCAGCTATCCAAGTTGGGGTTACATGTTGGCGAACGGTGCGACGACGGTATGGGAACGATGGGAACAAGCGACGGGCAGGGGCATGAATTCTCACAACCATCCGATGTTTGGCTCAGTGGGAGCGTGGTTGTACCGCGCGCTAGGCGGCATCCAAGCAAGCGAGGATGGGCCAGGTTTCCGACACTTTGCGATCCAACCTGTCATGCCTGCTGGTATGAAACGGGCACAGGCATCCTTAAAGACTATTCGCGGATTGATTGAGTCGGCTTGGGAGATAGGCGAGAATGACATTACCTTGCACGTTCGCATCCCGGTCGGGAGTCATGCCTACCTTCGCTTGCCCAAACCGTCCTCCACTTCTTCCTTCCGATTGAGCGAGGGCGATACAATCGTATGGGAAACTGGCGCTCTTTATCCCCTTATCTCAGGGATCAAAGATATTCTAGACGCAACCGATTCGATCATCTTCACAGTCGGGTCAGGCGATTATCATTTCACAATCCAGACCTTGCCGGTGATGAAAACAAGCTTCAATGCAGTGCAGTAAATCAATTTCCAATCAAAGGACAGTATTATGGAATTCACAGCCAATTATGAATTATTGGTCGAGCGGTTACATCGGCAGCAGATTGATGTCGAAAGCGTCAAACGGCAGCTCAAGCGCCAGCATATCGAGACACCCTCGTGGGGCTATGGCAACGGTGGAACACGCTTCAAGGTGTTCGCCTGGCCGGGGGCCGCACGCAATATTTATGAAAAACTGGCTGATGCCGCCTATGTTCACCAATTAACGGGGATCGCGCCCTCCATAGCTATCCACATCCCCTGGGATCGGGTTGATGATTGGAACGGATTGAAACAATATGCCGAGGGACACGGCCTGCGGATTGGTGCAGTCAATCCTAACCTGTTTCAAGATGACCAGTATCGTTTAGGCAGTGTTACCAATCCTTCAGCAGCAGTGCGTGAGGAGGCAATCGCGCATATGATCGAATGCTGCGAAATCATGGGGGCAACTGGCAGCAACCTGTTGAGCCTGTGGTTCGCGGATGGCACCAATTACGCTGGGCAAGACAGTATTGGCGAGCGCAAACATCATCTGGAAGCCGCATTGGAGGCAACCTACCAACAGTTACCAGCGGATGCGCGGATGTTGATCGAATACAAGTTTTTCGAGCCAGCTTTTTACCATACTGATTTGGCTGACTGGGGCATGGCCTACGCGATGGCGCTCAAACTCGGACCGCAGGCACAGGTTTTAGTGGATACCGGCCATCATGCACAAGGGACGAATATTGCCCATATTGTGTCATTTTTACTCGATGAACGGCGCTTGGGCGGTTTTCACTTGAACGCACGCCGCTACGCGGACGATGACCTGATTGTCGGCACGAATAATCCGCAGGAATTATTCGAGATTTATACTGAGATTGTAGCAGCAGGCGAGACAGCAAACGATGTCGCTTTTATGATCGATCAGAGTCACAACATTGAGCCAAAGTTGGAAGCAATGATCCTCAGCATCCTCAACTGCCAAACCGCCTACGCTAAGGCGCTCATCGTGGATTTCCAAATGCTACGTGAACGGCAAAAGGCGGGTGATGTGTTGGGTGCACACCGCGTGCTGATGGACGCTTTTGAAACCGACGTGCGGCCTCTGTTGGCTCAGGTACGAGTCGAGATGGGTCTACAGCCTGACCCGCTGTTAGCTTACCGTGCTGACAATTATGCGCAGAAAGTAGCGGAGGAACGCGGACTAGCAGCCGTGAGCGGGAGCGCAATTCAATAAGTTTCCAGCACTGGAGCTGGTTATTTTGACAATGATAAGGATCGAAAATGACATTGCCACATGATTATATTGAGCGTACCTATGCCGGTGTTTTGGGCAAACTCATCGGTGTATATCTTGGGCGGCCCTTCGAGCAGTGGACGTATGAACGGATTATGTCCGAACTGGGGGAAATCACTTATTATGTCCACGAGCGGCGCGGTCTACCGCTGATCGTGACTGATGATGATATTTCTGGCACATTCACATTTTTGCGAGCGTTGCCGGATTATGGCAATCACCGTGACATCACGCCCCAACAAATCGGACAGACCTGGCTGAATTACATTATCGAGAAAAAAACGATTTTGTGGTGGGGTGGACTGGGAAACTCGACCGAGCATACCGCTTATCTTCGTCTCAAGAATGGCATACCCGCGCCCCAGAGCGGATCAATGGTTCTTAATACAAAAATTGTTTCTGAGCAAATAGGCTCGCAGATTTTTATTGACGGTTGGGCGATGGTCGCGCCCGGCGACCCGGAATTGGCCGCAGACCTTGCACGCCGCGCGGCCAGCGTCAGCCATGACGGCGAGGCCATTTATGGCGCACAAGTCGTCGCTGCGATGGAGGCGCTGGCGTATGTCGAAAGCGATCTCAGCCGCTTGCTCGATACAGCGCTGACTTTCATCCCCATGGATTCCCTGATTCGCCGGTTGATTGACGATGTGCGCGAATGGCATTCGGAATTCAAAGATTGGCGTGCCACACGCGACAAAATCGCCCAGAATTACGGTTATGATCGCTACGGTGGTAACTGCCATATTATCCCCAATCATGCGTTGATAATCCTAGCGCTGCTGTACGGCGAGGATGATTTTCAGAAGTCGCTGATGATTGTGAACACAGCAGGTTGGGACACAGACTGTAATTCAGGTAATGTCGGCTGCTTACTTGGTATTAAAAATGGTTTGGCCGGAATCGAGGCAGGGCCGGATTGGCGTGGCCCTGTTGCAGACCGGATGTATCTATCCACTGCCGACGGTGGCGCGGCTATCACCGATGCGGTAACTGAGACCTATAGGATCGCTGAAATCACACATGCGCTGGCTGGAATGAATTTTATTCCGCCCAAACAAGGCAGCCGGTATCATTTTGAGCTACCCGGTTCGGTGCAGGGTTTTGCCGAAGATACTGGTATGGATGCTAAAGGCCGCGTGAGACTCGAAAATGTTGAGGGTCACAGCCAACTGGGGACGCGCAGTTTAGCCATACATTACTATCATCTTTCTCCTATGGAGGGCACGTGCGTCGCAACAGCGACCTTTATACCCCCCGAAGCGATTAAGATGCCTGGTTATGAACTCCATGCCGCTCCCCGGCTGTATCCAGGGCAGGTTATTCGCGCAGGTTTGAAGGTTGATGCGGGTAATCGGGAGATTATCACGGCTCGTCTTTACATCCAGGTGTACGGCCCGGACGATCAGTTAATGAAAATAAATGGCCCCCAGATCGAACTGAAACCGGGTGATACCGGACAAATCGAATGGCAAATCGAGGATACCGGCGGCTTAGCTATCGCCAAAGTAGGTCTTGAACTCAGCACTAAGGAGCGACGAGCCGACGGCACGCTCTATCTCGACTTCTTGAACTGGGCAGGCGACCCTCGGGCGGTCTTCAAGCGCCCTGATGTTGGCGGGACGATGTGGCGGCGGGCGTGGGTTCATGGCGTTGATATGGCTGATCCATATGGATTTGAGGCTTTTCGTGTGATCCAGAACGCTGGCACTGGCCTCTTAATGCAGGGAACGCGGGACTGGCATGATTACAGTGTTTGTGCCCGCATCAAGCCACATCTGGTGAAGGCAGCGGGTCTCGGTGCGCGTGTGCAAGGAATGTGCCGTTATTATGCCTTGCTCCTATGTGACGACAACAAAGCACGTTTAGTTAAAGCCCTTGATGGTGTGCAAAACTTGGTTGAAGCCGCGTTTTCCTGGACACCAGAAACTGAATATACGCTGCAATTAGATGTTCAAGGCCAACATCTTATCGGGCGGATTGATGGACATGTGCTGTTTGAATTGGATGATGTCGAACAACCGCTGACCAGCGGTGGGATTGCGTTGGTGTGTACCGAAGGACGTATGGCGACCGAGCGTGTTGATGTCATGCCGCTCTGATATTACATTTAACTCTATTGGTAACTGCTCACCCCCCGACCGCCTCTCCCACAAACAAGCTGAGGGGGAGAAAAGCGGAAGAAAGTCCCTCTCCCCTTGTGGGCTGAGGGATTTAGGGTGAGGGCTGAGCAGTACGCCGATGCTGTTGGCGAATTGATTTTATCTAGGGTCGGCGTGTCTTTTTTGTGGAGGCGCAAGGCATTGCGCCCCTACGGATCATCTCCTATTTTGATTCGCCAACAGCATCGGCGTACTACTCAGGTATAGAAACAGAATAAAATAAATAGAGAGGAATGAAGACGTGAAGAAAAACAGGAAAATACCCCTGGAAATGTGGATGTAGAGGTGGATTAGGCGCTTGTCAATCGTTCGTTAACCTGAAAGTCCGCGCGCCGAATATTCGCCCATTTGCCGCCAACGGTCATTGCTCCCTTTATTACCGACCGTTTTTCAGCCTGAGCAGTTACGGTGGAAGAGGCATTGCAGGAATTGACGAAGCATCGATTACGCTCGATCGGGAAGGGATGTTGAATGCACGAAAGGGAAAATTGTAGCAGTTTTTGGAGGTGAACCTACTTCGGATAGTAGCGAGGGCAGCCCGTCAGCTCATTCACGGCGACTCTATCTGTGCAGATTTAAGCAAGCTCAGTATCATTACGGTGCTGATGATGATGTGTATGCTGGAGGTGCTGTGATGGCTCAACCGCTCAAACCCAAAGATGTGAAGAACCTGGAGGCGATTGACGACCTCATCCGGCGAAATCGCTATGATGAGGCGCTGGCGGCGGCGCTGGAATTCACCCGTGAACGCCCTAAGGTGGTGGCCGGGTGGGAGGTGCTTGCCGAGATCGCCGTCGAAGTGAAGAACGGTTTCTATCTGTGGAAAGCGGCGCGCACCCTGACGCAGCTTGAGCCACAGGAGGATGCCTACGCTTTTAATCTGGCATACGCCGCTGTGAACATGGAGTGTGTCTTTCTCGCGCGACAGTCGCTGGATAGCTATCTGAAGCGCTTTCCGCAAGGCAGCATGATCAAACAGATCATGGAGATGAAAGCGCGCATCGATCAGTTCGTGCAGGATTTGATCTATACAGGCGAAGCCCCGGCAAATGTCAACATCGATAACATGGCGGCATTCGAGCTAGGGCGATTCCTCATCACCAACGGCGACACGGCGGAAGGGCGGCGACTGTCCTTGCAAGCGGTGCGCAGTATGCCCGACTTCCCCTCACCGCTCAACAACGTGTGTTTGTCGTATATGGTGGACGGCGATCTGATCAAGGCGCTGCAAGTCGCCGACGAGGTGCTGGCGAAACATCCCGATAATCTGTTCGCGCGCAGCACGAAGGCGCAGCTGCTGGTGAAGCTCGGTCGACTGGACGAAGTGCAAGCTCTTATCGACGTGCTGGCGCAAGAATCGCCGGCGAGCCCGGATCACTGGGTGAAGGTCATGGAAAGCTGCGCCTATGCCCACGATCATCAGCGCGTGATTGAGGTGTATGAGCGCGCTGTCCCGTTCTTCAAGGCAGAAAAGTTTGTGATGGAACCCGCGCTATACCACTTCGCCGGGACTGCCTATGCCTTTCTCGGTGCTGAGACCAAGGCACAGGCAGAGTGGAAGAAAGTCCCCCATAATCATGTGTATGGCGAGATCGCTCGTCGTAATCTGCGCGAATTTCGCGATCATGGCGCATGGTATTTCTCGTTTAATGACTGGATTCCGCGCCGTTGGATAGAGGCGATGATCACCGCCATTGAGCGTGGTGTGAAGCGCAGTGATAAGGCGATGGAACGGGAGATCGAACGGTTGCTGGCGAAAACGGCGGGCTTTGAAACTTCGGCATCCCTGCTGCTCGAACGTGGCGACCCTGATGGATTGAAGACCGCGCTCCAACTGGCAAAATACTATCCGCTGCCCGGTCTAGCCGATTTTGCGCGCAGTCGGCGTGGAGGGGACGCGCAGCGCATCGAGGCGGCGAACCTTGCGTCTCGTTATGGAATGCTGCCGCGCTCCGAACCGGTCTCCTTGATCATTGAAGGAGAACTGCAAGAACTGCTGCTGCTGGACTTCGAAATCTACACGGAGGCGGACGACAGCGGCAAGCCCCTGCCGAAGGCGGCACAAGCACACTTGGAGGCGGCGCATCAAGCGTATGTCGCTGGCGATTTTGAGCGCACGCTCGGCGAAGTAGAACAGGGGCTGGCGCTCGCACCGAAATCCCCCGCTTTCTTGAATCACATGGCAACTGCCTTGCATCGGCTCGGACGTCATGACGAGGCGGACGCAGTCAATCGCCGCCTCGCCGCCGAATATCCAGATTACCTGTTCGCTCGCGTGGCAATGGCAGACATGTGCATCCGTGATGGACAGCTTGACGAGGCGCACACCTGGATTGATCCGCTGCTGGCACGCCAGCGGTTTCATATTTCTGAGTTTCGCGCTGTGGCACTAATTTACATCAGCTATTGGCGTGCGAAAGGCGATCTGACAGGTGCGAGCCACTGGATACAGATGCTCGATCAGGTCGATCCCGACAGCGTAAGTGCTGACATGCGCCTCACTGCGTCGATGGCTGGGATACTGAATAAACTGAAGATGCGCCCGAAGAAGCGGAAGTAATCGCTGAAAGTCAGGGTTGTCTTTAGCTGAACCGCTCTACATCGCAGTATATGGACGCCATTCTTAGTTCGACTTTGCACGTCAAGCGGCATAAGAAAGCGTAGAAATGAGCGTATCAAAAAGGGATTTAGGAATTTTAAGCATATCGGGTTCTTCCCTTGAGGTGTGAAAAGTGGGATAAGCAGACCAGAGAAATTGACGAACTAATGCCAAAGCGTCAGAGAAAGTGGGGAGGGGCTTGGCATACCAGGCAGATTAGCGAGGATGAAAGGAGGAGGGGTGTTTGGTAAAAAGGGCATGAGCCAGCAAAGTGACCCAAG
>Ga0209181_10006876_pt1 | contig 15788 bp, 11 predicted proteins | sample MAT05_FD_187208 | JGI IMG/M metagenome (GOLD analysis project Ga0209181, IMG submission 187208) | Freshwater microbial communities from Lake Fryxell liftoff mats and glacier meltwater in Antarctica - MAT-05 (SPAdes) (version 2) | ecosystem: Environmental > Aquatic > Freshwater > Ice > Liftoff... | reverse complement strand
ACCGACACTGATCTGCACAGTGCTTAGCACCAGATTGACGCCCACGCTGATCCACGTGCTGCGTGACGCCGCTGCCGCGCGCTCGGCGCTTTGTATCATGCCTTCCGGGTCGTCAGAAAACTGGGTCAAACTCATGTTGCCATCCGCGGGTTTCGTCTCAAGGACAGTTTACGCCCCGCGCCCAGCACGCGGCATGGTGGTCACAGCCGGCAGCGTAACTTTTGCCCGTCTCGCCCGCAAACGGATCAAAACCGAAAGATAATGTAGCTACGCTCAAATCAACCCTTCTCGGATCCATTATGAAATCTACCAGAACACTGCAATCTGTCGTTGCCGCCGCGCTGCTGGCATCCGGCGTTTTCGCCACGTCGGTGGCGTTGACGCGGATGGACCATGCCAGCGCGCAGGCTGCCGCCACGGACGCGGCCAAGGCTCCCGCAGAAACACTGCGGCCGGAAGTCGGCAGGCTGCTCAAGGCGGCACAAGACTTCATCAATGCGAAGCAGTTCAAGGAGGGGCTCGCCAAGCTGAACGAGGCGGATGCGATCGCCGGCAAAACACCTTACGAGGTCTACATTCAGGAACGGCTGCGCGGACCGGCTGCCGCCGGGGCCGGGGAGACCGCCGTTGCGGTGAAGTCGTTCCAGCGGGCATATGACACCGGCCGGCTGAATGCGGCCGAGCGCATCCAGTTTAGTGAGGCAATCGCGGTGGCACAGTTTCAGCAGAAGGACTTCAAGGCGGCGGCGCTCTGGACGAAGCGGGCGATCGAGAATGGCAGCAGGGCGGCGCAGATCAAGACCATCATGATTCGCGCGCTGTTGCTAAGCGAAGATTTCGCCCAAGCAACCAAGGAAATCGACGCATCCATCATGGAGGACCAGAAAGTCGGGCGCGCGCCGACTCAGGAGATGTTGTTGTTTGCCACTACCGCTGCCCACAAGCAGAGCAATGATGCTGCCTACATCAGCGCCCTTGAGTTATTAGTTGTGAACTACCCGAGTAACGAGTATTGGACTGACTTTATAGGACGCGTCGCGCGCGGCCCCACCATTGCCGAACGCTATATGTCGGATATTTTTCGCTTGAAAATGACATTGGGGCAGCCGTTGACAGCCGCCCAGTATCTGTTCATGGCGCAAACCGCGAAGGGTGCGGGCTTCCCGATCGACGCGACAAAGGTGATGGATGCCGGCTTCTCAGCGGGCTTGCTGTCCACCGCTGAGCATAAGCAATTCCGTGATCTGGTCGCCAAGGACGCCGCCGACGACGTCAAGAACATGACCAAGTCATCAGCCGAGGCGGCAAAGGCGAAAGAAGGCCCGGGCCTGTTCAACTCCGGATTGAATTACGTCTACAACGGCGAAACCGATAAGGGATTGAACATGATGGAGCAGGGTATCCGGCGACCGGGGATCCGGCGTCCCGACGACGCGCGCCTGCGGCTCGGCATTGCCTATGCGCTGGCGGGCGAGAAAGTGGCGGCCGCGGAGACGTTGGCAGAGGTTAAAGGCAGCGAGGGGGCAACCGAAGTCGCCCGCGTGTGGACCGCGTATACGAAACAAAAGCCCGCCGTGCCGCCCGCCGCAGCCGCGCCAGCGTCTTCTCCTGCGGCGGCATCAGCGCCGCTCAAAGCACCGGCAGCGACCAAATAGCGTTGTCACTTACGCGGCCGGCGGGATACCGGCGGCGTGCAGCCACTTGGTTAGCGCCATGTTGGCTTCATAGAAATAGCGCTTGATGTCCTCGTAGAGTTCATCCATCTGGCCCTGTGTTGGTAGGGGATCGTTTGATGGCGTTGGCGGAACGCCGGCCTTAGGAGACAAGCGACGGGCGGAGAGTTCAAGCGTCTTGCAGGTTGCGGCAACCCGCGGAAAGCCGATACTGGCCGACGAGCCGCGCAAGCTGTGTGAGATATCGCCCAACAGCAGCCAGTTCGAATCGACCAGGCAGGACGCCATCTGCCGCAAGCGGTCCTCTGATTTCTCTTGAAACAATGCGATTAGGCCATTCTCGCCACCTTCGCCGCCGCTCTCAGCGGGCAGGCCGCGTAGGTCTTCCAGTTGTTCAAGATCGAGCACCGGGGTAGCGCTCAGGTCCGGGCCAAATCGCTGGCCAGCGGCTGATTGAAGGTTGGGTAAAGCAAACGTCCTCAGCTGATCATGCGGTTCAGCCGGGCTGCGTTCGGCGGCGTGTTGTGCGACAGCAGGCGCAGCCGCTTTGGCGGGCACGCATCGGGCAAGCATTGACTCGAGCTCCTCTCGGCGCAGTGGTTTCGAGATGTAATCATCGAGCCCTTGTTGAAGGTAGTATTCGCGGTCGCCAGCGAGCGCATGTGCGGTCATGGCCACAATCGGTACGCGCCTAATTCGTTCATCATCCACACTACTTGCGAACCGCCGCTTCAGCTCCTTGGTTGCCGCCACACCGTCCAACACCGGCATGTGGATGTCCATGAGCACGATGTCGATCGGATCGGTCTCTGATGAAAGCGCCACCGTCGCCGCATCGACAGCAGACTGACCGTCTGCGACGATGGTCGTACGGTGACCGAGGCGTTGAAGCATACCCTCGATGACCCGTTGATTGATCTCGTTGTCTTCTGCTACCAGTATGTTCAACTGGTTGCCGGGCGGCGGCACGCGGCTGGCGTGATCGTCGGCGCGTGCGGCCGCGCTGGACGTTGCGGGTATTTTGAAGGAGGTCGTCGACTTGGAACTGGCAAACTGCGTGTCGTATACCGGCTCACGCTTGAATGGCCGCGTCGCGACATCGGCTCGCAGCGTGGCGCCGGCTGCCTGCATCAATACGTCGAACATCCGCGCGCGCGCGGCGGGTTGCATGACAAACATGTCATGCCGCATCACCTGCAGTTTCGGTTGTAGCGAGAGTTCGGCGCGGGAAACAGACGACATCAAAACAACCACAATTGACCGCTTGCCCGACGACTGCCGCGCCGAGTCGCTTTGCGCGAGCGCAGTCACCGTCGCAGCAGCACTCGGTGACGACGACGAAGCGCTGCTGATGATGATGTCGATAGCGGCCTCGCCAGAGCCTTTTACTGCGGCGGTGATCTCACTGGCATTCTGTGCGGGGATCGCCACCACGTCAAAACCCCACTGTTCGTAACGATATTGCACAGCACGCAAGCGGGCGGTGTTGTCGTCGGTGAGTAGTAGGCGCTTGCCAGTGAATTCTCGCAATGCCTGTTGCATGTAGGGCTGGAGGGGCCCGAGTGCGCGTTCGGTAACAATGCTAAAACGAAACGTCGATCCCTTGCCCTCAACACTGTCAATCGAGACCTCACCGCCCATCATGGTTACCAACCGCTTGACGATGGCAAGCCCGAGGCCGGTGCCGCCGTACTTGCGTGTGGTGGATGCGTCCACCTGGGTGAAGGCCTCGAACAGTTTGTTGACACGATCTTCGGGAATACCGATGCCGGTATCCGACACCGCAGCATTCAGCTTGATGCGTCCGTCCGACAGCGAATCACAGGTCATCCGTAAGATGATTTCGCCTTGATCCGTGAATTTGATCGCATTCGACAGCAGATTCAGTAGTATTTGGCGCAGACGCGTCGCGTCGCCCGTCACGTAGAACGGTACATCATCCCGCAGGTCGTAGATTAGATCGATTTTCTTCTCGCGCGCTTTTTCCGCGACGAGTTCGAACGCTTCTTCGACAACGCCTGTCACTTCGACGCTGACCGATTCAATCGTCATGCGACCCGATTCAATCTTGGAAAAATCGAGTACGTCGTCAATCAAGCGGAGCAACGTATCGCCCGAGGCACGAATCAGGCGGATGTAGTCACGTTGCTCGTCATCGAGTTGTGTGCCGGCGAGTAGTCCGGCCATCCCCAGCACGCCGTTCATCGGCGTACGAATCTCGTGACTCATGGTGGCAAGAAAAGACTCCTTGGCCCGCGCCGCTTCCATCACGCGCACGTTGGCCTCGATGAGTTGCAACTCTGCCTGTCGGCGTTCGGTGACATCAACGATTGAGCCGACAAAACGCTGGGCGCGCCCGCCCGAATCGAACTGAGCGATGCCCCGTACACGTATCCACACCTGCCCGCCAGCCATATGCAGTGCGCGACACTCAACATCGAAGTATGGGGATTCTCCCTTGAAGTGGCGTGCGAGACGGTCGCGAAACTCTGCGACATCGTCGGGATATACCCACTCGTCCCAACTGAATTGGGCGGGGAAGGTGGCGGTTGTGAAGCCGAGAATTTCGCGGAATCGCTCGGAGTAATAGGCGGAACCGCCTGCATGGAATTCGACATCAATAATGCCCTGCTGCGAAGATCGGATCACCAAATCGAGTTGCTCGCGCCGCTTGGCTAACTCGCGCTCCAGCAACTTGATCTGGGTGACATCGGTGACGGTGCCGATCAGGCCGTCTACGGTGCCATCTGCGCGTCGCACCACTTGCTTGGCGAGGATGGCGGAAACACGTTCACCGGTTGCCGTGATAACGAATGCCTCGCGGACTTCTAGTCCGCTGGGAGACTTCAACACGTCGGTATCCGGCACAATGCTCGGATCCCCGGCGCGCGGCGGTTGAATTTCGCTGCCAGTCTTGCCAATGACATCGGTGCGATCACGCCTATGCAGCAATTCCCAAGCGCGGTTGACTACAATGAAGCGACCTTGCGCGTCGGTTCGGTAAATCGGGTTCGGGTTCAGCTCGATCAGGTCATCCGTGAACTTCACCTGATCGCGCAGTTTCACGGTCATACTCGCCGCGAGGGCGGCTGCTTGCTCGCGCAAACGCGTGAGCAGAAACACCAGCCCGGCCAACAGGAGAGTGCCAACAATGCCGATACCCAGAATCATCCCCGGCGTGCTGTTTGCTAGCTCGCGTTCGAGCGACGGCGAACTCTCAACCTTTAATTGCCAGTTGCGTTGTCCGATCATCAATTTCAGCGGGATCGCATACGCGCTCTCGTGAATTGTCGATGTCGTCACTGTTGGCTTGGCGGCGCGTTTCTGTTCAGTGTTGGCGTTCGATGACAACTCGCCGTCGTCGCTGAAGGAAAACAATAGGCGCTGGTCGCTGCTTCGTGTGATCCTCGCCAGCAAGTCGACCGGCCGGATGAAGGCGACCAAGTAACCGAGCGGCTCGGATGATTCCGTGAAGGCCGGAAATACCGGTTTCACAAGTGCTAAAAATTCAGCCGCATCCTGCGGGCTGGCTGCGGGCAGGATGCCGGTCGCCGCCGTCTGCTGGACTTTTCTTGATGTCTGGATGGCCTCGGTGATCAGCTCGGAACTCGCCAGCGTGTCGCTGACGACGGTCACATCGGGTATCACCCGGATCAGTGCGGACGGTTGGGCCGTCACCACTCCTACACGGACCGGGGCGACCGCGGCACGGTACTCGATTCGCGCCAGACCGGTGACGGGCGCCGCGCGCTTGTCGCGCGAGTCCAGATACTTGTTCCATCGCACGGTGTCGATCTGCGGCGATGCAGCCACCACGGCACCAACGGTTGAGAGGGCATCGTCAATCTGTCTAAACTGGGCGCTGAGATCATTCTTGGCGCTTTCAGCGAGCACCTCGAAGCGGCTGTTTGCCTCTTTGTTGACCTGACGATAGCTTTGTAAAGACGCGACCAGCGTTGATAGCAGCAACGCGCCAAGAACCAGCCACGGCGCTTCGATCCGTTGTGATTTCGATTCCGTGCCGTCCAAGGGCACCATTGGATCAGCCGATGGAGTGCTGTTTCGTGTCATGGCACAAGGTTAACGTATCCAATGGGTGAATTCCAACTGGTTCGAGCCGCAAACTTTACCGCAGCCGCAATCCCCCAACAGGCTCAACGCCCCGCAAAAGTCGTGTAAAGTAGGCTTCAAATGCGCGCATACATGCAAACCGTGACGATGTCGATGCGGCTGGGGCTGATCGTGGCCGCGGCGTGTCTTGCCACGCCATTTGTCGCTACGGCCAACATTTATTCGTTTCAGGACGACGCCGGCGTCACGCACTTTTCAAACTTGCCGCATTTGGATAAACGCTACAAGTTGGTTTACCGGATTCCCGACTCTTGGAAAGCACGCCCGAACGCTTGGACGCCTAATTTTCCGAAATCGGTCGATATCGGCAAGTTGGTGCCGGTGATCGATAGCGCCGCACGCATGCATGGCGTGGATCCACGTCTGGTGCATGCCGTGATTCGGGCGGAGTCTGGTTACAACCCACGCGCGCAATCGAACAAAGGCGCGCTCGGCTTGATGCAACTGATTCCGGCGACTGCCGAGCGAATGGGTGTCAAAGACGCGTTCGATCCGGTTGACAATATTTTCGGCGGCACCCGCTACTTGAGCTATCTCATCAAGATGTTCAATGGTGATATTGAACTCGCGTTGGCAGGCTACAACGCCGGTGAGAACGCCGTTATTCGCCATGGCAACCGAATCCCGCCGTTTGCCGAGACGCAAGCTTACGTGCCAAAAGTGCTGGCGTTTTACCGCAGTCCGGAGCTGAATCGCTTCGTTTCACAACCCGCAACCGCCGCCGTCAGCAGTACGCTGGGTGCAGCTTCGCGCACCAGCGTTCGTTAATCGGCTAGACCAACACCAAATTGTCGCGGTGGATGAGCTCCGCTTCTGCCAGATAACCCAGAATGGGCTCTATTTCTTTGGTGGATTTGCCCGCGATCTTACGGCATTCCGCCGCGCTGTAATTGCACAGCCCGCGTGCGATTTCGCGCCCCGTTGAATCGACCGCACTAACGACGTCGCCTCGGGAAAATTCACCTCCCACGACGGTAACGCCGATCGGCAGCAACGACTTGCCACCGGATATGAGGGCGCTGGCGGCACCGGCGTCAAGCGTTAGCATTCCCATGGTTTTCAGATGCCCGGCTAGCCACATCTTGCGCGCCTGCATGGCACTATTGTTGGAAGCCAGACGGGTGCCGATCGCCTCCCCGCGCACGATCGCCGGCAACACCCCGTCAACGCGGCCAAAGGCGATAATGGTGGTAGCCCCCGAAAGCGCGGCCTTCTTCGCCGCCAGCACTTTTGTCAGCATGCCGCCTTTGCTAAGCGACGACCCGGCACCGCCAGCCATTTTTTCCAACGCCGGATCGCCAGCCGTGCCCACACGCACCAGTGTCGCGGTGGTATCTTGGCGCGGATCCGCCGTGTACAGGCCCTGCTGGTCGGTGAGGATGATGAGCAAATCAGCTTCCACGAGATTGGCCACCAGAGCCGCCAAGGTATCGTTGTCGCCAAACTTAATCTCGTCGGTCACTACGGTGTCGTTTTCATTGATGACCGGAACGACGCCCAGTTCGAGCAGTGTGGACAGTGTGGAGCGGGCGTTAAGGTAGCGGGTACGGTCTGCCAAATCATCGTGCGTGAGCAGGACTTGCGCGGTATCGAGTGCATGCTGTTGAAAAGCGGCTTGGTAGACCTGGATGAGCCCCATTTGTCCAACCGCGGCGGCGGCCTGCAGCTTGTTGACCTCATGCGGCCGCGTTTTCCAGCCGAGTCGCTTCATGCCCTCTGCGATAGCGCCCGATGAGACGAGCACAACCTGATGCTGTTGTTGGCGCAATGATGCGATCTGCCGCACCCATTCCGCAATCAGTGCGTGGTCGACGCCAACGCCGTTGTTGGTGATCAGTGTCGAGCCGATCTTGACGATGATACGCATTTGTACGTCAGCCGGCTTCGGCAGCCTTCGCTGCTGCGCGCTGCGCGTCAACGTGATCCATGATGGCGAAGGTGAGCTCACGACAGCCGTCGGTTTTCATAGCGGAGATGGTAAAGGTCGGGCCTTTCCACTTTAGACCTTTGACGATGGCCTTTGCACGTTTCTCGGCCTCGGCCGGGTCGAGCAAGTCTGCCTTGTTCAGAATCAACCAGCGCGGCTTGTCGAACAGCGACACATCGTACTTTTTCAACTCGTTGATAATCGCCTTCGCTTCTTTGATCGGATCGACGGATTCGTCGTAGGGTGCGATGTCGACCAGATGTAGGAGCAGGTGCGTGCGCTGCAGGTGCTTGAGAAACTGGTGTCCGAGTCCCGCGCCTTCCGCGGCGCCTTCAATCAAACCGGGCACATCCGCGATCACAAAGCTGCGATTCTCATCAACCCGCACCACACCCAGGTTAGGGTGCAGGGTGGTGAATGGATAGTCTGCGACCTTCGGACGAGCGGCCGACACGGCGCGGATAAAGGTCGACTTACCGGCGTTGGGCATACCGAGCAGGCCGACATCTGCCAACACCTTCAATTCGAAATGGATGTCTTTGACTTCGCCGTCGGTGCCCTTGGTGAACTGACGCGGGGCGCGATTGGTCGAGCTCTTGAAGTTGATGTTACCCAACCCGCCGCGGCCACCTTCTGCGACTAAGACGCGTTGTTTATCATGCGTCAGATCTGCAAGGACTTCTCCGGTGGCCAAATCCTTGATGGTGGTGCCGACCGGCACCCGCAGCGTGACGTCATCCGCGCCTGCGCCGTTGCAGTCCGCACCGCGCCCAGAGTCGCCGTCCTTGGCGCGAAAAATACGCGCAAAACGGTAGTCGATGAGCGTGTTGATGTTGCAATCGGCAACGACGTAAATCGAGCCACCGCGTCCGCCGTCGCCGCCGTCGGGCCCGCCGAAGGCGATGTATTTCTCACGGCGCATCGAGGCCGAACCGTTACCGCCTTTGCCGGCGTGGACTTCAATTCGCGCTTCGTCGATGAATTTCATTTGGGTGTTTCTCTACAAGGTCGCTACATGATGCAAGAAAAGAAAAAGCCCCAGAGAATTCTCTCCGGGGCTTTTCTTTACAGAATCGCCTGAAGTGTTAGGCTGGCTGTGCTGCGGCGTGAACCACCGGATCGATAGAGATCGTGCGGTTGCGCTTTGCACCTTTGACGGCAAAAACAACCTTGCCGGTCTTGAGTGCAAAAAGGGTATGGTCTTTGCCCATGCCGACGTTGTCACCAGCATGAAACTCGGTGCCGCGTTGACGCACGATGATCGTGCCAGCGCTGATCAATTCGCCGCCATAGGACTTTACGCCCAGGCGTTTTGATTCTGAATCGCGGCCATTTCGGGATGAGCCACCGGCTTTTTTATGTGCCATGAGTCGGCTCCTTAAGCTTTAATCTCACCGATTTGAATCTCGGTGTAGTTTTGACGATGCCCCTGGTGCTTTTGATAATGCTTGCGACGGCGCATCTTGAAAATACGTACCTTGTCGGCACGACCCTGTGAAATAACGGTGGCCGTGACGGCAGCGCCTGCGATCATCGGCGTGCCGATGGTGACGGCTTCGCCGTTACCCATCATCAACACCTGATCCAAAACGATCTGCGCGCCCACGTCTGCCGGTATCTGTTCTACTTTAATTTTTTCACCAGCGGCAACGCGATACTGCTTGCCCCCGGTTTTTATGACCGCGTACATGGTTAAACTCCAAAGGTTGTTTGATTCTGATCAAAGGCCGTGCACGGATTTGACATCGCATGCACAAGGGCCCGACAGAACTCGGTATTATACGGAGCTGCGCAGTCCACGTCAAACCAGTTTTTGACATCAAAACAGGAACTTAGCGACGAATTTTCGCCGACTAAGCCCACTTACGCACCGCCCGCCGAATGAACCTGCCACAAAACCCAATAAAGCTAGAAAATATCCGTCGAGTCATCGACGCTGACATGGTTGCCGTCGACAGCGTCATCCGCCGACGATTGGCGTCCGACGTGGTGCTCATCAACCAGATTTCGAACTACATCATCGCCTCAGGCGGCAAGCGTTTGCGCCCAATCTTAGTGCTGTTAGCGGGCGGTCACTTCTCGGCGAATCAAGAGCACGCCAGGGAAATCGCGGCTGTCATCGAATTCATTCATACGGCAACCTTGCTCCACGATGACGTCGTTGATGAGTCCTCGCTGAGGCGAGGTCGGCAGACCGCCAATGCCGTGTTTGGTAACGCCGCCTCCGTCTTGGTGGGTGATTTTCTCTATTCCCGGGCGTTCCAGATGATGGTCGACGTGGGCTCAATGCGCGTCATGGAAGTTGTCGCCGAGGCGACCAATATCGTTGCCGAAGGCGAAGTCCTGCAGTTGCTGAACGTCGGTGACGCAGACACCGATGAGGAACAGTACCTGCGGGTGGTGCGCTACAAGACCGCAAAGCTGTTTGCAGCGGCGGCGCGCGTCGGCGCGATTCTGGGCGGCGCCGCAGCGGCGGAAGAGCGTGCCGTGGCCGACTTCGGAATGCATTTGGGCACCGCGTTTCAGTTGATCGATGACGTGTTGGACTACTCGGGCGACGCGGCGGAGACCGGCAAGAATCTTGGCGACGACTTGGCGGAAGGCAAGCCGACGCTGCCACTCATCTATGCCATCCGCAACGGTAATGCCGTCGAGCGGGAGGTGGTGCGCTGTGCGATTGCCAACGGCGATCGTAGCAATATGCCGGCAGTGGTGGCGGCGATCCGAGCGACTGGCGCAATCGAATATTCGCGGGCGGCAGCGCACCGGGAAGCCGAAACGGCGATGGCCTGCATCGCGATCTTGGCGGAATCGGTACACAAGGAGGCGCTGTTACAATTGGCGCTGTTTGCAGTAGAAAGGCGCTTTTAGGAGCGATTAGCAGAAGTACGGCGGAAAGCTTGCGGTCCAAATGGTGCCGATTAGTCAGCGTCGTGGCGTGTTTGGAGATGTCTGATCGACCGGTTGGCCGCTGTCTGGATGGCGTTTTGATTCGTTAACATGTCGAGCTTTGTGGAAGCAGCGGCAGCTGAGGACGGGACAGCACAAGGTAGGAGCACTTGGAACTGACCTGTTGAGCAATCTTGGGCGAGCCGCAATCGTGTCCGTCCAGACCGCGCCGTCGGCCGTTGGGCAGAATGCCATGCCCGTGCGAACGACCCCGACCAACCCAAGCACGCCTTCTACAGCGTGCGAAGACTTTTCGTTTTTTTGGACGAGACTCGATGGCAAATGTTTTTCAAGAGCGCGTGTTGAGCGTCCACCACTGGACCGACTCGTTGTTCTCGCTCACCACCACGCGCGACCCGTCGTTCCGGTTTCTCAACGGGCAATTCACCATGATCGGTATCGAGGTAGACGGCAAGCCGCTGATGCGCGCTTATTCGATGGTCTCGGCGAACTACGAGGAGACGCTTGAGTTCTTGTCGATCAATGTGCCGAATGGCCCGCTGACGTCGAGGCTCAAAAATGTCGAGCCTGGTGACACGCTACTGGTGAATTCGAAGGCCGTCGGTACGCTCATCATGCAGAACGTTCTGCCGGGCAAGAACCTTTATCTGCTCTCAACCGGCACTGGTGTGGCACCCTTCATGAGTGTCATCAAGGATCCGGAGACGTACGAGAAATTTGAGAAAGTGATTCTGGTGCATGGCGTGCGCTGCGCGGCGGAACTCGCCTACGACGACTACTTGCAGCATGAACTGCCGAACAATGCGTTCTTCGGTGAACAAGTGCGTAATCAGTTCATTTATTATCCGACCGTCACGCGCGAACCCTATCGGAATCAGGGCCGTGTCACAAACCTGATTGAGAATGGGAAGTTGCAAGCTGATATCGGTCTGCCACCAATGAGCAAGGAGCATGACCGGGTCATGATTTGTGGCAGTCCGGAAATGTTGCGCGACTTGCGGATCATGTTTGAAGCGCGCGGATGGGACGAAGGCAATATGAGCACGCCGGGGCATTTCGTCATCGAGCGCGCGTTCGTCGAGAAGTAACTCGCGTCGTTTGAGCGCACCGATTTCGCTCGTTGCACGGTAGCGCGCACCGGCAAGCGCGCAGCGGCAATACCCGTTGCCCTGCTTTTCGCGCACAATGCCAGTTCACACAACGGTCAGAAAGTGGTGGGTCACGGCAAATGGGGAAAGTGTTCTTTCTAGTATTGATCGGCGTCGTCGTCTGGCTGTTGTTCTATGCGAAAAAAGTCGTCAATCGCAAACGCGACGGCCAGTCCGACGCCGTAGGGCCGCGCGCTGCCGTCGAGCAGATGCGTCAATGTGCTCGTTGTGGGGTACACATCCCGACATCAGAGGCTTGTGAACTCGCCGGGCAACGCGGTCAATACAGCTGCGCCGACCCTGACACCTGTGCAAACCGTCCGCGCTGATATCAACCCAGCGCCGCGAGGCCCGACACCCTCCGTGGCGGCGTTGCCGGTGCTGGCAGACGACGGTTTCGCGGCGTTCGAGTCTCCGGAGAGCGCGTGGAAAACGCTGACCTCGTTTGCGGTTTATCGGCTTGTCATTGTGCTGGTGCTGGCTATTATTTTCTGGGGCTTCAGCCGCATCCCGATCATCGGCGGCGTCTCGCCATTCATGGGGGCGGTCTCGCTCGGGACCTACCTGGTACTGTCGGTGGTGTTGATTCTCGCCACTCAGGTTCGTCTGCCATCGGCTACCGCCCAGCTGACGATTCAGGTGCTGGTGGACGTGACGATGCTGACCTTACTCATGCACGCCTCGGGCGGCACCCGCAGCGGTATCGGGATGTTGTTGCTGCTTTCGCTCGCCGCCGCAGCGCTGGTCTCGCCAGGACGACTCGCGTTTTTTCATGCGGCGGTCGCCTCGCTGGCGGTGCTGTTTGAGCAGCTCTGGCAGTTTTTGTACGGTGACGCCAGCGCGGCCGAATTCGTCCCCAGTGGCATGCTGGCGACCGGCTATTTTGTCATCGCGGGTCTCGGCTACACGTTTGCCACGTACGCCCGCGGCGCGGCGCAAGTCGCCGAAAAGCGCGGCGTGGATCTGGCCAACCTCGCACAAATCAACGAGCTGGTCATCCGCGACATGCTGGACGGCTTTGTGGTCGTCGATGAACTGGGTGTGATCCGCCAGCACAATGCGCAATCCGCGTTAATGGTTCGTGGCCTCAGCGGTTCGACCGGCCGGGCGCTGCGAGAGGTTGCACCGCAAGTTGGCCAATTGCTAGATGAGTGGCGCGCCGACCGCGGCAGGATTTTTTCGATTATGCGTGACGCGACTTCGCAGCGCGATTACCAGCTGCGCTTCGTGTCCATTGGTGAAGCTGAGGTAGCGCCGACGGTGGTGTTTCTTGAGGATGCCTCGCGCATTCGTTCGCAGGCGCAGCAGATGAAGCTGGTGGCGCTTGGCCGTCTCACGGCCTCGATTGCCCATGAAATCCGCAATCCGCTCTCTTCAATCAACCACGCCGCCGAGCTACTCGAAGAAGATAGCAAGCGAAGCGTCGAGGATGCGCGTCTGCTTACCATCATCCAGGATAACGCACACCGGCTGGATCGTCTGGTTGAAGAAGTGCTCTATTTAAATCGGCGCGACCGCGCGCATCCCGAAGCTATTGATATGCAGACCTTCCTAACGCGCTTTGTGAGCGATTTCAGTGCCAATGAAAAACGTCCGCTTGATGCATTCGCGCTCGCCATTGAGCCGCAGCTCGCGCCGCAGTTTGACCGCGCCCATCTCGATCAGGTCATGTGGAATCTGGTGCGCAACGCAGCACGTTTTGCGACGATGCAACCGCAGAGCGTGAGGCTCAATGTCTTTTCGCGCGGCGCGCAGGTGATTGCCGAAATCCAGGACGACGGCCCGGGGGTGGCGACTGAGGCGCTTCCACATTTATTTGAGCCGTTTTTCACTACCGACTCGCAGGGTACCGGCCTTGGCCTCTACATTGCGCGCGAGCTGGCCGACGTCAACGGCGCGGTGCTGGAGCATGTGATCGATAATGCGCCTACTGGTGGCGGAGCACGTTTTCGCTTGACGATGAAAGGAACAATAGTTCGATGAATGGCCCTGAACTAAAACGTGTCTTGGTGGTAGACGATGAAGCGGATATCCGTGAACTGGTCGTGCTGACGCTGATGCGCATGGGCGTCGAAGCTGATAGTGCGGAGACCTGCGCGGACGCAAAGCTGCGCCTCTCTGAGCGCAGCTACGATCTGTGCCTGACCGACATGCGCTTGCCCGACGGCGACGGCCTGATGGTGCTTACGCACATTGCCGAACGCTATGGCAATACGCCGGTGGCGGTGATCACCGCGTTTGGCTCAACCGAAAATGCGGTCGCGGCGCTGAAGGCCGGCGCGTTTGATTATCTCGCCAAGCCGATTCACTTGAAGCAGTTGCGCGAGGTGGTGACGTCAGCACTGAAGCTGCCTCGCGGTGTCGATCGGACGCACAAGAAGGTCGCCCTGCCCGAGCACAGTGTTGGCAGCGGCGCGGCTGGCACACAATCCCGATTGCTCGGCGATTCCGCGCCGATCAGCCGCGCGCGCGACATGATTGCCAAACTGGCGCGCAGTCAGGCACCGGTTTACATCACGGGCGAATCCGGCACCGGCAAGGAGGTCGCGGCACGCATGATGCACGACGACGGTGCCCGCCGCGAGGCGCAGTTTGTCGCCGTCAATTGCGGTGCGATCCCGGAAAATCTGATGGAGAGTGAATTCTTCGGCTATCGACGCGGCGCATTCACCGGGGCAGATGCCGATCGCGACGGTTTCTTGCAGGCGGCCGATGGCGGTACGTTGTTTCTCGATGAAGTCGGCGATCTGCCGTTGCTCATGCAGGTCAAACTGCTGCGAGTGATCCAGGAAAAGAAGGTTCGACGCGTCGGCGACACGACGGAAAAGGCGATCGACTTTCGTATCATCAGCGCCACCCACAAGAATCTGGCGGACAAGGTGCTGGCGGGCGAATTTCGACAGGATCTGTTCTACCGGCTCAACGTGATTGAACTGAAAATGCCGAGCCTGCGCGAGATCCCGGAAGACATTCCGCTGATGGTCAAGTCCTTGATCGCCAGACTGACATCGCAGTCCGGACAGCCGCTGCCGACGTTATCCGAAGACGCGCAGCGCGCCCTCGCAGACTACGACTACCCGGGCAACGTGCGCGAACTCGAAAACATCCTTGAGCGCGCCATAGCGCTTTGCGATGGCAACACGATTCGTCAAGACGACCTTTATCTGACCGAATCAGGGGCGGATGCTTGGCATGAAACGATAACCCTCGGCGAGCGCAACTTACCGTTGCACGAGTATCTCGACAAGATCGAACGCGAACAGATCATGAAAGCGCTCGAACAAACGCGTTTTAACAAGACGCAGGCGGCGAAGGTTCTTGGTATCACCTTCAGATCGCTGCGTTACCGGCTCGATCGTCTCGGCATTGATTGAGCGCTACCAAAATGTCTGGGCGGCACCGTCATCGGATGGTCACGCGAGCGTGGTAGGCTGCGACGGCAGACTTTCGCCAGAGCCCGTAGAGCGCGTGTTTACTGCGAAACTCAAGCATTGGCGGGCCTTCCCAGGCAGTTTTGCCTGAAAACGCCCACCGAATAAGGGGCTTCTATACTTCATGTATTACATGAAGTGGCATCCGCGCAAAAGACCGTTTTTAAGGCTTTAACGGTCTGATTATTAAGCCTTTTTCACGATAAAAATATTTCGCTTGCATGTTGCGAAGTCGCGATATATTGTGTTCGCAACCCGAGCAAACACTACATCTTGTGGATATATCTGTTTCTAACCTAGCGCATAAGGTTGGGACGCGCGGTGGATTTCCTGTGGATAAAACCATGTCGAATTCACCTCGCGCTAGCCCTTGTTGCGGCGCACCTGTGCCGAACTTAGCAGGGGCGATAGCCAGATATATTCAGGTCTCAAGGCGTTTGCAGGGCTAAGCCATTGTTAGCAAACAAAAAAATAGAGTGGAGACCCCCATGAGACTTGGTTCCGATATCGATCCGGTGAACCCATTAGCAAATCCTTTGATGACCAGCAGCAACCCGAATTCCACCGG
>Ga0209181_10006875_pt1 | contig 15789 bp, 18 predicted proteins | sample MAT05_FD_187208 | JGI IMG/M metagenome (GOLD analysis project Ga0209181, IMG submission 187208) | Freshwater microbial communities from Lake Fryxell liftoff mats and glacier meltwater in Antarctica - MAT-05 (SPAdes) (version 2) | ecosystem: Environmental > Aquatic > Freshwater > Ice > Liftoff... | reverse complement strand
GTTGCCCATACAACATTACACGGAATCCGTGCAATCTTACTCGATTACACGAATGATGATAGTTAGTGGTGATATGGTCGGGCTTTTGCTGATCGATTAGACCGGGAATGGTTAGCACCATTGCGAGCCGAAGTGATGAGGGTCAGCTTTCTATGCGTGCGGCTTAGCGTGCGCTGCCGCCCAAGCCGCGCTTGCTCGCCTCATCAAGCTCGGATGCAACACCCCAAGCTTGGGCGTCTGTCCATGCGGTGCCGCTGGCGGAACCTTGAACCACTGCTCGTTGTACGGCAGCTCGACCGTCTGCTTGAAATTGAACTTGGTGGGATAGCTGAGGCCAGCCAGTTTGTATGCGGCTCGATCTAGTGGCGCGATGAGAAATTCGCCTGCGAGCAGGCGATCCGTCTTCTGGCTTGTGCCATACGCGATCAGCGCGGCATATCGTGGCGCATCATCATCGAACACTTTCACGACGAGCCCGGGTCGCGGCTTTGGTCCAGGCTCAATGCCCCGATTTTCGGGAAAGTGACACCAGACGATCTCCCCTGCCTCGGGCGCTGGCCACCAACGCATGTTCACGCGTTAGAACAAGCTGGATTTGATCGACTTGCTGCGCCCCTGCGGTGCTGCCTTTCGAATGGCGCGCAATTGCGGGGCGGCAAGCGGCCCATCGTCTGCCTCATACGCGGGCAGCACGTCGCGAGCGAGTTGGCGCACCGCGTAATGCAAGACCTGTGTCTCTTTAATACCCAACGTGGTCGCAAGCCGCGAAAGCGTTTCGCGGCTGACCCCAGCATCAGAGTCGGTCGGGCGAAGGCGAAACAATAGTTGATCCGGGCGCATTGCAGTTGTCACGGTACGTCCTCGATTTGGCTGGGGAAGCGATTCTGATTGTATATCTAATCTATATCTTGCTTTGGCTTAGACTAATGCTTGGCGCGTGCCATGCTTCCCTATTCAGTTGCCGGACAGATCGACCATAGCTCTCGCCAGACGGGCTCAACCACTGCGCAACATGAACTTAATCATGCGCGAGAAAAAAGCACCATACGGCGGTGCAAACAATCCCATTCCATTGATGCGCGACTGACGGAACACGGGTTTGAGTTTTGACATCGTGTCGAAGCCGAAGCGGCCGTGATAGTGCCCCATGCCGGAGGGGCCTACGCCGCCGAACGGCAGGCCATCCTGCGCGATATGCATCAGCGTTTCGTTCACGCTCACGCCACCGGCGAGCGTGGATTGGAGCACGCGCTGTTGCTGCGCGCTTGAGTCGGAGAACAGGTAGAGCGCGAGCGGGTGCGGACGCTCGTTGACGTAGGCAATGGCGGCGTCAAGCGACTCAACGGCAACCAACGGAAGCACGGGGCCGAATATTTCTTCCTGCATCACGCGCATCTCGTCGGGGCATTTGGTCAACACGGTCAGTGGCAATTTGCGTTGGCCGTCGCGCGCGGCGGCCATCACGATGCTGGCTTCTGCGCCCGCTGCGGTCGCCTCGGTGACGAGTTGCTGCAAACGCGCGAAGTGTCGGTCGGTTGCAACGCCGGTGAAGTCGTCACCCGCCGCGCCTTCGGGATATTGCTTTTTCAGAACGTCTTTGGCTTCGGCGATGAAGCGCGGGATCGCCGCTTCGGGCAGCAGCACGTAGTCGGGCGCGATGCAGGTTTGGCCTGCGTTGAGCACTTTGCCAGCGATGATCCTGCGCACCGCGTTGGAGAAACGCGCGGCGTTCGCGCAGGTCTCGGCGGTGATGATGGCCGGGCTTTTGCCGCCCAGCTCCAGCGTGACCGGCACCAGGTGTTCGGCCGCTGCCCGCATGACGTGATGCCCGACGGCGGTGGAGCCGGTGAACAGCAAATGCCCGAACGGCAATGATGAAAACGCCGCCGCCACGTCTGCGCCGCCTGTGACCACCCGCACGACATCGGTACCCAGCGCCTTGGGCAGCAACTCCGCCATCAGCGCGGCAAAGCGTGGCGTGAACTCGGAGAGTTTGACCATAGCGAGGTTGCCAGCCACGATGGCGCTGGTGAGCGGCCCGATCAGCAAGAACAGCGGGTAGTTCCAAGGCACGATGATGCCCACCACGCCCACAGGCTGCGGCAGCACTGCCGCTGAGCCGGGCAGGAACCACAGAGAAACGGGGCTGCGACGCTCACGCAGCCATGATTTGCCGTGACTGAGCGCATGGCGCAAGCCTTCGACCGAAGGAAACACTTCGAGCAATTCGGTCTCATGCGACGAGCGATGCCCAAAGTCAGCGCTGATCGCCTCGGCAATGCGCATCCGATGCTCAAGCAGTAGATTAATCAGGCTCTGCAATCGAGCGGCGCGGACGGGCCAGTCGGGATACGGCGCGGCACCATGCCTGGAAAGAAGCTGATCGAACGACTCACGCAGCTGCATCGCGTCTGCAGTCTTCAGAAGATTCGCGTCGGTCAATGTGTTCATTTTTTTGCCTCGGGCTGGTCGCGCACCCAGAGAAGGAAGCCCGCGCCAGACAGCCCGACACGAGCGCGGTGCGCTCCGGTCGGTAATCTATCACCTCAAAGGCAGTGGGACGCGGCGGCTGCGCCGGGAACAGACGGGGACAAGCCGAGGAATCTGGCGAAGAGCGTACCGGTGGAGCAAGCCACCAGCTATCGCCACGGTAAATCTATTCCCGCACGCGCCTTTACCTCAGCGATCAGACTCTGCGCCCGCTCACCAGCTGGAAAATCACCATCACTACAGCAACGACCAGAAGGATGTGCAATAAGCCACCCGCGGTGAACGAAGTCGCCAGCCCCAAAGCCCACAAAATCAAAAGTACGACGGCTACGGTGTAAAGCATGATTAATCTCCTGATGGTTTGATGACGCTGAGCGAAGTGCATCCGCGTTAACTGACGAGATTGTTTGCCAGCGGGCATCATCGGCGAATCGGCGGAAAGCTTGCTTACTTGTAGGCGCTTTGCTCGCGATGATTTGCGAGCATCGCCTTTCACTCGGAAGACTCGTATTACTTTATTCGGCGAAACGCTCGTGACTTCCACATTTCTCGGAAATGGATGGCGTAGCGACAGAGCGGTGAGGATCAGCTTTCTATACGCGCGGCTTAGCTTTCACTGCCGCCCAATCCGAGCTTGCTCGCCTTATCAAGCTCGGATGCAACACCCCAAACTTCGGCGTCTGACCACGCGGTGCTGCTGGTGGAACGTTGAACCACTTTTCGTTGTAAGGCAGTTCGGCGGTCTGCTTGACATTGGCGCAATAACCTTTATCGCGCCAAATAGGCACCCTTGCGCGCCACGAACTTTGGCGCGATAATCATTTAACGCGCCACTTCCCATGATTTTTCGTGCCAAAAGCTCATTCTCAAGCAAAACTAAACAACATCACCGAAACCATCAGCGCGCACGCGGGCGGCATAGGTGTGCACGCATTGCTGACAGCGCTTGGCGACGGCATCCCGCGTCGCTCGCTCCAGCGCAGATTGGCGCAACTCGCTGAAGCGCACGTTATTCGCGCCATCGGCGTAGGTCGTGCGACGCGTTATCAACGAGCGCTGCAGATCCCCACCGCAGACTTCATCGCCGAACCTGTCGGCGAGTATCAGACCAACGCCCCCTACATTCCGACGTCGCCCGAAGGCGCAGAAGTCCGCGCCTACATTCGCCTGCCTCGTCAGCAGCGTCGCCCAGTCGGCTACAAGGTCGAATTTTTAGAGGCCTACCAGCCGAATGTCTCGGCGTATCTGCCCGCCAAACTTCGCGAGCAACTGTACGAACTCGGTCGCTCACCCACCACCAACGCTCCGGCGGGTACGTTCGTGCGCGACATTCTGAGTCGTCTGCTGATTGATTTGTCGTGGGCATCGTCGAGGCTGGAGGGCAACACGTACACGCGGCTTGATACCGAACGTCTGATCGAATTCGGACAATCAGCCGATGGCAAGGACGCATTCGAAACGCAGATGATCCTGAATCACAAGGCTGCTATCGAATATCTCGTGTACGACCCGGTGCACGCCGCGCTCACGCCAGACACCGTGATCGCGCTGCACGCGTTGCTCTCTGACGGCTTGATGCCCGACCCGCTCACCTGTGGTCGCATTCGACATCGCGCTGTGGACATCGGCGGCAGCGTGTATCTGCCCATCGTGTTGCCGCAGCGACTCGAAGAATTGTTCGCCATCACGGTGAACATGGCCGCAGAGATTCGTGACCCGTTCGAGCAGGCATTTTTTCTGATGGTGCATCTGCCCTATCTGCAACCGTTTGAGGACGTGAACAAACGCGTCTCGCGGCTCGCCGCGAACATCCCGTTTATTGCGCACAATTTGTGTCCGTTGTCGTTCGTCGACGTACCGCAACAGGCGTATGTGGACGGCGTACTGGGTGTCTACGAACTCAATCGGGTAGACCTGTTGCGTGACGTGTTCGTGTGGGCGTACGGGCGCTCATGCCAGCAATACGTGGCCGTGAAGCAGCATCTGGTGCCGCCCGACACGTTCCGCCTGCGCTACCGCGCGGCACTTAACGAAATCGTCGCAGCGATCATTCGCAACACTGAACCCGCGACCGATGCCGTTGCCCGCGCGAGAGTGCCGCTCGCCGTGCTGCAGGTTGATCGCGAGCGATTTGTTGGGCTAGTGCTGAGCGAACTCAAAAATCTACACGCGGGCAACGCCGTGCGCTTTGGTCTGCGACCGCTGGAGTTTGCGGCGTGGGAAGCGAAGCATCATGGATAAATTCTGACGCGCGACATTGGTCGCGAAACGCACTCACCCGACTTTGCCAGATTTGTGCAGAACCAGCGCCCGATAAACAGCGCTATGTCCCGGCGTCAGCACGTCGAACTGAAGTCCGAGGCGGTGTACGCGGCCGGACAACCAGCGCAGCTCCAGCGGCTTGCCACGCTCCAGATCTTCCGACATGGAAGACCGAAATGCGAAAGGCATTCCACCGAGCTTCGTCATGATTTCGTCGCCGAGGTTTTCGCGAGTTGATTTTCCTGCGTCACGAGCCACAGCGATGCTCTCGTCAATGAGTTGACGCTGAAACAGTCGGGTTTCGGCATGCTCCAGTATCTGGCTCATGCTTGCACGCAGCAACGACGTTGAACCCGAAAGCGCGGTCAAGGCGATGAATTTCTCCCAGATGACAATATCGATGTCGTCTGTCGCCTTCGCGTCCAGCGCTGTAGCGCGCGCAGGCTCCAAAAAATTCCACCATCACCGGGTCACCTTTGGCCGCATCCGCCACTATCATGTGCAGCCCGCCGGGGCTGCGAATTACACCTGGTCGATCAATCACGGCGGACACATAAATCACGCCGCCTCGAACCTGAGCACCGGCGACATGCGGAGCAATCATGCCGACGCTGTCGATTCCATTCTGCAAAGTCAGTATGCGAGTCTGCTCTTCAATCATGGGGCCGAGCGCGCGCGCCGCAGCCTCGGTATCGCCCAACTTCACCGCAAAAATGATCAGATCAACTGGGCCGATATCGGACGGATTTTTCGGAAGCATTGACGGACGGCAGATGGAGCGGATGCGCCGGACTCTCGATCTTCAGTCCATCGCGCCGCATCGCCTCAAGGTGCGCGCCCCGCGCAACAAAGGACACGTCCTCGCCAGCCGCCTGGAGCCGACTCCCGACGTAAGCCCCAACCCCGCCAGAACCCACGATCGCTATGCGCATAACTAAACTCCTCTACTTCTTAAGCGAGAGGCTAAGGGCAATTTTGGATTTGCGCAAATGCGCGTTGGCAATAGGCATTGCGAACGGTTGGTAGCGCTGGCGAAGCGCGCATTTTCGGTGTACCCGCAGGCAATATGGCTCGCCTTGGCGCGTATTCAGCGGGTCAATCGACAGATCGTCGACAATACCCGCTTGTTGTAAGTTGCGAGACCGGTGTGGCCCAAGTTGATCAAGTGGATTTATCGAAACTTAGTTTAAACAAAACGGCGACGTCAGCGACCGCAGCCCTCGCCAAGCGGCGGCGGCGCAAGTGGATCAAGTGGGGCATCGTTGGCGTTGTTGTGGTCGGCGCGGTTGCCGCGCTTGCGGTGCGCCGCATGAATGCGCCAGTCGAGGTGGAGCTCGGCACCGTGACCACTGCCTATCCGACGCAAGGATTTACGTTGCTGAACGCGACTGGGCGCGTGGTTGCAGCACGCAAAGCAGCGGTGTCGACCAAGGCCACTGGGCGGCTTGAATTTTTGGGCGTGCAAGAGGGCAGCGTAGTGAAGGCTGGGCAGGTGCTCGCGCGACTGGAGGCGCTCGACGTCAACGCCACGCGCGATCAGGCTCGCGCCGGAACGAACGCCGCACGTGCGAACTTGATGCAGGGTGGCGCTGAATTGACTGAGGCGGAAGCGAACTACCGGCGCACACAGGATTTGTTTCAGAAGAACTTTGTTTCCGCCGCGTCTCTGGACACTGCAAAGGCGCGACTGGATCGGGCCAGGGCGGCGATCGCGAGTTTGAAAGCAGCGATTGGTGTGGCCGAAGCGCAAACGCGATCCGCAACGGTCTCAGTCGAACAAACCGTCATTCGTGCACCGTTCGACGGCGTGATCCTCACCAAGAACGCAAACGTCGGCGACATCATCACGCCGTTTTCGTCGGCCGCCGGATCAATCGGAGCGGTGGTGACAATGGCGGATATGAGCACGCTGGAAGTCGAGGCGGACGTCGCTGAATCGAGCATATCGAAGGTGGTCGTCGGCGCGCCGTGCGAGATAACGCTCGACGCGTTTCCCGATGTGCGCCTGCTCGGTGAAGTATCGCGCATAGTACCCACGGTTGACCGTGCGAAAGCGACGGTTTTAGTGAAGGTTGCGTTCATGGAGCGTGACCCGCGCGTGCTGCCAGATATGAGCGCGAAGGTCGCCTTCTTCAAGCAAAAGCCTACGGAGGCGGATCGTAAGGTCGTGACCTCGGTGCGCAAAGAGGCCGTGGTCGAGCGCGAAGGCAAGTCGGTGGTGTTTGTGTTTGACGGCAAGATTGTGAAGATCACGCCGGTCAGCAAGGGCCGCGACCTCAGCGATGCGTTTGAAATTTCCGGATTAAAAACGGGTGATCGTGTGGTGCTGAAACCAGGCGCCGAGTTACGCGACGGTGCGGCCGTAGTTCAGGCCGCGAAGAAATGACCGACACAGCACGCAGCGCAGAGGGTGCCAAACGCCCGCTGGTGCAGATCAAAAATCTGTCGAAGCATTACACCCGCGGCGATCAGGACGTTCCGGTATTGACCGACATCACGCTCGACATTCCCGATGGAGATTTCATCGCACTGATGGGGCCATCGGGTTCTGGAAAGTCAACACTACTCAATTTGATTGCGGGCATTGATAAGCCGAGCGGTGGCGAGCTTTTGGTGGGTGGATTGAACATTGCCGAATTATCGGAATCCGAGCTGGCTGATTGGCGCGCCACGAATGTGGGATTCATTTTTCAGTTTTATAACCTCATGCCTGTTTTGACCGCGTTTGGCAATGTCGAACTGCCGTTGATGCTCACCGATTTGTCGCGCAGTGATCGCAAAGAGCGCGTTGAACTTGCGCTCTCGCTCGTCGGTCTGTCAGATCGCATGGATCACTACCCCAACGAATTGTCAGGCGGACAGCAACAACGCGTCGCCATCGCACGAGCGCTCATCACCGACCCGACGCTGATCGTCGCCGATGAACCCACGGGTGACCTCGACAAAAAGAGTGCTGAAGAAGTGCTTGGCCTGCTCAAGCAATTGAATAAAGAGATGGGCAAGACCATCATCATGGTAACGCATGATCCGGGCGCAGTAAAGTCGGCGACGCATGTGACGCATCTGGAGAAGGGTGAGCTGCTGGGGACTGAGTTGGTAAAGGCATGAACTCGATTTCTCGGCGGCAGTTTCTGTCCCCTCCCCCCCGGTGGGGGAGGGTTACGGAGAGGGGGGTCGTGGCTCACAAATCCGTCTTGGCTCTCGTAACTACGATCACCCTCTCCCCAACCCTCCCCCCTCAAGGGAGAGGGGGCCGGTGATGATCTTCCAACTCATCATAAAAAACATCTTCCGCGCCCGGCTTCGTAGCTTGCTGACGGTCATCGGGCTGGTCGTCGCCGTAGTTGCGTTCGGCCTGCTGCGCACGGTCGTGGACGCGTGGTATGCGGGCTCGGAGGCGTCCGCTCCCAATCGCCTGATTACGAGGAACGCAATTTCGCTGACGTTTACCATGCCGACGTATTACAAGGATCGCATCCGTGCAGTCGACGGCGTCACGCAGATCAGCACGAGCAATTGGTTTGGCGGCATCTATCAGGAGCCAAAGAATTTCTTTCCGCAATTTGCGGTCACGCTACCGACGCATTTTCAGCTTTACCCCGAATACATCATGCCGCCAGAGCAGATGGATGCGATGATGAAAGATCGCACCGGTTGCCTGATCGGTCGTGCGCTCGCCGATCAATACAACCTGAAAATCGGCGATACGATTCCGCTACAGGGCACGATCTATCCCGGCAACTGGGAGTTCACCGTGCGCGGTATTTACGACGGTCGCGATGAGGGCACGGTGACCCGCCAGTTCTTCTTTCACTGGGATTATCTAAACGAGCGCGTGAAGATTTCGCAGCCCCGGTTTGCGGATCGCGCCGGCGTGTTTGTCGTGAGCATCAAAGACCCGCAAAGCGCTGCGGACATGAGTCAAAAAATCGACGCCGAGTTCAAGAACTCGACCGCTGAGACGTTGACTGAAACCGAGAAGGCATTTCAGCTTGGCTTCGTGGCGCAGTCGGAAGCCATTGTGGCGGCGATTCGCGTGGTAAGTTTTGTCGTCATCCTCATCATTCTGGCGGTGGTGGCAAATACGATGGCAATGACCGCGCGCGAACGAACCAGCGAGTACGCAACGCTCAAAGCGCTGGGGTTCGGGCCGACGTTTGTGGCCTCGCTCATCGTGGGTGAATCGCTGACGCTAACGCTCCTCGGCGGATTGCTCGGCATTGGATTGACGTTTCCAGTGATCAGCGGATTCAAGGGAACAATCGGCGCGATTTTTCCGGTGTTTCGGGTATCGCAAGAGACGTTGGTGTATCAATTTTTTGCGGTGCTAACGGTCGGGTTACTCGCTGCCATAGTGCCGGCAATTCGTTCGGCGCGGATCAAGATTGTTGACGGCTTAAGGCACGTGGCTTGAAGATTCCGTTCAGCTATATCGCGCGAAACTTGTGGACGCGGCGGCTCACAACCCTGCTTACGGCGGGCGGCATGGCGCTCGTAGTTTTCGTCTTTTCTGCGGTGCTGATGCTCGATGCAGGGCTCAAAAAGACGCTCGTTGGCACCGGAAGTTTTGACAATGTGATCCTCCTGCGGCAAGGCGTGCAAACCGAGATTCAAAGCAGCGTGTCGCGCGAACAGGCGGCGCTGGTGGAGACCAACCCGGCAGTCGCACGCAACAGCAAGGGCGAAGCGCAGGTATCCAAAGAAATCGTCGTGCTCATTGGCGCGCCGAAGAAAGGCGACACCAAGCCACAGAATGTTGTGGTGCGTGGACTGACCGAACTCGGCGCTGGACTTCGGCCACAAGTGAAACTGATTGAAGGTCGCTGGTTCGCGCCGGGGGCGAGCGAGATCGTGGTCGGGAAAAGCGTCAACTCGGGCTTTGAAAATATGGAGCTGGGCCAGACGGCGCGTTTTGCTGGACGAGACTGGCGCGTGGTTGGTGTCTTCGATGGCGGCTCGTCGGGATTTGACTCCGAAGCCTGGGGTGACGTCGAGCAAATCGGGCAGGCGTTCCGCCGCTTCGGCTATTCGAGCGTGATTGCGCGATTGGTAGATCGTAACCATTTTGACCGATTGAAGTCCGACATCGAAGCGGATATTCGTTTGAAGCTTGACGTGAAAGTCGAACCGCTTTTTTACGAAGAACAGAGCAAGGCGTTGTCCACTTTCCTGTCTATCCTGGGCCTCGCGCTGTCGTTCATTTTTTCCATTGGTGCGATCATTGGTGCGGCGATCACGATGTATGCGGCTGTGGCCAATCGGACAGGGGAAATCGGGACACTGAGGGCGCTTGGTTTCCGGCGCTCGTCGATCCTCGTAGCGTTCTTGGGCGAATCAATTTTGCTCGCGCTGGTCGGTGGCGTGGTGGGGTTGGCCGTGGCCTCGGTGCTGCAATTGTTCACCGTGTCAACGCTCAATTTCACGTCGTTCTCGCAGCTCTCGTTCGGCTTCCATCTGACGCCCATGATCGTGCTGCAAACACTCGTCTTTGCCGCGGTCATGGGTATCGTGGGCGGCTTCCTGCCCAGCGTGCGCGCAGCGCGCATGGAGATCGTGGATTCATTGCGAGCTGGCTAGCTTATGTCGACAGTGATGCGCTCAGGTTCTCTGCGCCGTTTTTGACGAATGTCATGGCTTGACTTTCTAATTTCGTTGTAGGCTACGGACATGATCCCTGCCGACTCAAACCCTTCAGGCGACGCCAACGCCCCTGTGCCGACCGAAACGCAACCGCCACCATCGACGCTTGCTCTAAGACGAGTGGCCATTGATACGTGGCGAGAAAACGTTGCCTACCTGCATCGTGATTGCGAGGTCTATCGAGCCGAAGGGTTTCAGGCGTTATCCAAGATCGAAGTGCGCGCCAACGGACGCCAGATTTTGGCTACGCTGAACGTCGTTGACGACGCGGCTATTGTGGGTTGCCATGAGTTGGGGCTGTCCGAAGACGCTTTTGCGCAACTGGCCGCTGTGGATGGCCATGTGGTGTCCGTCTCGCAGGCCGAACCTCCATCCTCAATCGCCGCGTTGTTTCGCAAAATCAACGGCGAACGCCTGGATCGTGACGAGTTCGCTGCCATCGTTCGCGACATCGCCGGACACCGGTATTCAAAAATCGAACTCACCGCGTTTGTCGTGGCGTGCAATCGGGGCGAACTCGACCGCGAAGAGGTTTACTTTCTGACCGAAGCGATGGTCGCCAGCGGGCGGCGGCTCGACTGGCACGAGCCACTGGTGGTGGACAAGCACTGCATTGGCGGCATTCCCGGCAATCGCACCTCCATGTTGGTGGTACCGATTGTGGCGGCACATGGACTGCTCTGCCCGAAAACGTCCTCACGCGCCATCACGTCACCGGCTGGCACCGCCGATACGATGGAGGTGCTTGCCAACGTCGAGCTGCCGTTCGCCAGACTTGACGCAATTGTGCGTGAATTTCGCGGCTGTCTGGCGTGGGGCGGCACCGCAGATATTTCGCCGGCTGATGATGTTTTGATATCGGTAGAGCGTCCGTTGTCGATTGATTCGCCAGGGCAAATGGTGGCCTCCATTCTGTCGAAAAAGGTCGCTGCGGGTTCGACGCACTTGGTGCTTGACGTGCCGATCGGTCCGACCGCTAAAGTGCGATCCATGCCGGAGGCGCAACGGCTGCGGCGACTGTTCGAATACGTCGCAAGGCGCATGCATCTGTCGCTTGATGTTGTGATCACGGACGGCCGCCAACCCATCGGTGATGGCATCGGGCCGGTACTTGAAGCGCGCGACGTAATGCGTGTTCTGGAAAATGATCCGCGCGCCTCAAACGATCTAAGACAAAAATCATTGCGGCTGGCTGGCCGTCTGATTGAATGCGATCCCGACGTGCGTGGCGGCGATGGCTTCGCTGTGGCGCGAGATATTCTCGATTCAGGCCGTGCGCTGGCGCGCATGAACGCGATCATCGTAGCCCAGGGCAGTAAGAATTTCGATCACAATCATCCGCAGCTTGGTGTGCTGACGCACGACGTTTGTGCCACGCAGTCCGGCACCGTCACTGGCATCGACAATTTCCAGATTGCGCGCATCGCCCGATTGGCAGGTGCTCCCAACGTCAAGGGCGCGGGCGTTGACCTTTTTCACAAACTCGGCGCAGTGGTGAAAAGCGGAGAGCCGCTGTATCGCGTCCATGCCTCTTTTCCCGCCGATCTGGAGTTTGCGCGGCATGCCAGCACCCGAGCCAGCGGCTACAGTATCGGGGCAGCTGCTGACGTACCGCATGTGTTCGTGGAGTTCTGATGACAGGACTGTTGCTTCATTTCGATGATGAAACGGCAGCCGCACATCGCATCGCGAGCGCGGCGGATTTGCCTGGCGCTTGCATCGATCGGCACCGCTTTCCCGATGGCGAGCTGAAGCTCACGCTTCCGGACGCGCTGCCTGATCGCGTCGTTTTGCTGAGAACGCTGGATCGACCCAACGAAAAACTGGTTGAACTAATGCTTGCGGCACGAACGGCGCGCTTGCTGGGTGCAAAGCACATTACGCTGGTGGCGCCTTACCTCGCCTACATGCGGCAGGACATTGCGTTCAATCCCGGAGAAGTCGTCAGCCAGCGCGTCATCGGGCAATTTTTGGCGGAATTGTTTGATGCGGTGATCACGGTCGATCCGCACTTGCATCGTATCGCTGCGTTGAATGAGGCGATTCCGGTGGCGCGTGCGATAGCGCTTAGTGGCGCGCCCTTGCTGGCAGATCTGATCGCGGAGAAGAGGCCGGGTGCATTATTGCTCGGTCCCGATGAGGAGTCGGCGCAGTGGATTTCTCAGGCAGCCGCACGGCACGGATTTGACGCCGGCGTTTGCCACAAGACGCGGCACGGTGACCGCGCGGTTGAAATTACTCTGCCCAAAATTCCGATCAGCGGCCGCGCCGTGGTGCTGCTCGATGACATTGCCAGCACGGGTCACACGGTTGCGAAGGCCGCTCAGGCGTGTCTGGTGGCGGGCGCAATCTCTGTTGATGTGGCGGTGACGCACGCCCTGTTTGCCGACGACGCAACTGACGTCATGTCGCGAGCGGGCGTCGGCCAGGTGTGGAGCACAGACTGTATTACGCACCCGAGTAACGCCGTGAGCGTGGCGGCGATGATCGCGGCTGAATTGACGTAGAGACTGTCGATCAAGGCGACCGATTCGCTGCCATTCGCGAGCCAATTCCGCACTTCGCGCACCCTACCCGCGATTCATCGCACGCCCCTAGCGGCAAAAAAGCACTCCGCATAAAGTTCACTCCATCGCAACGGAATACCCAGTTGCGAAACGAAACGAAAAAACTTTGGAGCCCAACATGAATCGCACTTTCAACATCCTCTCCCGCACCGAAACCGCTGCTACTGCTGTGTTCGCAAGCGTCCTCTCAGTGATCACCGTCGGCGCTGTCGCCGCACTCTTCGCTACGGCAACACCGTCCGAAGCGCCCAACACAAACGTCGCACAAGTTACGTTTGAAAAAGTGACGATCACCGGGTCGAAGTCGATCTAGGTTTTTGTCTCCGTTCGCAGTTTTTATTTTTAAGGATTTGCAATGAAAGCGTTGATCCTGTTGTTTGTGTGGTGCATCCTGCTGGTGGTGAGTTGGCCAATTGCCTTGCTCGCGCTGGTGTTGTTCCCGCTCCTCTGGTTGATCTCGCTGCCGCTTCGTCTGGTTGGGCGGTTTATTGGCATTACCTTTGATGCCCTGTTCGCCCTGATCCGTGCGATTCTATTTTTGCCAGCACGACTGTTCGGTTGGCGACCCCGGGTTTGATTCCTGGCGTCGATTTGAAGGCCTGCCAGCGATACAGCTAAACATTCAGCTTTTCGATGTAAGCCATACTGCAATGGGGCTAAGCGTCCATTCGATGGCAAGTCGACTAGCGTTCTTTACATCGTCCAGCCCTTAAGCTCAGGTAGTTTCAACAAAAAGCTACTAGTCACTTTTTCTCCCGTTGCACTGTCCGCGTACCATCGCGGCTCGATGTAGAAACGGCCCCGATGGAATAGCTTCACCTTCCTCTTGATCGCGCCGCACGAATTGCGGCGATGTCCCAGTATTTCCCCGATGCGACAGGCCCTGATTCGCCAACTCACGGCGGTCAATGCGCGGCATTGTCGACACTTAATCCCGTTGATCCTGCGGCCTACAGCCGCACCCGTAATCATCTGCGCGGTGCCGTCACCCGCCTCTCACCCTATTTGCGCCACGGTTGCCTGACATTGAACGAAGAATGGGCGCTCGACAAGAGCGGCCCGAGCGGCGCTCACCGATTGGTGTTTGAACTCGCATGGCGCGACTTCTGGCGACGCGTCTGGTTCGCGCGCAGTGACGAGGTGATGCGCGATATCGAACCCGCAAAAGTTCCACTGGGCAACGCGCCGCTCGCAACCCCGATTTCTCACGCATCGTTTTGCTGCACGATGAAATGCTTCCACCGACCAGCCCCACGCTAACGCTGCACCCCGACTTGCTGCGCGTGTTTGTTTTCGACATGAGCGATGATGCGCAAGGAAGTTTTGCGCTCAAACGACTGCAATTTGTCGCCGACTCTCTGGCGGAAATTCCCGGCGTGTTGGTCTACAACGGCGAGACGGCTGCGGTGCTCATCGCCTTGGACGTGAAGTCGGTGGTAACGCAAAGTACCCCGCAACGATGGCTGCACCGCCGTCTCAGCATGTTTGAGGTTGAATGGAGCCCTGAGCCCGCTTTCGCCGAATATCGGGGCGCATTGCGACGATTTACCCCGTACTGGAAAAAGGTGGAACGGCGCTGCCGGCGGGTAAACGAAACCCCGCTCGCTAACATTGCGGCATGGCCCGCAAAAATCGCTCTGAATCGCTCCCGCAAGTTCGCTTAAAAAGCGAACGCAAATACGTTCACCCGCTCATCTTCCAGAAAATGGTGGAGCGCCCTCTTGAGCGCATCATTCCCGGCGATCTGGTTGAAGTGCTCTCCGTTGACGGCGAATTCATTGGCCGCGGCATGCTCAATATGCAGGCTCCAATGGCGATTCGCCTGCTCACCGAGAAGCAGGATGAGATTGTTGATGCGCAATTTATCGCCGAGAAGATTGCCGATGCGGTGCAGTTGCGCCGCAAGATTTATGAACTTGATGCTGTTACTGATGCCTATCGCGTAATTCACGCTGAGGGCGATGGGCTCTCAGGCCTGATCGTGGATCGCTTTGGCGATGTGCTCGTCGTGGCGTTCTACGCAGCAGGCATGTTTCGCATGCAGCACTGGATTTTTGATGCGCTCTTGACGCAATTTCCAGGATCGCAAATTTTCGCGTTCGGCGATGACAATGCGCAGAAGCAGGAAGGCTTCGAATGCCCGCCCGGTAAGCCACCGCATGGAGGCAAACCATCGACGATTACCGAGCATGGCGTGAAGTTTTTCGTGCAAATTGGCGGCAAACACAAAACCGGATTCTTCTGCGATCAGCGCGATAACCGCAAGCGTTGGGGCGAACTCATCGCGTCGACCAAAAGCGCCAGCATGCTCGACCTATGCTGCAACTCCGGCGGATTTGCGGTGTACTCCGGCGTGAACGGAGCAACTGACATCACAGCAGTTGACCTCGATGAAGAAGCCGTAGATTTCGCCACGCGCAATTTGAAACTCAACCACGTGAAGGCAAAGGTGACGCAGGCCGACATCTTCCCGTGGCTGCGCGAAGCACAGGAAGCGGGCAAGCGCTGGGACGCCGTCGTGCTTGATCCGGCAAAAATGACGCGCGCTCGCGATGAGGTCATCGACGCGCTGAAAAAATACCTCGACATGAACAAGCTGGCGCTGGGCGTCGTGAAGCCGGGTGGCTTGTTCCTTACCTGTTCGTGCACCGGTGTTGTCAGCGAAGAACAGTTCCTCGACATGTTGCGGCGTGCGGCGTTCTATGCCGGGCGCGAGCTGCAGATTCTGGAAGTTCGCGGTGCCGGGCCTGATCATCCGTGGCTTGCGCAGGTCAACGAGAGCCGGTATTTGAAGGCTGTTTTTTGTAGAGTTCTTTAACTCCTCCCCCTT
>Ga0209181_10006891_pt1 | contig 15795 bp, 9 predicted proteins | sample MAT05_FD_187208 | JGI IMG/M metagenome (GOLD analysis project Ga0209181, IMG submission 187208) | Freshwater microbial communities from Lake Fryxell liftoff mats and glacier meltwater in Antarctica - MAT-05 (SPAdes) (version 2) | ecosystem: Environmental > Aquatic > Freshwater > Ice > Liftoff... | reverse complement strand
TGTGCACCGAATGAATACAGGAACGGCACCCTTTCACCAAAAGGGGGAACTTAGAAATTTTTCGGCGCCCAGCATCGCAGGGAGCATTTGGTTTATTGAACCAGGGTAAATTGATATTAAGAATATAGGATATGCCAACTATTTTTCCTTTTTTGTAATTCAAAAAGGGTAGTAATGTGTGATTGTTCAGATAAGTTTTTTTCAGTACCTGACTTTTAAAAAATTCTACTCTAATATTTAGAGATTCAAGTTTGAATATTCTTTCTCCTCGAATTTAAAAAAATCATAGAATGTAACAAAAGCAGTAACAGCCTAAGTTCTCCCTTCGGGGTACAAGGGCTGATTTGTAATCATAGTACACTAAAATGTAGTAATAGTGTATAACATCGGGAGTCGATAAAGATAGCTTTGCCCTTCAATTGCTGCATTATGTTACCAGGCAAAACGAAATGCTTGTTTTTATTGCTTATTGTGTCATTCTTCTTTAATTGCGCATTCGCCACCAGTAATCAACTTTCTTTAAAAGTTGCAGGGGATGACGTTGCGGGCTACCATGTAGATATATACAATACATTTCAATTGTTGGTTAGCAATACAGAAGAATTTTCTCTTCAACTATTTAATAATGATTTAAGCACTGTTGCCAACATACGGCAATGGAAAGGCCAAAAATGGTCCGGTAATAAAAGCAGTATCACTTTAAAAAGAGATGCTTACATAAAAGAGTTTGATGCCAATCTGTCTATTTCTGTAACCTACCAGGTGGTGAATGCAAATATTATAAAAAAGACGATTGAACTGTTTCAGCCATCCATGCCTGGCATGTTATATATATTACAACAAACAGCAAGGCCCGCAGAAAAGCCAAACAGGTATGTAACATTTGAATACGACAGTTTTCCCGGTGGCTTTGTACATGAAATGTTTCCTGCAACAGGATTTGTTACAGCAGGCAATGAGGTGGTTGGTTTTTTAACGGATGCCGGGTATAAAAATCAGTACACCCGGAACACCAGGCGCAGGTTTAGTGGCAGGGGTGGTGGTTTTGTGGGCATGCGTAAACTGCCCGATCCCAATTTATTTTCTGTAGCCGGTTTATCAGAAAGGGCACAGAATAATCATTACATCAAACAAACATTTGGTGAAATGTATAACCTGGATGCCGGTACTTCAACTATTTTAAAAATGCCTGCTGCTTTTCAAAAAGAAGGCAATGCTGAAGTGAAGAATGATAACGGATTGATATCGATAACCGGCCATGCAGGAGACAGGGCAGGAATAGAATTTATTGCACCATTTAAAGATCAGAAAGTTTATACCATCACTTTTTTATGTAAAGGAAATACTGGCCTTGCATTAAAACTCTTTAGGGTTAAGAACGGTCAAAGAACGATAGAACTGGAAGATGGAGTAAAATACATAGATAACTTTCCCGCAGTAGAAAATGAATGGACTCTTTTCAAAGGAAGTATACTAGTGCCTTATATTGAAAATGATAGTGTATCCATGTTCATAGGTACACAATCAGGTAAAGAATGTACCCTGGAGATAAAAGACCTGCAATTTGCCGAACACCACCCACAACAGGAACCGTACAACATTCTTCCTTTAGGGGAAAAAATAACAAAAACTACGTATGTTTTTGTAGAGCCATGGAAATCGCACCAGCAATTTAAGATTGCTGCACAGTCACGGTTAGCCGAAGGAAAAGGTTTTAAAGGATCGCAGATTGAAAAAATGTTGTATGCCAATTTCAATATGCTTACCTGGATCACCGATGTAAATGATTTTACTCCGTTCAATGTACCCAATATGAATTATGCACCGGATATGTATAACCGGGATTCTTATTTTTCTACGGTGGCATCCTACAATAGAGAATTAAACCTCAGCATCTGGGAGCAATGGGGCAAAACGCAAACACCCAAGGGAGGTATTGGCACTATCATAACTCCACTGATGGGGTCGGTAGAAGCAAAGGATAATGAAGCAACCATTGAATGGCTGATATGGGCCATGCTGAACAAGCGCAGGTTTGGTGTTACACTGCCGGAGGAAAAAATAAAGAAAGCAGTTGAATATGTATTGAATGAATTTGACAGCAGCCGGGATGGAAAGTGTAAAGCCCATTTTTCTTTGAGCCAGGTTGATATTGTTGATTTTAATCCAAAAACAGATCGCCTCGGTGTTAACCAGGGTATGCTGGTCATTGCATTAAGAACAATCAAAGAATTGGGTTTTGATATCAGCGAAGCATACATACAAAAAGCAACAGCCGAATACCGTAATTTTTATGATGTAAAAAGAAAGCACTTATTGTTTGACAGAAATTTTCCCGACATCATCACATTGACAGACCTGGAGCCCGAATTCTTTTCCCTATGGTTATTCAACAGGCCAATGCTAACCGATGAAATGGTAAAAAATCATTTAGATCAGATACCCTTGCTTAATAAAGTTTCCAATTCACCACACCCCGAATATGGTACTACTGCACCCATCTGTGTACGATTAACAAAAGATGCAAAAGGGTTTGCATACCTCAGTGGCGATTATCAGCCATTTGAAAAATTTGGACAGGAAAATTACAGTGATGGAAAAAGTGATGGATTTTATTACAATGGCGGAAGCTGGTTCAGGGCAGAATATTGTGCTTATGTAACAGGACTAAAACATGGTTGGGCAAAAGCAAAACCGTTAATGGAAAACCGGGTATGGGCAGAAATTTACCTCAATCCCAAATGGCCGTTCAGCAAAGAATTTATACCAACTAAATGGATCACCACTGATAGCTGGTGGCCTTCCACCAAAGGGTTGTGCTGGAATGTTTTTATACTGATGGCAAACGAAGTGGTAGGCTTGCGTACACCTGGTATGGATCCTGATTACAAAAAAATAAAAAGAAAGTAAATGGCCAGATGCTTTTTCGGGATCAGCTGGCGGCATCAATAAAATTGTTAACCATTAAAAATATCAACATAAAAAATGGTGAAATAAAATCCAAACAGGTTATACAGCAAAAGCATTTTTACAAAGGAGTTAAAATGTAGTGTAAAACTAAACTGTTCCAGAACAATGTCCGCTTCCAGTGATGATCCTGGTATTTAATTTTTCTTAAAAAATATTAAAATGTTTCAATTATGAAAGAAAATCTTACGAATGTTATTCACCTCATTCCCACAAAATTATGGCCGGGCCTAAAAGGCATTTTTTGCATCATTGTAGTTGCAATGCTGCATTTTTCGGCATCAGCCCAGGCAGACACAAATGATAAAACCATTACCGGCAAAATAAGTTCTGCTCAAGGCGAACCAATGAGCGGTGTTACCGTACGTGCAAAGAATACAGCGAAAGCAACCACTACTGATAACAACGGAGATTTTACTTTGGTTGTTCCGGAAAATACTACCCTGGTATTTTCGTATGTTGGTTTCAAAACACAGGAATTATCCGTTTCGGGCAGGTCGGCCATACAGGTAACAATGGCTGTTATGGAAAATACCCTCAATGATGTGGTGGTAGTAGGCTATAGCAGCCAGAAAAAAGGTGCTATCACCGGTGCGGTTGCTTCCGTTAACATGGCAGATCTTGATAAAAGAAGGGTGCCTGATGTGGCCCAGTTGCTGCAGGGCCAGGTGGCCGGTGTGCAGGTAACACAAAGTACCGGTGCCCCCGGTGATGGTATCAATATCACCATACGTGGAGTAAGCTCTATTGGTAGCAGCAGCGATCCGCTGTTTGTGGTGGATGGTTTACCAACTACCAGCATCTCATTCATCAACCCTGCAGATATACAATCAATGACGGTGTTGAAAGATGCCGCCGCCGCTTCCATTTATGGTGCAAGGGCAGCGGGTGGGGTAATTGTTATCGTCACCAAAAACGGACGTAAAGGAAAATCCAGCATCGATATTAATTACTTTAATGGCGTGCAACAAGTTGCCAATTTGCCAACCATGCTGAACGCCACTCAGTACATGAACAAAATGGAAGAGAGCTGGAATAATTCGGGCAACACCGGTATTAATCCTTACACAACAGATAAGGGAAGAGCAGACCTTGCCAATACAGACTGGCTGAACGAATTATTTGTCCTGGGCAAATCACAGAACCTCCAGTTAACAGCCAGCGGTGGTTCAGATAAAGTGCAATACCTTATCTCTGCCGGTTACTACGGGCAAAACGGAATTGTGGTATATGATAATGACCAGTTTAAACGCCTTAGTTTTAGAACGAATGTGAATGCAAATATTTCGGATCGTTTCACAATAGGAACCAATCTGCAGATATCCAATAGTGTGCAGGATAAAATATCTTCCAGCGGTGATGCACCCGGTGTGATACGTCATGCATTTTTACGTCCGCCTGTGTTAGGCGTTTATAAAAATGTAAGTGATCCAAATTATAATGCGGCTGATCCCTTTACAGACCTTCCTTTTTATTCACAAAACGTTGCAGCAAATGGTGGCAGGTGGAATGGTGGGGCAAACAGGTACGAGTTTTCCTCAAACCCCATTGCCATTGCTAACTACACCAATGATAAACGAACCAATTTTAAAACCTTTGGCAGTGTGTATGGCGAATTTGCTTTTTTGAGAAATAAAGAATTGAAACTGCGGACCAATGTTGGTATTGACCTGAACATGAACCATAACAAAGCATTCAATAAAAACTATGGTGATAACGATGGCTATACAAGCAATATTCCTGCTGATACTGGTCAGGGCCGCCAGAACCGTCCAACTAATTTGTCGGAGAACAGGGGACAGGATATTACCATCACCTGGACAAATACTGCCAACTACACCAAGCGGATAGAGCAGCATTCTTTTAGTGCATTGGTTGGTACAGAATTTATTACCAATCAATCTTCCGTAATTGGGGCTACCAGATCACGGTATAGCAATCCAAACGGTTCATTTCAATACATCGATTTTGGTGGAACAGTAATTTATGACGATCAGGGAAAACCTATCAACACACCATGGAATGGTGGTGCTGCTGCTGAATGGGCTTTGTTCTCCATATTTGGTTCCGTTAATTACAATTACGACAACCGGTTTTTTGCAACTGCCAGTTTAAGGCAGGATGCTTCTAGCCAGTTTGCAGCAAATAATCAGCACGCTCTATTTCCGGCTTTTTCTGCAGGATGGAGAATATCGAAGGAAAAATTTATGGAAGAGGTAAGCTGGATCAGTGACCTTAAATTGAGGGCAAGTACCGGAAAGCTGGGCAACCAATCTGGACTTAACAATTACAATTCGCTCGCTATTTACAACGAACAGGGTACTTTATTGAGATACGGAAACCCGGATTTAAAATGGGAAACCACCAATCAAAATAATATTGGTATTGATTTGAGTTTGTTCAAAAATAAAATTTCTATTACAGCAGATTATTTCCAGAAAAAAACATCTGACCTTTTATTGCCGCTTGGATTACCAAGGTTTGTGGGGGATGTGCAACCAACACTGGTTAATTCAGGAACAGTTAGTAATAAGGGTTTTGAACTGGCAATTGGCTACAGGAATAATGACCATGCATTTAAATATAGTGTAAATGCCAATGCATCAACGGTAACCAATAATGTAGACAAATTAAATGCTAACCTGCCAAATATATTTGGACAGGTTTCTAAAACAGAACCTGGCCAACCGTTGAATTCCTTTTATGGATTTAAAATGGTGGGCATTTATCAAAATCAGGCAGAAGTGGATGGTTACTTAACAGGTGCACCTCATCCCGAAGTAAAACCAGGCGATATTAAATTTCAGGATCTTGATGCCAATGGTATTATCAATGACAATGACCGTACTTACCTTGGCAACCCTAATCCAAGATTTTCTTACGGCTTCAACCTGGGCGCCAATTATAAAAGTTTTGATTTGAATGTATTGTTCCAGGGTGTAAGCGGCGTGGAAAAATACAATGACCTTAAAAAGATCATTGATTATGATACCCGTCCTTTTAATCATACAATTGCAACGCTGAATGCATGGCATGGTGAAGGCACCAGCAATACTGTTCCACGTTCTACTTTTAATGACAATGGAAGCAGCAGGGTGTCAAGCATTTTTGTGGAAGACGCATCTTATTTTAGGTTAAAGAATATTGAGATCGGTTATTCGCTGACCAATTTTTTTGGTAAATCAAAATCGGTATTCCAGGATTTGCGCATTTATGTATCTGCTCAAAATTTATTTACAGTTACCAATTATACAGGATTAGATCCGGAAGCATATAACATGTTTGACCAGGGTACATATCCGCAATCAAGGGCAATTTTATTTGGTATCAACGTTAAGTTATAATTCATCCGTTAAAAATAAAAAATATGAAATCAATTTATAAAATACTGGCAATAGTAGTAATTATGTCAACTGCCGGATGTAAAAAAGACCTGGAAAAAACACCGATAGGCATTATAACAGAGGGTGTTGCACCAACAAAAGAATCGGTTATTTTTTCTGCAAGGTCTGCTTATCAACTTCTTTCCAATTCACTTAATATTATTGGTGAATGGGGTTGGGATGATGGTACCGTACTTCGCAATGATTTTATATTGCAGGATATTGCTTCCGGCGATATGCAGAAAAAATGGAATCCCGATGGGGACCAGGCATGGATGGATCAGTTTACGGATTTTAGTTTTACATCATCCAATAGTGGTGTTAAAGGCCAGTGGAGTTACGACTATGCAGGTATCGCGAGGGTAAACCTGTCCATCAGTTACCTGGCAGATGGCGCATCTTCAACAACTCTTGGCATTGATGAAAATTTAAGAAAAAGGATGCTGGCAGAAATGTATTTCTTAAGGGCTTTCTATTATTTTGACCTGGTTAATTTGTATGGTGATGTGCCATTACTGATAAAACCACTGGCAAATTTTAATGAAGCATACAGTGTTGCAGTTAGAGAAATCAAAGAGAATGTATATATCCAGATTAATAAGGATCTGGCAGAAGCAAAAACACTGATACCGGGTGGTAAATTTTCGGATGCTGTTGAAAAATGGCGGGTATCAAAAGGTGCGATATTGGCATTGCAGGCCAAAGTGGCGTTGTACAAACAACAATGGCCGCTGGTGATTACGATCATAAACGAACTGGAAGGGCTAAATTATTACAGTTTAAATGCGAATTATTTTGACAATTTTAGTATCGCAAAAGAGTTCACTGACAATGAAGTGGTTTTTGCTTATGATCATCAATCCAATACATCACCAAGATCCGGTAATGGGCTAAATGCGCTATTGGGATGGGGTTTTATTGCACCTACCACCAATTTCATAAACGCATTTGAACCAAATGATCCCCGTTTAGGGTATACCGTTACGGGCCAGGATGTATATAAATTTCTTGGAGAACTGAATGGTAATAACAAAGGGAATGATGATGCAGCAAGCAACAAAATATATATCCGCTGGGCAGATATTTTGCTTTGGAAGGCCGAAGCTTTAAACGAAACGGGTAGTTACCCTGCAGCCATCGCATTGATCAACAAAGTAAGGGAACGTGCCAGGTTAACTGTTAACGCAACAGGTACATATGCACCTGCCGGAACACTACCCGATAGAAATGTTGCTTCAACAGATAAGGTGCAAATTAAAGCCTGGCTGGTGCAGGAAAGAAGGGTGGAGCTGGGTTTCGAATCTCAACGATTTAACGATCTTAAAAGGTGGGGTATTGCTAAAACCTTTTTAACAGGCCTTGGTAAAAATTTTCAGGATAAGAATTATTTCTTTCCAATTCCACAGGGTGAGATTGACAGATCAGGTGGAACAATCACACAGAACACAGGCTATTAATTTTATTAAATGCACAATAATTCCTGTAGCAACAGGCTGCTGCCGGTTCCTACAGGAATTAAAAATAATTTCATGAGAGACATAGCAACACGTTTCGCCCAAAACCCCCTATTATCACCGGCAGATCTAAACGCCAGTAGCGAGGGGCTTGAAATTACCTGCCTCCTCAATCCGGGCGTATTTCAATACCAGGGTAAAACCTGGCTCATTGTAAGGGTGGCAGAAAGACCGGCACAAAAAGAAAATATTATTTCTTTTCCCATACTGACGGAGACCGGGGGCATCAATATAATAGAGATACCCAAAGATGATCCGGCATTAAAGGCAACTGATGCAAGGGTCATCAATTACAAAGGAGTTGACTACTTAACCACCCTTTCGCACCTGCGGTTACTTTGCAGTGATGATGGAATTCGTTTTATCGAACCGGAGGGTTACCAGTCATTAGTTGGCGAAGGGATATTGCAAACTTTTGGTGTGGAAGATTGCCGGGTAACCTTTCTTGAAAATAAATATTATTTAACCTTTACGGCCGTCTCCGATAATGGCGTTGGCGTTGGCTTACGCACCACCACCGACTGGAAAAATTTTCAATCGTATGGCATGATGCTGCCACCGCATAATAAGGACTGCGCCATATTTGAGGAAAAGATCAATGGGAAATATTATACCCTGCATCGCCCAAGCAGCGTGGATATTGGCGGCAATTATATCTGGCTGGCTGAGTCGCCGGATGGCATTCACTGGGGCAATCATCAATGCCTTATAAAAACCAGGAATAATGCGTGGGACAGTGCAAGGGTAGGTGCAGGCGCTGCGCCAATTAAAACCGGCAAGGGCTGGCTGGAAATTTATCATGGTGCCAATGAAACACACCAATATTGCCTGGGTGCATTTTTAATGGACCTGAATGATCCGTCCAAAGTAATTGCAAGAACGGAAGAGCCCATTATGGTACCTTCTACAAGCTACGAGCTGAGTGGCTTTTTTGGAAATGTAGTATTTACCAATGGCCATATTGTACATCCTGACGGCGATACCCTTACCATTTATTACGGCGCTTCTGATGAGTTTGTTTGCGGGGCAAAATTTTCTATAAACGAAATTATCTCATTATTAAAATTCAATCATGCCTAATAAACTAACGACTGAAATTGATCATTTTAAAAGCCAGCCGCATAATTTCCGGATATTGATATTGACCAACCTGGTATATGCATTTGTGCTGCCGGTGATTGACACTTTTGTTGCAGCTTATGTAATGCGCAATTCAAACGACCCCACCAAAGTGGTGATTTATCAACTGACCGTTTATACCGGTATCCCCCTCACATTTTTGTTGAATGGTTTTTTGTTAAAACATTTTAATATCCGGAAATTATATTCTGCAGGAATGATGCTGAGCGCTGTTTCGATGATATTTATGATGAGCTTACACTCGTTGAATAATGTTGGGCTGGGGGTAGCTGGAATGATCATGGGTTTATCATTTGGATTTTATTGGGCTAACCGGGATGTGCTTGCTTTGGCCATTACCAACGATGGCAACCGGAATTATTATTATGGGCTGGAAACATTTTTTTATACCATCATTGCCGTGATTGTTCCCGTAACCATTGGTTGGTTTATCGAAACCAGGGGCGGCGCAAATCAGGATGAAGCTTCTATTCACCTTGCCTATAAAATCATTACTGGTATTGTATTTATGATAACAGTGGTGGCGTCCATTGTTTGTTTCAGGGGTAACTTCCCAAATCCGGTACATAAGAAATTTGTATTTTTTAAGTTTCATCCCTTGTGGTATAAGTTGCTTTCGTTGGCATTGTTAAAAGGCCTGGCACAAGGCTTTTTGGTAACGGCACCGGCAATGCTTATCATGACGTTATTAGGAAAAGAAGGCGCTTTAGGAACTGCCCAGTCTATCGGAGCAATCATTGCAGCGGTTATTATGTATGTGTTGGGAAGATTGTCTAAACCGAAAGACAGGATTAAAATATTTGCTGTAGGCCTTGGTCTGTTTGCATTGGGTGCTGTAATAAATGGCGCATTATTTAGTGGCCTTGGGGTAATTATTTTTATTCTTTTATTGCTCATTGCAAAACCATTAATCGATCTTGCCTATTTCCCCATTCAATTCCAGGTAATAGATATTGTGAATAAAATTGAAAAACGAGGAGAGTATGCTTATATACTGAATCATGAATGGGGTTTGTACTCCGGCAGGTTGCTGGGTGCAGGTACATTTTTAGCCCTGGCCTATGGTATTTCCACTGAAATTGCATTGCGGTACGCTGTTATTATTATTGCAGTATTGCAGTTGTGCTCCATCTTTGTAGCAAAAAACATTATTGCACAGGGAAAAATAATCTCACCGGAAGAACCGGAAGTTGATTTGAAAGTAATGGGTAAAGTGGCAGAGGTAGTGGTATAATAAAATCGACAGTGGCTACAAGAGAATATTCTCAATGAAGAAATACCAGGCACAATAAACTTCCTGTTTTCATCTTCCAACTAAATCAAAATTAATCATGAATAATATTTTCAAAATTACTGTTGCTTTCATGTTTTTTAATTGCTGTGCAATTACAGCATTAGCCCAGGTAAAGCAACAACGAATACCAAGGGTAGATCAGATGCCTGATTTGCCAGGGCCGTTAAAAATAATCGATTATAAAAAGCTTGCACTGCAGTTTGACCATACGGTGTATGATTTTAATGCCAAAGGAAAATTCTGGCCAATGATATGGATTGATAGCAGTAAAAACAATTTTGATCAGAATGTAGTGGGATTATTTACTGCACTGGCAGATGTAAGACAGGGAACCAATAACAAAGGAATGTTTCATGAGGCGCTGGCCACAATGGGAGCCGTGCTGGGTGCAAAGCTGGTGGGCATTGATAAGACAAATCAAAAGGGTTTGAATTATGTAGGTATGCTGAAAAATTATTTTAATAAGGAAACAGGCTGGAATATCATGATGAACAACACTTCCCCCGAAGTTGCTTTGCTGGGTGGCGGTTATGGCCGTGACTGGTGGTATGATGTGTATCCAAATGTTTTGTTCTATGCAATATATGATCAGTATCCAAATGAGCCGGGCTTTACTGAAATTGCTAAAACCATTGCGGATAAATTTTATGATGCAGATTCAATTTTAAATGGCAATTACAACTGGTCATTTTTTGACTATGGAAAGATGCAGCCCATGAAAAATAATATCTGTACACAGCCCGATGTGGCAGCAGGACATGCATGGCTGTTATATGCTGCTTACAAAAAATTCAATGATCCAAAATATTTAAAAGGTGCACACAGTGCATTAACTGCATTGCAATCACAATCTATTAATCCAACTTACGAATTGCTGATGCCCTTTGGTGCATATTTGGCTGCAAGGATCAATGCAGAACAGGGCAAACAATATGACGTTCGTAAAATGCTGGACTGGAGTTTTGATGGCACTGCTGTTTGCCGTGAAGGTTGGGGAGTACTGGTGGGTAATTGGAATGGCTATGATATTTCAGGCATTGTGGGCAGTACAGTAGATCATGGTGGCTATGGTTTTTTGATGAATACGTATGATGCTGCATGGCCGTTGGTGCCTTTGGTAAGATATGACCAGCGTTATGCAACAGCTATAGGAAAATGGATGCTGAATGCTGCTAATGCTGCCAGGTTTTTTTATCCGCAATACATGCCCGACGATCATGAAACCATTCCCCAACTGGCCGATGTTACCAAAGGGGTAATTGGTTATGAAGGCATCATAAAACAATCCAGTTATAAAGAACATGAAGGTTTGAAAGGCCCCGTAGCACAGGGTGATGGGCCATTATGGGTGCCTGGAAAAAATCCACCGGAGTCGCAATTTAGTGTGTATGGCAGCGGACATGTGGGAATTTTCGGTAGTATTATCCGTACAACAACTGTTACTGGCATATTGCAATTAAACCTGTTGGCTACAGATTTTTACCATGATAAAGCCTATCCGACTTTTTTGTACTATAATCCATATACCAGCAATAAAACAGTTGCTATAAATACCGGGGCTGGTAAAAAAGTTGATCTGTATAATACGGTCACGGGAAGTTTTATTGCACGCAATATTTCCACCTCTGCACCAATAAAACTCTCACCCCAAAATGCAGCGGTAATTGTTTGTGTCCCTACCGGTGGTAAAGTAACTTACGCCGGCAAGAAAATGCTGGTGAATGGGATTGTAGTGGATTATATGTTTCAGCGTAAAGTTCGATAATTGTAAAGCACACGGTGAAGGTTTCGACACTTGGAGGTCTTTGCAGTCAGAATGGGGATCTCTTAAATACCAGTCTGAATGCAGGCAATGTGGGTCTCCTAAAGTCAACGGCCTGTCATCCTCATGTATCCCGGATGACAGGCCGTTAGTTCTATATGCTTAAGCCTGGTGATATATGAAGAAAAGAATCACGTATCGATTTGTGAATGGTCAATGGTGAAATATTGACCATTCACCATTCAATGCGTTGACTCAAGAAAATATTTTGTGGACCGGCAGTTACTTTACATGGCATCATCGTTGTGTCACTCACTTGTACGAATGAAGCTTTGGGCAACAATAAAATCGACAGTCTTAAGTAAACGACATTGATTAACCATTGACCATTCACACTTAACTTGACACTGGTGTTAAAAGTATTACAATAAGCAATAGCGAATCTAATGTTGAATTAATTCTTCTTCATTACCAGCGCCGTTCTGTTAGTAAGATAAACACTGATTCGCTGTTCGTCATTTGTAGAATATTCAATCGAATCATCCACCCTGTCAAATCCACCAAATTCCTTTTTATCTGAATTAAGGATAATCCGGTAAATTCCTTTTTCAGGAACAGCAAACTGGTAGCCGAAAATAGAGTTGCCAGGACTAAAATTGAAAAGGAAAATCAGGTTATGTTTTTCGAAGATGATCACTTTATTGTGCGCATCCATGTGCAATTGTGTTGCATTGGGTGCTGACAATATGCCGTTTTCTTTAATGAGCTGTATCATGGCTTTATCCCAATTGGAAAGGAACTGGTATTTTAATTCTTTGTTATCCACCAGCGACCACTGTCTTCTTGCATATTGATGACTCCAGTTGTTGCCCAATCTCGGAAAATCAACCCACTCCGGATGGCCGAATTCATTACCAATAAAATTAAGGTAGCCCTCTCCGCCAAGGCTGATACTAAACAGGCGAATCAATTTGTGCAGGGCGATGCCTCGGTCAATAACGAGGTTCTGGTCCTGCACCTGCATGTGAAAATACATATCCTTATCCATCAGCCAGAAGGCGATTGTTTTATCACCCACCAGCGCCTGGTCGTGCGATTCGGCGTATGCAATCGTTTTCTCCTTGTATCGCCGGTTATTCAGTACCTCCCACATTTCAAATATATTCCAGTCTTCGTCCGATTTTTCTTTTAAAATTTTAATCCAGTAATCCGGTATTCCCATCGCCAGGCGATAATCAAATCCTATTCCTCCTTCATCTGGCCTTCTGCACAGGCCCGGTATTCCACTTACATCTTCTGCAATAGAAATGCTATCCTGCTTAAACCGGTGGATCACTTCATTGGCTAATTGCAGGTAGGTAACTGCGTCCCAATCCACGCCTTCTTTAAAATATTTATCATAGTGGTCAAATGATGTAGACCCATGATGAAAGTATAACATGGAAGTAACCCCGTCAAAACGATATCCATCAAAGTGAAACTCTTCCAGCCAGTACAATGTATTGGACAACAGGAATTTTTTCACTTCCCATTTTCCGTAATCAAATAATTTTGAATCCCAGCCTTCATGATAGCCTCTTCCACCGGGATGAAAATATTGGCTTTCACTTCCATCAAATTCATTTAACCCTTCTGCCTGGTTTTTTACCGCATGCGAATGAACAATGTCCATAATAACGGTGATGTTCATATTATGCGCCTTATTAACCAGGTATTTCAAATCTTCGGGTGTACCAAACCTGGAGGAGGGGCAAAAGAAATTGGAAACATGATAGCCGAAAGAACCGTAGTAAGGGTGTTCCATGATGGCCATCAACTGGATGGCGTTGTAACCACCTTCCTTAATCCGGGGCAAAATGTTGTCGGCAAATTCAATGTACGATCCTACTTTTTCGGCTTCCTGCGCCATGCCTACATGGCACTCGTAAATGATGGGCTGTTGGCTGTTTAGCGCCAGGTTAAAGTGATTGTCCGTCCATTCAAACGGTGTTTCAGGAAACCATAATTGTCCGGAAAAATCATGTGTGTCGGGATCCTGTATTACCTTCCTGATCCAGGCAGGTATTCTATCTATTACTCCATTTGCACCGTGAATGGTTACTTTAACTTTACTGCCATGTGTAAAAGAATTTTTGTTTGCTTCATAGGGCAGAAATAATTCCCAGTCTCCCCGATGGTTTCTTTCCAGTTTATGAGAAGTTCGGTCCCAGCCATTGAAATCTCCGGTCAGGTATAACTGGTCGGCGTTGGGGGCCCACTCCCGGTAATACCAACCATTTTTCTCGGTGCTGAAATTAATGCCGTAATAGGAATGTCCCCTTGCAAAATTGAGCAGGTTTCCTTCCGCATCTTCTATTTCTCTGAGCACATTTTTAAATCGGTCATACCTGCTGATGACGTCATATACATAAGGTTCCAGCCAGGGGTCCTCCTGGTTGATGGCTAGCTTTTCGTCTTGATTCATACAATATGTACTTATGAGTGAGGTACTAAGTTAGGAAATCAATGTATCTTAAGCAATCATTTTATTTTATAAATATTCTCCGCATGTTTAGGTGCAGGATGAAGATTTCATTTAGGGTAAATCATTTATTTATTTTATGTGTGTATACATCGTTCATTTTTTTAAAAATCCGTCATCGCTGCTTGAGTTATTTGCAGGATTGCTGGTCAGGAACACCATCAATCACAGCAGCGGCACGAACACCAACAACGGCAAAAAACAGCCACTCTCCGCCGTTGCTGCGTGTTTGTGCGGATGGCCGGCAGGGCGGCAACACCAACAACCAGCAGGGAAGATGTGGAGACATTAAAACATGAATAGTAATTAATGTTGTTGGTGATTACCAGGCCACAAAGCCAGCGGCACGAACACCAACAACGGCGAAAACAGCCACTCTCCGCCGTTGTTGCGTGTTTGTGCGGATGGCCGTCAGGGTGGCAACACCAACAACCAGCAGGGAGAGGATGTGGAGACATTAAAACATGAAAAGTAATTAATGTTGTTGGTGATTGCCATGCCACAGCGCCAGCGGCTCGAACACCAACAACGGCAAAAAAACAGCCACTCTCCGCCGTTGTTGCGTGTTTGTGCGGATGGCCTGCAGGGCGGCGACACCAACAACCAGCAGGGAGGATGTGTGGAGACATTAAAACATGAAAAGTAATTAATGTTGTTGGTGATTGCCGGGCCACAAAGCCAGCGGCACGAACACCAACAACGGCAAAATTAATGTTGTTGGTGATTGCCATGCCACAGCGCCAGCGGCACGAACACCAACAAAGGCAAAAAACAGCCACTCTCCGCCGTTGTTGCGTGTTTGTGCGGATGGCCTGCAGGGCGGCAACACCAACAACCAGCAGGGAAGATGTGGAGACATTAAAACATGAAAAGTAATTAATGTTGTTGGTGATTGCCATGCCACAAAGCCAGCGGCACGAACACCAACAACGGCGAAAACAGCCACTCTCCGCCGTTGTTGCGTGTTTGTGCGGATGGCCTGCAGGGCGGCGACACCAACAACCAGCAGGGAGGATGAGTGGAAACATTAAAACATGAAAAGTAATTAATATTGTTGGTGATTGCCATGCCACAAAGCCAGCGGCTCGAACACCAACAACGGCAAAATTAATGTTGTTGGTGATTGCCATGCCACAAAGCCAGCGGCACGAACACGAACAACGGCAAAATTAATGTTGTTGGTGATTGCCATGCCACAAAGCCAGCGGCACGAA
>Ga0209181_10006866_pt1 | contig 15799 bp, 9 predicted proteins | sample MAT05_FD_187208 | JGI IMG/M metagenome (GOLD analysis project Ga0209181, IMG submission 187208) | Freshwater microbial communities from Lake Fryxell liftoff mats and glacier meltwater in Antarctica - MAT-05 (SPAdes) (version 2) | ecosystem: Environmental > Aquatic > Freshwater > Ice > Liftoff... | reverse complement strand
CGAAGAAGCGCTCGATGCGGGCGCCGACATCGTGATGCTCGACAACTTCGACGACGCGACGCTGAAGAGCGCCGTGGCGCTGGTGGCTGGCCGCGCCATCGTCGAGGTCTCGGGCGGCGTGACGCTTGAGCGTATTCCGCGCATCGCGGCCGCTGGCGTCGACGTCATCAGCGCGGGCGCGCTCACACACTCGGCCGCGGCCGTCGACCTCGGGCTCGACTGGAGCTGAGTCGATGACGGTCGCCGATCTCGCGCCCGATGTGCTCGGCGCGCTGCTCACCACCTCGCGTTACGGACGCTCGCTCGACATCCGCTCGCGCACGCGCTCGACCAACGACGATGCGCGCGCCGCAGCGGAAGCAGGCGCGCCCGATGGGCACGTGGTCGTCGCCGACGCACAAGAGGCCGGGCGCGGCGCACACGGGCACGCTTGGTCCTCGCCCGCCGGGACGGATCTCTACGTGTCGATCGTCGATCGCCCGACGATCCCCTTGCTTCAGCTGCCGCAGATCACGCTCGCCGTCGGGCTCGGCGTCGCCGATTGCGTGCGTGCGTTCGCCGAGCGACCCGCGCTGCTCAAGTGGCCGAACGACGTGCTCGTGCACGACGGGCACAGAGAGCGAAAGTGCGCGGGTATCCTCGTCGAGACGACGTCCGTCGCAGCGCAGCTCGGCGCCGTCGTGATCGGCATTGGCCTCGACGTGAACCGCGCGCAGTTCGACGGTGAGCTCGTGCAAACCGCGACGTCCCTCGCACGCCTCTGCGGGCGCAACTTCGATCGTGCCGCCGTGCTCGCGCGCCTGCTGTACGACGTCGAGACCTGGGTCGATCGCTTGGTGCGTGTCGGCGGCGCGCCGATCGTGGCGGCGCTGAACGAGCGGCTCGCGTGGCGCGGCGAGCAAGTCGCGTGCGGCGACGTGTGTGGCGCGTTGCTCGGCGTCGACGCGAGTGGTGCGCTTCGGATCGCGACGTCGAGCGGCGTGCGGACGCTGGCGGCGGGCTCGCTGCGCCGTGCGTGACCCTTCGCTACGTGCGGGAGCGCGTCGAGCGCAACAGCGCGAGCACGCCGACGAGCCCCGCGGTCGCGATGAAGACGCCGGTGAGCAGCGGATCGGTCGCTGCGGGCACGAGCCGGTAGAGCGCAGAGGCGCGCGCACCGAACTCGAGCGTACCGAGCGTCAGCATGCCGAACGCGAGCGCGCGGCCGATGCGCGTCGCGAGCTCGGTCGCGAGCGGCGCGGCGCTCCACGCGCGCCTGAGCGGACGCGCGGCGGCGACGAGCGCGCCGACCAACGCGACGGCGCCGGCGATGGTGACGAGCACGACGTCGGTCGTGCCGACGCGCGGCTGCCCGCGCAGCGCGGCGACCAGCAGCCCAAACGCGCTCGCCGTGCCGGCGCCAGCCGCCAGCGCGCCGGCCGTCACGGCGAGCAGCGCCGACGGACGCGCGAGCCGCGCAGAGCGCGTGACCTTGGCCGCCTCGACGCCCGCGGACGGCGTCGACGTGGGCGACTGCACGCCGTGTACGGTGGGCCGATTCGCGATGTTGCCGCCGCCTGGATCGAACGCCGCGAGGCGCGCCTCGAGCTCTGCGGCCGTCTGCGGTCGCGCGCTTGGATCCCGCGACATCGCGCTCTGAATCACGTGCTCGACGCCCTCGGGGATCGCGCGATCGAGCGAGCGCGGCCGCGTCGGATCGCGCTCGAGCACGGACACGAGCGTCGTCGATGCATCCGGTCCCGCGTACGGCGCGCGACCGGTGAGCATCCGATAGAGCACCGCGCCGAGCGCGTAGACATCACTGCGCGCGTCGACCTGCGCGGCGCCGCGCGCTTGCTCGGGCGCCATGTACGCGGGCGTGCCGACGACTGCGCCGGTGCGCGTCAAGTGCTTCTCGTCGGGGTCGTCGGCGAGCTTGGCCACGCCGAAGTCGAGGACCTTCACCAGCGCGCCCGCAGGCGTCTCGGCGAGGAACAGATTCGACGGCTTGAGATCGCGATGCACGATGCCCTCGGCGTGCGCCGCAGCGAGCCCACGACACGCCTGCCGCGTGATCGCGATCGCCTCGCCGAGCGAGAGCTTCGTCTCGCGCGCGAGCTTCTGCTCGAGATCCTCGCCGTCGAGCTTCTCGCAGACGATGCACGGGCGACCGTCGGCGGTGCGCAACACGTCGACGACATCGACGACGTAGTCCGAGCGAATGCGGCTCATCGCGCGTGACTCGCGCTCGAAGCGCGCGAGCAGATCGCCGCGCCCCGACCAGCTCTCCTGGATCACCTTGATCGCGAAGTGACGATCGATGCGCAGGTGCTCGGCTTCGTAGAGCTTGCCCATACCGCCCTCGCCGAGCACCCGCAGGATCCGATACGTGCCAGCGAGCACTTGGCCGAGCAGCGGATCTTCGCTCGCCCGCAGCACGCCGAGCGGGCTCGCATCACGCGGGCAGACGACGAAGTCGTTCGGATAGACGGCGCCGCAGGTCGGGCAACGCATCGCCATGCCAGCGAGCTCACGGCCTTCCAGGGTTCCGTCGGGCCGCGCGAGGACCGTGGCGTCCTCACCCGCCGCGCTGCCGCTCAGGGTCATGCGTCGCGGAGGATAGCGCAGTCAGAAATTCGGCGGGTCGTCGACCACCTCGCTTCGACGCATTGCGACCGTGCAACGTAAGCGGGCTGGCTGGTCGCGAGCGGGCGTCGACGTGCGCTCAGCGACGCCATCGGCCGTGCCGGCGTGGGCTCCAGCCGCCGAACGGTGAAGGCGACGCGCCGTAGCGCCCCGGGCCGTAATACGCCGGACCCGGCGGCGGATAATAGACGGGAGCCGGCGGGAAATACGCGCCGGGCGGCTGCGCATAGGACGGCGGGGGCGCGTAGACGGGCAGCGGGGCGCTCGTCGCCTGCGGACCGTAGCCGGGCGGTGCTGCGCCCGGAGGAAGCTGCGCGGCGCGGAGCGCCTGGCCCGGCTGCGCATCCACCGGCAGCGGGTAGTACCACCAGCGACTCTGGCTGAAGACCCAATAGCCTGCGACACGGCGCGCACCCGGAGCGACCTGCACGCCAGGCGCTGGGGCTAGCGGTGCGGCGGGCGCCTGCGCAAGCGGAAGCTCAGCGGGTGCGGCCGTCGCCGCCGCGATGCTCGGCGCCGCGACACTGGGCGGTGCAGGCTCCGGCAGCGCCGCCGAGGCAACTGGCGCGGCGACGGCGGGCGTGGGCAGCTGCGCGACGGGAGCCGCGCCCAGCGCTGCGAAGACCTGCGTCACGTAGACGCCGCGCGGCGCGCGAACCGCTGCGAGGCCGATGTGCGTCAGCGCCGGATTCAGTAGGTTCGCGCGGTGCGCGTCGCTGCCGACGAGCGCCCCGTGAGCGGCGAGGACGTCGGCGTTGAGCGCGATGTTCTCGGCGACTTGCACGTTCGGAAGCCCCGCCGCGGCGATGCGCGCCGTCGGATCGCCCGAGCGCGGCGAGACGTGCTCGAGCATGTCGTTCGCGGCCATGTCCGCGCTGTGTGCGCGCGCGGAGGCGTCGAGGCGTGCGTCGCGGGCGAGCGTCGCGATGCCAGCCGCCGAGCGCATCTGGTTGATGCGAATCAGCATCTGCTCGACGCCAGCGGCGTCGTCCTGCGCGTGCGCCAGCGGAACCAGCGCGACGCTCGCGGACACGACGAGGGCGAGACCAGCGAGCAGCGAGCGGCGGACGACGGGCATGACCTCGCGAAGGTAGCAAGCGGCAAGCCAGCTGTCGCGCCGGCGGCGCGGCGGCGATCTGGCCAGTTTCGTCGAGGGCGACTTACACCAGTCGTCGAGCGCGAGGCATGCCTGCGAACGCCAGTTCACGCTCGCGCACCAGCCGCCGTTCACAGCGCCTTGCGCCGCTCCCGGCTGGCGCCTTGCGCCGCTCCCGGTTGGTGCCTTGCGCCGCTCCCGGCTGGGTCACACAGAGCCAGCGATGACGACCGCAGAGATCCACAGCACATCGGCCACCGCGCCGACCCCGCACGCAGACGCACTCACCAGCAGTGTGGGCGTGCGGCGGCTCGACGAGCTGATCGTCGTGCGCGTCTCCGGCGACGACCGCCGCACGTGGCTCAACGGCCAAATCACCAACGACATACGCACCACGCAGCCGGGCGACGCCGTCTACGCGTTGGTCGTGACGCTGAAGGGCAAGGTCGTCACCGACCTCTTCGTGCTCGATCGCGCCGACGATCTCGCGCTGGTCGTGCCGCGCAGCGCTGCAGACGCGCTGATCGCGCAGCTCGACAAGTACATCATCATGGAAGACGTCGAGCTGACCCGGCTCGACGAGCTGGCCGTCCTCACCGCGCAAGGGCCCGCCGCGCAAGCCGCTGTCAACGCCGCCTCGATCGCGAATGCGCAGCGTTACCCATGCGATCGCTTGGGCACCGGCGGCTACGACTTGCTGGTCCCGCGCGACGAAACGGACGCTGCGTTCGCCGCGCTGAGTCGCGCTGCGGAGTCGGTCGGTGGCGCTGCGGTCGACGAAGCCAGCTGGACCCTCGCCTCGCTACGCCGCGGTCTGCCGCGTTTCGGCGTCGACTTTGGCGATCGACAATACCCGCAGGAGGCCGGCCTGCGCGAGCGCGCGGTATCCTTCAGCAAGGGCTGCTATCTCGGCCAAGAGGTCGTGTGCACTCTCGAGAGCCGCGGTCAGCTGGTGCGCAAGCTGGTTCTGCTCGATGCGAGCGACGCGCTGGCCGCAGGCACGCTACTGACGCTCGCCGAGGGCACGGAGGTCGGTGCAGTGACGTCGTCGATGCGCGATCCGGCCACCGGGCGCAGCCTCGTACTCGGCTACGTCAAACGCGCGCACGCGGTCGTTGGCACCGTCGTGCATGCGGGCGGCGCTGCGGCGACGATCGCACGCGTGCTGGTCAAGGACAGCGCGGCCTGACGCGCTCAGAGAGGATCGTCGCTGGTGCTGCCCGTCGAGAGACCGCCGGCCGCGACCGTGCGCCCGCCATCGACGATCAGCTCCTGCCCAGTGACGAACGGCGCGCTCGCCAAATAGACGACAGCCTGCGCGATGTCCTCGGCGCTGCCGATGCGCTCGAGCGGCGCCCGCGCGGCCAGGCGCGCGAGCATCGCCGCGTCCATCTCCCCTGGCGGCAGCACGGTCCCCGGCGCGACGGCGTTGACGCGAACCTCCGGCGCGAGCTCGATGGCGAGCACGCGCATCAGCTTCTGCAACGCGCCCTTCGACAACACGTACGGCAAGTAGTGTCGATACGGCACGGTCGCGCTCGTGCAGGTGATGAAGACGATCGATCCGTGCGATGCACGCAGCGCGGCGCGCGCGCGATGTGCGAGCGCAAACGGCGACGCGAGGTTGAGCATCAGCGTGCGATCGAGCGCGTCATCGTCCAGCAACTCGAGCTCGACGCGCTCGAAGTTCGCGGCGCTCGGGACCAGCAGGTCGAGCCCGCCGAAGCGCTCGACGACGCGGTCTACGAGCCCGCGCGCTGCGTCGCGATCGGAGAGATCAGCGCTGAACGGCTCGGCCGACCCGCCCGCTGCCGCGATCGCCTCGCACACCCGGTCGGCTCCGGCGCGCGACTGGTGGTAGTGCACCGCGACGCGCATCCCTTGCGCACCGAGCGCGGTGGCGATCGCCGCACCGACGCGCGTGCCTGCACCGGTGACCAGCGCCCGTTTTTCTCGTAGGTCGTTCATCGGTGAGCTCCAAGCCGGTTGACGGCGCGGGACATTCCGTTACGTTAGTCGCCACGCACCACTGGTCGACCCAGCATACCGACGTTATGGTTCGCCAGCAGGCAGCGCACCAGATGGTTCGCCGACAGGCGCCGCACCAGATCAAGGAGCCAACGACGATGATCTCGCTCACCACCAAAGCTGCAGAAAAAGTCCGAGAGATCCGCGAGACGGAGAAGCTCGGCGAGCAAGGCCTGCGCCTGCGCGTAATCGGCGGCGGCTGCTCGGGCTTCAGCTACGACCTCTACTTCGAGGACGAGACGACCGAGCTCGACCAGGAGTTCGAGTCCGAGGGCATCAAGCTCTTCGTCGACATGATGAGCTTTCAGTACCTCGAGAACACGACGATCGACTACGTCGAGGGCCTCCACGGCGCCGGCTTCAAGTTCTCGAACGCCACCGCGAAGAGCACCTGCGGCTGCGGCTCGAGCTTCAGCGCCTAACGACTTCCTGAGCGATTCCGCGCCCGCCGCTACGCGCGACGGCGCTTCCACGACACGCTCTTTAGCGACCGTTCTCCAGCAACCCGTTTTCCAGCGACCCTGCGATGCCCCCGCGCCGCAGGGTCGTTCCGTTCCGTCACGTCAGGGCGTGACCGCAGAGACTTTCGCGTAACCCTCTCGGGGCTCGCGCGTCGTATGGGCGTGTCCAGCGTCCGCTCGGCTCGCTGGGTTGCCGCAGAGGACACCGCCCTTGACGCTCTCGGTCGCCGGGCTTACGTAACGTAACGTAACTCTGATCAGGAAGGAGAGCTCCGTGGCGACTGCAACGACCTACGACGCTTCGCTCTCGCGCTACATCGAGCGCGTCCGCAGGATCCCCACGCTCTCGCGCGAGGACGAGCACGAGCTCGCGATCCTCTCGCTGAAGGGCGATTCCAACGCTTCGCACAGGCTGGTCGAGGCCAATCTCCGCTACGCCGTGGCCGTCGCGCTCCAGTACCGTCGGTACGGGATCCGGGTCGGCGATCTCGTCGCCGAGGGCAACCTCGGCTTGATGATGGCGGTGAAGAAGTTCGATCCGGAGCGCGGCACGCGCTTCGTCACGTATGCGGGCTACTGGATCCGCGCGTACATCCTCGACCTCGTCGTGCGCTCGTCGACGATGGTCGGCGCGGGCTCCGGTCCGCTGCGCTCGAAGATCTTTTTCCGACTACGACGCGAACGCGCGAAGGTCGCCAACTTGGTCGAGGACGCGGATGAACGCGACGAGATCCTCGCGGCGAAGTTCAACGTCTCGAAGGAGCGCATGCAGGAGATGACGCGGCGCCTCGACGCGCGCGACGTGTCGCTCGACGCGCAAGTGTTCACCGATTCGTCGGTCGCGCTCGTCGACACGATGGCAGGCGATCTGCCCGCGCAGGACGAGCAGTATCTCGAGGCTGAGCGCGAGAGCGCCGTGCACGAGCTGCTCTCGGGCGCCCTCGATGGGCTCGACCGTCGCGAGCGCTACATCGTCGAGCAGCGGATCATGAGCGACGACGAGATGTCGCTGGCGGACATCGGACGCGAGCTCGGCGTCTCGCGCGAGCGCGCGCGGCAGCTCGAAGCACGCGCGAAGAAGAAGCTGCAGAAGCAGCTGACCGCGGCACGGCCCGACGTCGCCGAGCTCGCGGTCGCCGCCGGCTGGCGCTGACGCGAAGGACCGCCGGCTGGCGCCATTGCGCTGTCGGTGGCGCGCGGCAGTGGCGCTGGACGCGGGCGCGCATTCGCGAAAACAGCGTTTCAGCGCGTCCGCCCTCCGTGATACTCACATCTCAGCGCAGGCTCTCGTACATGGCGAGGCGTCTGCGCTGAAACGCTGTATTTCACGGGGGAAGGCTCGATGTCGAGCGACGACTCGTCAAAGCGCACGCTACCCGTCGCACCGTCTCCCGCCGCCCCGAGCGCTGCGCCGGGCACCGAACCGCGCACAGACTCCACGCTCGACGTGCTGCTCGAAGATCTGGGCACGCCGGTCGCGCCGCCGAGGCCACCCGCGCCGCCGACGCGCGGTCCGCAGCCTGCGTCGATAGCCCCGCCGCCAACGCCCGGCGCGCCGCGGGTCGTGGCACCGAGATCGGGAGCGCCGCTACCGCGCGCACCCGGGGCGATCCCTGCCGCGCCCGCGGGACCACCGAGCGGTGCGGCGCCTTCCCGCGCCTCCGTTCGTCCGCCCGCTCCTGCGGGTCCGCCGCCGCCTGCGGGTCCGCCGCCACGTACACCGACGACGCTCGGCATGAGCGCCCAGCAGGGGCCACCGATCGCGGGCGCGCCCTCCGCAGTGCGCGCGCAGTCCGCGCCGGGGACGATTCCATCACCCGCTGCGGCAGGGAAAGCCGAAGAGCGCGCGCCGGTCGACCTGGACGATCCGTTCTCGCAAGACGCAATCGCATTCGTGCGCTCGTGCGAAGCGGAGCTCGCGACGAACCCGGATCCGCTGCGCGCGGCGCGGCTGCACTTCGAGATCGCGCGGCTGTCGGAGACGCCGCTCGGCGATCTGCGCCGCGCCGGTGCGCACTATCAAGAAGCGCTGGCGCGCGCGCCCGATCACGTGCCGTCGATCCGCGGCGCGCGGCGCGTGCTGATCGTGCGCAAGAGCTATCAGTCGGCGCTCGCGCTGTTCGACGCAGAGGCGCGCATCACGTCGGATCCCCGCAAGAAGGCGGCGCTGCTCTACGCCAAGGGCCGGCTGCTCGATGACGTGATGGGCCTGAAGGGCGAGGCGCGCGATGCGTACGCCGCCGCGCTCGAGCTCGATCGCGGCGATGCGTCCTTGCTGAAGGCGCTCGAGCAGTGCGAGATCGCCAGCGAGTCGTGGCCCGCGCTCGCGCGTACCTACGAGCGCACGGCCAACGCCGTGAGCGGCGATGCGCGCCACCGCGCTGCGCTCGTCGTGCAGCGCGCGCGCCTGGTCGAGCAGCGGCTCGGCGAGCCCGAGGCGGCGATCGAACTCTATGAGACGGCGCTGAAGCTCGACCCGCTCGCGACGGGCGCGCTCTCGGCGCTCAAACGGCTGCATCACGCGCAGAAGCGCTGGCGCGATCTCATCGGCGTGCTCACGCGCGAGGCGGAGCAGACGCAAGATCCTGCAGTGCGCGCGATGGCGCTCTATCGCGTCGGTCGCCTGCATGCGGAGCGCCTCGGCAACCGCGAAGAGGCGCTCTCTGCGCTCGAGCGGGCGGCCGCGGAGATGCCGGACGACCTGCTCGTGCTCGAGGAGCTGGCGCGGCTCTACGAGGCGGCGGAGCGATGGGACGCGCTGGTCGTCGTGCTCGCGCGGCTGGCGCGCGCGACCGAAGCGCCGGGTGATCGCTTGGCATTGCTGCATCGGCTCGGCGCGCTCACCGAGGAGCGCCTCAAGGCCGAGGCGGACGCGGTGCACTTTCATGAGCAGGCGCTCGCGATCGAGCCGACGTACGTTCCATCGCTGCAGGCGCTCGGCAAGCTCTACACGCGCCATGCGTCGTGGGCCGCGCTCGTCCACATGCACCTGGCCGAGGCCGAAGCCGTCGACGATCCACACCGACGCGCCGCCGCTCACGCGCGCGTCGCCGAGATCTTCGAGACGCACCTCGGACGCATCGACGACGCCGCGGAACATCACGCGCGCGCGCTCGGCTTCGTGCCGGGCTACGCCGCTTCGTTCAAGGCGCTCACGCGCATCTACGGCCAGCTCGGCAAGCACCGCGAGCTCGTCGAGGTGTACGAGCGGGCGGTCGACGGCGCGCCCGATCCGGAGCGCGCGATCACGTATCTGTTCAAGATCGGCGCCATCTTCGAGGACTCGCTCGGCGAGCCAGCGCAAGCCGCGCACGCCTATCGACGCGTGCTCAGCCTCGACTCGGGGCATCTCGGTGCGATTCATTCTCTGCAGCGCGCGACCGAACGCGGCGGGCGCTGGCTGGAGCTGGTCGAAGCGCTCGAGATCGAAGCGGAGAAGACCAAAGACACGGCACAGATCGTCGCGCTGCTGCATCGGGCCGGCGAGGTGCTCGACGACACCGTCGGTGATCGGGACGCTGCGCTGATCCGCTTCCGCAAGGTGCTCGGGATCGATCCGAAATACGTCCCGGCGCTCACCAGTCTTGGTCGGATTTACTACCGCACGGGCCGCTGGGACGACCTGCTCGACATGTACCGGCGCGAGCTCGAGGTCACGCCGCGGGGGCCAGCGGCCGTGTCGCTCCTGCTCAAGATGGGCGAGCTCTGCGAGGAGCGCGTCGGGCGCGACGACGAGGCGCTCGCGCACTACCGTCGCGCAGTCGAGATCGAGCCGGCGAGCCGCCCTGCCCTGCGCGCGCTCGCCCGCAAGCTGCGCGAGCGCGGCGAGTGGGCTGCGCTGGTGAAGGTGCTCGAGGTCGAGCTCGGCGGGCTCGGCGATCCGTCGCGGCGCGCGCTCGCGACGTACCGCATCGGCGAGGTCTACGAAGAGCGGCTCGGGCAGAACGAGCGCGCCGTCGCGATGTACGAGCAAGCGCTGAAGATCGCGCCTGAGTATCGCCCTGCGGTCGACGCGCTCGCGCGGCTGCGCGCCGATGCAAAATCGTGGACGAAGCTGGTCGACGAGCTCGCGCGCGAAGCGGCGACGGCCAAAGATCCAGCGCTCGCGATCGCTGCGCTCGTGCGCGAAGGCGAGGTCTGGGCCGACGATCTGCGCGAGCCACGCCGCGCCGTCTCGTGCTTCGAGGCGGTGCTCGATCGCGAGCCGGCGCACCTCGCCGCGCTGCTCGCGCTCGAGCCGCTCTACCGCAAGACCGGCGCGTGGGAGTCGCTGGCGCGCGTGTACGTGGCGGAGGCGCGCGTGCTCACTGATCCCGGCGCGCGCGCCGCGGCGCTGCGTGAGCTCGCGCGGCTGCAGGAGGCGCGCGCGCTCGGCACGCCGGAGGATCTGCGCGCGACGTACGAGACGATCTTGCAGCTCGCGCCCGGTGACAGCGGCGCGCTCGGAGCGCTCGAGCGCATCGCCCTCGAGCGCGCCGATCGCCGCTTGCTCACGCAGGTCGACGCGCGCCTCGCCGCTGCGTCAGAGGACCCGACGGCGACGGCCGCGCACCAGACGCGCTTGGCAGAATCGCTCGAGGCGCAGAACGATCCGAGCGCGCTCGCCGCGTACCGCGCCGCGCTCGCGCTCGATCCGGAGTCGCTCGGCGCGACACGCGGTCTCTCGCGCATCGCGGAGCGCACCGGCGATCCGGTCGCGCTCGCCGAGGCCGCGCGGCGCGAAGCTGCGGTGTCGCGCAACGGCGAGGTCGCAGCGCGACTGCTGGTGCGCAGCGCGCGCGTACGACTCGAGCGGCTCGCCGATGCCGCTGGTGCGCTCGAAGATCTCGAGCGCGCGCTCGAGCTTCACCCGGACAACGTCGAGGCCGTCGAGCGGATGGTCGCGGCACTGACCAAGGCGAACGATCCGACGCGCCTCGTCGATCAGCTGTCGCGCGCAGCGACGTCCGCGCAGATGCCGGAGCGTCAAGCGGCGCTGTGGATGGAGGTCGCGCGCATCTACTCCGAGGTGCAAAGCAACCTCGCCGGCGCGATCGGCGCGCTGAATCGGGTGCTGCGCACCTCGCCGAGCCACGTGCCGACCTTGGTGCAGCTCGCGCATCTCTACACGCGCGACAGTCAGTGGACGGAAGCCGCGAACCTGCTCGGCCGCGTCGTGCAGCTCGCGCCTGATCGCGAGGTGCTGCGCGACGCGCACCTCGAGCTCGCGACGCTGTGGGAAGAGCGCCTCGGCGAGACGCAGCGCGCGCTCGTCTCGCTGCAGGCCGTCCTCGCGCTCGATGGCACCAGTCGTGAGGCGCTGCGCAGGCTCGCGGAGCTGCACGCGCGTGAGGGCGACCTCGACAAGGCGAAGGACTCCGCGCGCAAGCTCCTGATCGCCTCGCACGATGCGCCGAGCCGCGCGGCGGCGCTGCTGCTTCTGGCCAAGCTCGAGCGGCGCCGCGGTGATCTCGCCGCGGCCGCCGAGGCGCTGTTCGATGCGGTGAGCCTCGAAGGTCCGGGCGGAAGCGCGGCTGCGGAGCTGAAGGAGCACCTCGCGGAGAGCGGCGGATGGGAGCGCTACGCCGCGGCGCTGGTGCAATATCTCTCCGCTGGGCAGCAGACTACGGGTCTCGTCGGCGGCGCTGCGAGTCCCGCGCCGGCGGCCGTTCGCTCGCAGGCTTACCTCGAGCTCGCGCACGTGCAGGACGACGAGCTCGGTCGACGTGAAGACGGCATTCGCACGCTGCGCGAGGGCATGGCGCAGCTCGGTGAAGATCCGGCACTGCGCGAGGAGCTGGCGCGGCGCCTGCGCAAGGCGGGACGCACCGATGAAGCGCTGCGCGAGCTGGCGCGGCTGCTGGTCTCTGACGTCACGCGCGCCGACACGTACCGCGATCTCGCGCGCACCTACGACGCGATGCGCCGGCCGGATGAGGCGCGCTACACGCTGCAGCCGCTGATCGTGCTCGGCGCGGTGCAAGCGGCCGAGATCGACACGCTGAAGGAGCGCCCGCCTCGCCCCGGTCAATCGCGCGCCGGCTCGTACGACGCCGAGTCGCTCAAGAGCATCGAGGCCGGAGCGCGGCACGAGCTCGCAGTGGCGCTGCTGGCGACGCTGCCCGAGGCGATGGGCAAGCTCTACCCGATCGACCTCGAGGGCTACGGCCTGTCGACGCGCGATCGCATCGGACCGCGATCCGGCAATGCGCTGCGCGCCCTATGCGATCGCATCGCTGGCGTCTTCGGCGTGGCCGAATACGACCTCTACGTACACCGCGCGCGCGGCCGCGGCGTGTCGATCGAGCTCACCGATCCAGTCTCGGTGTTGGTCCCCGCCGGGCTCGGCGAGGTCCCCGAAGCGCAGCAGGTGTTCGCGCTCGCACGCGTATTTGCCAACGTCGCGCGCGGTATCACGGCGCTCGACAAGCTGACGCCACGCGAGATCGAGGTCGTGCTCGCGTCCGCGGTGCGACAGGTCGCGCCGACCTTCGGCCAAGGTCTCACCAGCGAGGACTTCCTCGACGACCAGACCAAGCGCATCGCGAAGGCGCTGTCGCGACGCAACCGCAAGGCCATGGAGGAGCTCGCGACGCAGTACGTCAGCGCGCAGCCGCCCGATTTTCCGACGTGGGCGCGCGCGCTGCAGCAGACGGCGAATCGCGCGGCCTCGCTCGTCGGTGACGACCTGCCTGCGGCGATCGAGGTGTTGCGGCGCACCGAGCGCGACCTCGTCGGCGTCGATGGTGCGAGCCTCGCGCGCACCTCGCCGATCATCGCCGACCTGCTGCGCTTCTGGGTCTCGGAAGCTGCCTTCGCATTTCGCCGACGCGCCGGCACAATCGCGCCGCTCACGGGTCCGACCGCTCCGACGTGAGGAGCTGAACTCTCCGCTCGGCATCGTCACTCGCCGCATCGTCACTCGCCGCATCGTCACTCGCCGCAACCGCTGGAGTCCCCGCAGCCCATGTCGCCTCGTGTCCTCGTCGTCGACGACAGCAGCACCGTTCGCAAGATCGTCGAGCGCACCTTGAGCCGCGCTGGCTACGACGTCGTGCTCGCGGTCGACGGACAGGACGGCCTCGAGGAGGCGCAGCGCCAGCCGCCGGATTTGGTGCTCGTCGACTTCGTGATGCCGCGCATGAACGGCTTTCAGCTGGCGATGGCGCTGCGTGCAGTAGCCAACCTGCGCCACGTGCCGATCGTGCTGATGAGCGCGCGCGCAGAGAAGATCGCCGGACAGTTCATGTCACAGACCGGCGCCGTCGACGCGATCAGCAAGCCGTTCTCGCCGGACGCGCTGCTCGCCGTCACCGCGCACGCGCTCGGCCGGCCATCGCTCGCGCCGAACCCGTCGCTCGTCAGCCCGTTCGACGACAGCGACGCGACCGATCCGCCGTCGATCTCGAGGAGCTCCCCGCCGTTCGGCACCGCGCTCGACAGCGGCTCGTTCGGCCGTGCGTCGAGCATCCCGCCCGCTGCGGAGCGCGGCTCCGATCCCGATGTGTTGCGTCGCCTGCGCGCAGAGGGCGCGGTGAAGGCGGCCGGTGTGCTCGCGCAAGGCCTGGTCGCGTCCGTCACGCGCGCGACTGGCGTAGCCGTAGATCCTGCAGCGCTCACCGGTGCGCTGCTCGCTGAAGGCTCCGAAGAGTTCGTCGCGCTGCTTTCGCGCGCGGCGGCGCTCTCACCGGGCACGCTCGGCATCGTCGCGCTCGAGGGCCGCATCGAGCACGTCGGGCTCGGCGACGTGCTGCAGCTGATGCAGATGCAGCAGCAGAATGGCGTGCTCGAGATCGAGCGCGGCGCGCGCACGGCGTGGATCTCGCTGCGCGGCGGGCTGGTCGAGCTCGCCAGCGCGAAGGGCGTCGATCCGGAGTTCCTGCTCGGTCGCTACCTGGTCGAGGAAGAGCTGCTCGAGCGCGAAGACCTCGAGCATCTGCTGCGCAGCCGCGTCGATCCAAACGCGACCGGCGGCGGGACGCGCAAGCTGTTCGGCGACCAGCTGGTGAAGCTCGGCTACATCACCGCCGAGGATCTGCGCCGTACGCTGGTGCGGCAGACCAGCGAGATCGTCTACGAGCTGCTGCGCTGGCGCGACGGCCGCTATCGCTTCGCGCGTTATGCGACGCGCCCAGAGGCGGAGTCTGCGCGGCTCGGTCTGCCGATCGCGTCGGTGCTGATGGAGGGCCTGCGGCGCGTCGACGAGTGGCGGCTCATCGAAGAGCAGATCCACGACTTCGAGGTGGTCTTCGAGCGCAACGCCGACGTCATCGCCAGCATCGATCTCGACGCGCTGTCACGCGAGGAGCGCGCGGTGCTCGCCAACGTCGACGGCAAGCGGACGGTGCGCGAGGTCGTCGAAGAGACGCGCATGAGCTCGTTCGAGTGCTGCAAGGCGCTGTTCCAGTTCGCCACGTCGCGCGTAGTGCGACGCGCGCGCGCCTCGCTCGTCTAGGCGCAGCTTGCCTCGCTGCCTTAGAACGAGACCTGCGCGCCGATCGTGACGTCGAAGTTGAACACGAAATCGGGGAAGAGGATGTGTACCTCGGGAACCGCGATAATCCCGAAGTTCTTCATGATGTGGAAGCCGACGACAGATCCGAGCTGCACGCCATTGAGGCCCGAGCGCACGAACGGCTCCGCTTGGCCCGCCTGGCCCGGCCGTAGCTGGATCTGACCGACGCTGGTGCCGACGAACGGGGCGAGAAAGAGCCCCTTGGTCGCGTTCGGATCGGTCACGAGATATTGCGCGCGCAGCCCGATGAGCAGATTCGCGAGCGTGCCTGCACCACCGCCGGCTCCGAACCCGCCAGCACCGTCGATCGTGACGACCTGAAAGCGCAGCTGCGCCGAGATCGCGAGCCGCGGGATCACGTAGTAGCCGACGCCGAATCGAATTGCGATTGCGCTGAGGAAACCGGGCGTCTCGACGCGCACGTTGCAGCCAGTCGCGCGCGTGCCGGTTGCGTCGGGGAAGAAGCCCTGATCGTCGGCCTCACAATCCTGGAACGGAGTGAGCGAATCCTCTCCCGCCACCGGACGCCACTCGGGTGGCGAAGACACCACCGGCGGAGGGCCGGGGTCTGGCGGAACGGTATCGGGCGGCGCGTCCGGCAGCCTTGCCATGCGGGCCGGGTCAACATCGTCCCTCGAGCTGTCAAGGCTCCCGCCAAAGTCGAGCGCCGGCCCCTGGTCGGCGGCTCCTCCCGAAACGTAGCCGAAGCCCATCGTCATGCCGACGTCGATGAAGAAGCGCGCTTGGTCGCCATCCGGAGCCGACGGACCGTCATCGCCGTCGTCGCCGCGGCTGCCCGCCGTGCAGAGGTCGTCGTCGCAGATCAGGCCTTCGCCGCACGCGCTGTCGTTGGCGCACGTGTCGCCCATGCCCGCGCTACCACGCGAGGTGCAGCCGGCCATTCCGGGCGGGCACTCTTCGTCGGCGGAGCACTGCTGCGGCGCGGGACGTCCGGGCAGCGCTGGCTCGGGATGCGTGCGCGTCGTGACGATCGGCACCCGCACCGGCTGGCGCTGCGTGCCGGCGGATCCGACCGGCGAGCCGTCGGGCGAGAACACGACGATGTAATACGCGACCTCCGGCTCGAACACGTCG
>Ga0209181_10006861_pt1 | contig 15806 bp, 17 predicted proteins | sample MAT05_FD_187208 | JGI IMG/M metagenome (GOLD analysis project Ga0209181, IMG submission 187208) | Freshwater microbial communities from Lake Fryxell liftoff mats and glacier meltwater in Antarctica - MAT-05 (SPAdes) (version 2) | ecosystem: Environmental > Aquatic > Freshwater > Ice > Liftoff... | reverse complement strand
GCAACGGCGGACTTTCGCGCGCACTGCACCGGGCAAATGAAGCAGAAAGGCAGTCCCCGAAGGGGACTTCGTACTGTGGAGCCCGGGGTTTTAACCCCGGGCGTGCGGGCTGAACGGCATTCACGGGAAACGTTGCCACTCTCGTTAACGTCGGCGGGAGCAGGCGCACGCCGCCGCCGAGGACGAGGTCGAGGCCAACGCTTCCCGAGGGGACGGTGCGGACGAGGTCGTTCACGCTGCCTGCTTTTGAGGCGTCAGGATGGCGTGAGCGAAAAAGCGCACGCGCCCGCGGGCGCGCTGGGTGGCAGAGCGCGCAGTTCTACGTTTCGCCCCACGACGTGCCCCACCGACCGCGCCACCAGGGACGAGCGAGCCGCGCTCTTCTTCGAGCGCGATAATTTCCTGCAAACGCTGGAAATCCTTCTGACGGTCTTCTTCGTTCATCGAAGCCTCTTCCTTGCTACTTCCCTCTTGGCAGGCTGGCCCACGCGTCGTCACCCAAGAATACAGGATAACTTCCCCTGGCAGGATGGGTCGCGGGCGCGAGCCGCCGCATCCCCCAGCTCTCGTAGGCCTTGCACGCGCTTTCTCCTTCCGCGTGGAGGGCTAATCGACCACCCAGCCCCATCGTCCTGCTGCGCTCGATGGCGGCGATCATGAGCCGCGCCCCCACACCTTTCAAGATGGGCGCGCGCCGATCGAGGTCGGGGCAGTCCCGACGCAGCGAGGGGGCGATGGCGATGTACTCGACCCAGCACAGCGCGCCAGACACCGCCGCGGCGTTGTCGAGGGCGGCAGCTTGCGCGGTGATCGGAGCGGTCGTCACCAGCACGCCGAGCAGGTCGCCTCGCGCGCCGCCTTCGATTTCGTCCGAAAGACCAGTAGCTCGGGGTTTACATTGAAGGCGATCTCGGTGTTGCCGAGCTCATCCCATGGCCAGTCGCGATCGAGCCACTGCTCTGGACCTCGTTCCAGGACCGGACCCCACGATTTCAACAAGCTTGCCCGATCCTTCGCGTTGCCCGGACGAATGATAGCCCGATAGGAGGTTCGATTTTCGTCCTCGAGAGTGACTTCCACAGGCATCGGCTTCCCCGAAGTCGTCACAGCGATGGCTCGACCTGTCGCACGTGCGGGCCCTGGATCAGGGCGTGACGGGCGGAGCCCCGGAGCCCTCCGGCTCTCCACCCTTGCCCCCGTCCGCCACAGCCGGCTTCGCGCGTCGCGAAGCCTTGGCGAGCGCCGCCTCCAGCGGGCCGAGAATCCTCGCCCGCGTGGCGTCAGTCGGCGCGTCGAGCGCGAGCATCCCGAGAAAAGCGTTGATGACGCGAATCCCCGTGTTGCGGGCCTTCAGCGCCTCGGCGGGCGTCGTCCCTGCGGCCAGCTTGGCCTCGAGGGCGGTCTTCTCCGCGTCCGCCTCGCCGAGCTGCTTGGCGATGGCTTGCCAGTCCTTGACCCACTTCGCGACGGGCTTGTCACCGATCGTCACGTCCTTGAACACCTGCTTCGATGCGTCGGACAGCCGCGTGTCTGCGAGCTTCGCGCTGGTGGCCTCATCCGTGTAGCTGGTGAGGATGACCGAGAGGCCCAGTGGGCCAAGCAGCTCGCCGCGGGCCGTTTGAAGCTTATCGGCGAGCTCTTCGTCGTCGGTTATCTCGGACAGACCGTCGAGCACCTTGTCGAGGCCTCGCGCCTTGCGGTCGTGCCTCTTGTCCAGAAGCCCAGTCTTCTCCTGAAGCTTCGTGAGCTCGACAGGCGCCTTGCTGCTCGCGGCGTGCGTTGCTTGAAGACCATTGCGCGCCGACGTCAAATCCGGCTCGAGGGTGGATGCCCTGCCAAGTCCTTGAACGAGGCCGAGCTCGCGCTTCGGATCGAGCCAGGCGTCGAGGACGGAGATGAAGGTGGGGGTCGTGAGATCCTTCAAGGACATTCGGCATGAATACGCCAGCGTTTTCGCAGTTACAAGAAGGATGGCTTTGCTGGTGAGGCGCGCCCGTTCGAGCGATGCGGAGGGAGACCTTTCGACGCCTGAACCCTCGAAAGCCGCCCTTCTGTGGGTCGGGCGGGCTCGAACGACCTCGAAGCCACCCCGCGAGGTGGGGTCAGCGTGGTTTGGCGGGCTCGAAGCCGCCCCTGGGGTAGGAGTCGGCACGGTTCAGCGGGCTCGAAGCCGCTGCCGGGGCGGGGTTGGCATGGTTCGGTGGGCTCAAAGCCACCCCTGGGGTGGGGTCGGCTTGGTTTCGCGGGCTCGAAGTTACCCACAAAGCCGCCTCTGATCCCTCTGCGCGCCGAAGATCGAGCCCGGCGCGGCGCGCTGATTCGGCTATCTTTTCCGCCGTGCAGCCCCTCGCCGCCCCCCCTCCCAGCGCTTCGACTCGCTCGCCACGTCGCGCCACCATCGAAGAATGGCTCGCGATTCCCGAAGAGCGGCGCGCCGAGCTCATCAACGGTCGCATCCTCTACCAGGGCATGCCGGGCCCCGTGCATGGCAGGGCGCAGCTTGGAATGGGCTCGCTCGTGCGCGGTCCTTATGACCGTCGCCCCGGCGGCGCCGACCGGCCCGGGGGGTGGTGGATTTCGATGGAGGTCGACCTGGAGATCGCCGGCATGGGCTGCCGGCCCGATGTGCTCGGCTGGCGCCGTGAAAAGTACGCTGCCATGCCCGTGCCCAATGCGCGCGGTGTGGTCACCGCCGCGCCGGACTGGATCTGCGAGGTGCTCTCGCGAACCACGGCGCACGTTGATCTCGGCGAAAAGCGCGTTGGTTACCACCGCGCCGAGGTGGCGCATTACTGGCTGCTCGACCCGCACAACGAGACGCTGACGGTGCTGCGGTGGACGCCGCAGGGCTATCTCGTGGAGCTGGTTGCAGGGCGCGGCGAGAAGGTCCGCGCTCCGCCGTTCGAGGCGGCCGAGGTCGAGGTGAGCGAGCTTGTCGACGACATGGAGACGGAGAGCGAGGAGACGGAGGCGGTCCGCGGTGAGGTCGCGCCCTGATGCGAAGCTACTGCGACCAGATCGCGCTCAGATCGAGCTCCAGCGCGTCGAACGGCTCGGCCCGGACCTTCGCGTCGTCCTCGTAGGTCTCGAGCAGCATCCCTAGCTCGCCCTCGAGCCGGTAGACCTCGAGTGTCCTCAGCAACGGGCTGAGCAGCCACACGTGCTTGACGCCTTCGCGCCGATAGATCCGCATCTTCTTGCCCCGATCGACGCGCTCGGTGCGCGGCGAAATCACCTCGCACACCCAGTCCGGGGCCGCGTCGTAGTAGGCGGGCGTCTCCTCGTTGCCCAGCGCGTCCGGCATGCGCTCACGCCTCCAGGCGGCGAGATCGGGCACCAGCTTGTCGGGTCCCGGGCCGAGGTGGAGCTCGGGCTCGATGAGGATCACCCAGCCGCCAGGCCCGCCGTCGCCGAGGTCGAAGGGACCGCCGAGCTTCATGGTGAGGCGCGACGCGCTCCGCGTGTGCGGGCGAGCGGGCCGCGCAAAGGTGAAGAGCTCGCCGTCGAGGATTTCGGCCACCTTCTCGGGCGGTACCGCCTCGAACGCGGACTCTACCTCGGGGGAGTTTTGCTGAGGAACCAGGGCTTCGGGGCGCGCTGCGCTCATGGCGCCGAGCCTAGCACGCGCGCTCGTGCGGCCATCGCCGCCGCGGTGAGCCCGCCCAATCCGCCGCCGATGACCACGAGGTCAGTTGATTCATTCATGGGTTCGTGTCTTCTGCGAGCAGCACGATCCATGGTCGAAAAAGGTTACAACCCGCCGCCCGAAAAGAGCTCGCCTGAGACGAGGCTCTTCGCCACCGCCGCCCGCGGCACCGAAGGGGCGCTCCGCGACGAGCTGCGCGAGCTCGGGTTTCGAACGGTGCGGGCCGAGCGCGGCGGGGTTCATTTCGGCGGCGAGCTCGCCGAAGGGGCGCGCGCTTGCCTCGAGCTTCGGACGGCGATCCGCGTGCTCTACCGGCTCGATGTCTTCCCCGCGCCCGATGGCACGGCGCTCTACGAGGGCGTGAAGGCGCTCGACTGGAGCGCGTACCTCACCGCGCAGCACACGCTCTCGGTGCGCTCGGTCTGCCGCGACAGCCGGCTCAGCCACTCGCAGTTCGTGGCGCAAAAGACCAAGGACGCCATCGTCGATCAGCTCCGCGAGCGCAACGGCGAGCGGCCCTCGGTCGACCGCGCCGATCCGGATCTCACGCTCTTCGTCCACCTCGTGCGCGACGTCTGCACGGTGTACCTCGACCTCTCGGGCGAGTCGCTGCACCGCCGCGGCTACCGGATGCAGGCGATGGAGGCGCCCTTGAAGGAGAGCCTCGCCGCGGCGATCCTCCGGCTCGCGGGGTGGGATCGGCAGCGCCCGCTCGTCGATCCGATGTGCGGCTCGGGGACCATCGCGATCGAGGCCGCGCTCTGGGCGCGGCGGATCGCGCCCGGGCTCCTCCGCGAGCGCTTCGGCCTCGAGCGCTGGGCGTGCCACGACGAGGCGGCGCGCCGAGGCATGGCCGATCTGCGCGAGGCGGCGCTCGCGCGGATCCTCCCGAGCTCGCCGCCGATCTTCGGGAGCGATCTCGATCCGGCGGCCCTCACCATCGCCGCCGAGAACGCGCGCGCGGCCGGCGTGACGGTGACGTGGAGCCAGCGCGACGTGGCGGACCTGACGCCGCTGTCGCCGCCCGGCATGGTGGTGACGAACCCGCCTTACGGCGAGCGCCTCGCCGGATCGGACGCGCTCTTCGCCTCGATGGCGACGGCGATGGAGCGCCTCCGAGGACACCAGGTCGCCCTCCTCGCGGGCACCCCCGCGATCGCCAGGGCGTTCCACCACGACGCGACAAAGTCGCTCTCGGTGTACAACGGCGACATCGAGTGCCGTCTCCTCTTGATCACGCCGTCGGGCTGACGCCATGATCCTTTCCAGCGCGCGGGAGGAATGAGCATGGCAGTCCGCATTCGACTGGCGACGACGCCGACCGATCTCGATCAGATCTTCCAGGTGCGCCACCGCGTCTTCGTCCAGGAGAAGCGCTATTTCCCGCCCACCTCCGACGGCCGGATCGTCGATCGATTCGACGCATTCCCCACGACCGCGAACATCGTCGCCTACGCCAACGGACGGGTGGTAGGCGGCGTGCGGATCGTCGAGCCCTCTCCTGTTGGGGCTCCGGCCGACGCGTACTTCGACTTCCGACCGTATCTCCCCGAAAAGGACGTTCGCGTCGGCAGCGGCAGCATGCTCGTGGTCGAGGAAGAGTATCGGCACATCCCCCGGGTGACGTTCGCGATGCTCGGAATGATGTACTACTGGGCGCTTCGCAAAGGCTTGACGCACATCACCGGCGTCGCGGCGCCCGAGGCGGAGAAGCTCTTTCTCGGCAGCGGCTATGTGCCCGTTCATCCGCGCTTCCTCCACAAGGAGACCCAGCTCCCGTCGCTCCCGGTGGTGCTCGAGATCAGCAAGCTCAACGATCGCTTCGCGGCGTTCGTCGACCGGCACGATATCCGGCATTTTCTCAAGAGCTTCGAGCGCGAGTTCCATCAGGCGGGCGAGACGATCATCACCGCGGGCGATCCGGGCTCCGCGGCGTACGTGATCATCGAGGGGCGGGTCGGCGTCTCGGTGGGGCCCGGGCCCGCGATCCAAGCGTTCACGCGCGATGACGGGCCGCCGAGCAGCCGCGGGTTTCAATCGTCGAGGAACGGGCCGCCGAGCAGCCGCGGCGCCGATGATCCGCCGCGATCACGGCGCTCGCTGGTGCCCATCGCTGTGCGCGAAATGGGCCCAGGAGAGGTGTTCGGCGAGCTGTCGCTGATCACCGCGAACCCGCGCTCCGCCAACGTGGTCGCGCTGACGGACGTGGACTTGATGGTCCTGGAGCGCGACGCGTTCCACCAGCAGGTCGCGGAGAACCCGCAGGTGGCGCTCAACCTGCTCAGCGTGCTCGGGAAGCGGCTGACGACGGTGACCGATCGCCTCCAGGATATCCCCGACGATTACTGATCTGCGGCCTGGGCCATCGCCGCTTCGACAGCGGCCGTGGTCTTCGGCGCGGCGCGGCTCAGCACCTCGGGCTCGCCCTCGGTGCAGAGGACGTCGTCCTCGATCCGGATCCCGCGCACGTCGGCGAAGCGCTGGAGCACGTCGCGATCGAGATCGGCGCCGATCGCGCCGGTGAGGGTCGCGTCCGCGAGGATGGCAGGCACCTGGTAGAAGCCGGGCTCGATCGTCACCGCCATGCCGGGCTCGAGGTCGAGATCGAGGCGGAGGTAACAGTCGCCGAAGCGCGTGGATCGGACGCGGCCCGGGCCGTAGGCCGCGCGATCGCCGAGGTCCTCCAGATCGTGGACGTCGAGGCCGAGGAGGTGACCGACGCCGTGCGGGAAGAAGATCGCCGCGGCGCCGCGCTCGTAGAGGCCGTCGACGTCGCCCTTGAAAATGCCGAGATCTTTGAGCGCGGCGACGAGGGTGCGGCCCGCGGTCTCGTGGACGGCGCGGTAGCGCGTGCCCTTCTTCACGCGTGCGATCGCGGCCTCCTGCGCCGCGAGGACCGCGTCGTAGATCGCGCGCTGGGTGGGAGAGAAGCGCCCGCTCACCGGCCAGACGCGGGTGATGTCCGCGGCCCAGCCCTCGGGCGTCTCGCCGCCGACGTCGGCGAGCAAGAGATCACCCGCGGTGAGCGGGTTGTCGTGGGTCGGGTTGTGGAGCACCTCGCCGCGCACCGTGACGATGGGGGAGTACGCGTCGTCGAGGTTGTGCCGGCGGAGCTCGCCCGTCATCGCGGCGGCGACCTCCCATTCGAAGCGCGCGCCGCGCGTGGCGCGCATCCCCGCGAGGTGCGCGCTCGACGAGGCCTCGGCCCCGGCGCGGAGCTGCGCAATCGCCGCGGCGTCGTGGCGAAGGCGGAGCGCGATCACCGCGAGCGCGAGCGCATGATCGGGCGTGCCCTCGGCGATCGTGTGGCCGGTGCCGGGGCGGATCGTGCGGCCGAGCAGGCTGGAGAGCCACTCGGCGCTCGCGGCGTCCTCGGTCGGCAGCGTCGCCACACTCGCCGCAGAGCCGCCCGCGTCGCGCAGCGCGCCCGGGAGCTCGTCGAGGGGGCGGACCGCGTCGAGCTGATGCGCCTCTCGAAGCTCGGCGAACGTCGGCTGCGGCCCATGCCAGAGCGCGTCGTCCGCCTCGGGCGCCGAGGCGAAGAGCTGGGCTGTGCCGCGCGCAAAGAGGAGCGCCGCGCCGGGGATCGCCGCGCCGAGGAAGTAGAGAAAATGGCTGGAGGCGCGGAACCGATGGTGGTTGTTGCGGTAGTTGCGCGCCCGCGGTTGCCCGGCGGCGAAGAGCGCGGGGCCGTCGAGCCTGGCCTGGAGGGCGCTGCGGCGAGAAGCGAACGCGGAGATCGGGGAGCGCGGGAGGAGCATGACGCGGAGTATAATCGAGGCGCTCGTCGCGCGATTCGCGCGAGCACAGGAGATCGCGTGTTCCCTACGCTCCCCGTCTCGAACGACGCATCGCCGATGATCCGCAACGCTGGTCGCGGCGACGCTGACGCGTTCGCGCGCTACCTCGTCGAGCACCTGGCGGAGTCGGGGCGCGAAGGGTCGGCGCACTTCGCCCCGGCGCGGTCGCTCTCTCGCGAGGATATCCGCGCGGCCGCCCAGTCGCGCTGGTCCCGCGGCCTCGACGAGTCGCTGTGGGGGCGGGGTTTTCTGCTCTGGATGGATGAGCGTGTCGCCGGGCACCTCGAGCTCCGCGGCGGCCGCATCCCCGCGGAAATGCACCGCGCGACGCTGGGGATGGGCGTGCTCCGTCGCCACACCGGGCACGGCCATGGGCGCCGCTTGCTCGAGGCCGCCATCGCCTGGGCGCGCGATGACACGGGGCTCGCCTGGATCGATCTCGGCGTCTTCGCCAGCAACGCGCGGGCGCGAGCGCTCTACGTTCGCATGGGGTTCGTCGAGCAGGGCCTGCGGCCCGACGCCTTCCGGATCGACGCGGGGCTCGCCGTCGATGATGTGCTCATGGCGCTGGATCTCCGTCGCTGATCCCCGATCCGCACGACGCGGCGTCGCCTCTTTCCGGTATCCTCGCCGCCATGATCGAGAGCCTTGCAAGCTTCGCCGAGAGGCGAGGCGCGGTCACAGTCGACGAGGTCGCTGATCTCCTCGAGCAGCTTTGCCAGAGCGTGAGCGCGATCCACGCGGCGGGGCGCACGCACCAGGATCTCCAGCCGGCCACGATCTTCCTGGAGACGCCGTCATCACCCGGGATCGCCTGGTCGGTGCGCGTCAGCGATCCCAGCCTCGCGCTCGCGCAGCGCTCGTCGGCGGCGGCGGGCGAGCCGCTATGGATGGCGCCGGAGCAGGCGGACGCGCGCCCGGCGATCACCGCGGCCGTCGACGTGTGGTCGCTGGGGCTGCTGGCGTTCTATCTGCTCATCGGGAAATCGTACTGGAAGGGCGCGTCGGCAGGATCGATGCTGCCGGCCGCGGTGCATCAGGAGGTCGTCTTCGATCCCCTCGTCGCGGCCTCGACGCGCGCGGCGGAGCTCGGCGTGCTGGGCCGGATCCCCGACGGCTTCGACGCGTGGTTCGCCCGCTGCGTCGCGCGGCTCCCGAGCGAGCGCTTCCCCGACGCGGGCGCCGTGGTCGAGGCGCTGCGCGCGAGCTGGGGCAGCGCCGCGCGCGCGGCGCTGCCGAACGTCCCTCTCGGCTTTGAAGGCATGGGAGGAGGCGGTCCGCCGCAAGGTCCGCCGCCGCAAGGTCCGCCGTATGGATCGTCGCCGCAGGGGCCGACGTTTCCAGGCGCGCCGCAGGGCTATTCGTATCCACAGCAAGGCTATGGGCCGCCGCCGCAGCCGACATGGGGCGTCGTTCAGCCGGCGCGCGGGAGCAGCCCGCTGCCGTGGATCCTGGGCGTGCTCGGGCTGCTGATGATCCTGGTGATCGGGGGAGGCCTCGGCGCCGCCTTCTACCTCAGCGCGAGACCGCGGCCGATCGCCGTCCCGATCGTCGCGGCCCCGTCGATCCAGGAGAAGGGATCGATCTGGATCTCGCCCGCTGATCCTTCCTGGGGCAGCCGCACCGCGCTGGTGACGATCGTCGAGTACAGCGATTTTCAGTGCCCGTTCTGCAAGAGGGTCAACGTCACGCTGAAGACGCTGAAGACGCAGTACGACCCCGAGACGCTGCGGATCGTCTGGAAGAACAACCCGCTCCCGTTCCACAAGGGCGCGCGCCCGGCGGCGATCGCGGCGATGACCGCCTTCACGCTCGGCGGGAACGACGCCTTCTGGCGCTTTCATGATCACGCCTTCGCCGGGCAGGACGCGCTCGTCGACGAGAGCTTCGCCTCCTGGGCGCTCGACACCGGCGTGGACATGGTCAAGTGGCGCGCCGCCGTCGCCTCCGGGGAGAGCGGGACGAAGATCGACTCCGACATCGCCATCGGCAAGCAGGCCGGCGTGACCGGGACGCCGGGGTTCTTCATCAACGGCGTCTTCCTCTCGGGCGCGCAGTCGCTCGAAAAGCTCGTCGAGATCATCGAGGCGCAGCAGACCGCCGCGCGCGCTGCCATCGCGGCAGGGACGCCCCCCGAGGACGTGTACGCGCGGCTCTCGATCGAGAACAAAGTAAAGACCCCGCTCCCCAAGCCCACCGAGCCAGCGGCGCCCAAGGACGAGACGACGGTGTGGCGCGTGCCGGTGGCGCTGTCGCCGTCGCGCGGCCCGGCGAGCGCCCCGGTGACGATCGTGGAGATCGGCGATTTTCGGTGCCCGTTCTGCAAGCGCGCCGCGGCGACGCTCACCGACGTCCGCGCGCGCTACGGCGCCAAGGTCCGGATCGTGTGGAAGAACAACCCGCTCGCGTTCCACGCCCGCGCGGAGCCAGCGGCCGAGGTGGCGATGGCGGCGTTCGCCGAGCAGGGCGACGCCGGCTTCTGGCAGATGCACGATCTCCTCTACGAAAATCAGGCGCACCTCGAAGAGGCCGATCTCCTCGGCTACGCCAAGCGCCTCCGCTTCCGCAGCGCCGCCGCGGCGCTCGATGACAAGACGCAGGCGACGCGGATCAAGGCCGATCAAGAGCTCGCGAAGAGCCTCGACGCCACCGGGACGCCGACGTTCTTCATCAACGGCCGACGCCTCACCGGCGCGCAGTCGCTGGAGAGGTTCGCCGCGATCATCGACGAAGAGCTCCGCCACGCTGACGAGCTCATCGCGCGCGGCGTCGCTCCGGCCAACGTCTACGCCGAGATCCAGAAGACCGCGAAGGCCGGCAAATAGCCGCGTGGTGAGGTTCGACGATCAAGGCTGGGCGATGGGGATCTTAGAGCCGATGGCGATCGCCACGGCGTGGACGCTGCTCGCGCCCGAGCCGGAGGCGCGCGTCGACGCGGCGCGGTGGGCGCACCAGGCCGAGACGTTCTTCCGCGCGACGCTGCGCGTGGTGCAGGAGAAGCGCTACCCCGCGGGGACGCTGCCGTTAGTCGACGCCGTCGAGGTCGAGATCGCGCCTCGAGGCGCCGCGTCGACGACGCGCGTGCTCGTGGTGACGCTGCCTCTCGATCGCGCGCCGTCGGCGAAGCGGGCCGGGGAAGCGGGCGCGCGCGCCATCGGCGGCGCCGGGATGGACGTGCTCGTGGCGCGGGCAACGCGGGTCTGGCAGATCGCGGGCGCCGTTGACGCCGAAGGGGACGCCCTGGCCCCGCTCGCGCTCGCGGGGGTGCTCGCGTCCTTGCTCCTCGCGCCGATCGTGCCGCCGGGCGCCGTGACGATCTTCGGCGTGAAGGGCGCGCGCGAACGCCTCAGCGCCGCGGGCTGGAAGAACTGAGAAGGCCAGCTCCCCGGGTCATGCGCGCAAGCGCCCTTTGACCGTACTGGCAACCAGCTCTTCGTGACTCCGTTCGCAGAGGAACAGATATTTCTCCACGAATGCCTCCGTCGGATGGACAGCGCTCGGGAGGAGTCGAGTCTCGATGCGCTGTTCGAGGCGGAGCCGAAGACGGGATAGATGAACGTTTCATCGGCTCTTGCGCTTTTTTGTAAGCCGCACGGGGAATGATCATCGACAGATTGTAGGCGTCCTGCAGCCGCCCGTGGTACTAAGGATCGTGGAGCGAGCGGCGATCTCGCTGGCTTGAAGGGGACGAGAGCAATGTCGATCGATCGTGGACCGGCCTCTTCGCGACGGGGTGCCAGCCTGGCTGCAAAACGGCCCCCGAAGACGCTCCTGGTCCTCGTCAAGCAGGAGGAGGACATCGTCCGGTCGCGCCTGGCCGCCGGCGACGTCTGCCGGCAGCTCGGGTTCTCGGAGCTGACCTGCACCAAGGTGATGACGGCCGTCTCGGAGCTCGCGCGCAACATCTTCAAGTACGCAGGCGATGGACAGATCGCGATCACCTGCCTCGAAGGGGTCCGCCCGGGCGTCGAGATCATGGCCTGCGATCAGGGCCCCGGGATCAAGGACGTTGAAGCTGTCCTGAGCGATACCTATCGCTCTCGAACCGGAATGGGAGCCGGGCTCAAGGGGGCCCGTCGGCTGATGGACTCTTTCCTTCTCGAGTCGACTCCCGGGCGGGGGACGATGGTGGTCGTGCGGAAGTTCAAGAGCTGAATCAGTGGTGGTGCTCGCGCTTGTCCGCGGGGATGCGGCCGAAATCGCTGGGCGCGTCCGCCGCCGCGTAGGCCGTCGCGGCGTAGGCCGCGGCGACTTGATCGATCTCCGCCCTGTTGATGCGCTCCACCGTGTCGTTCGCCGTGTGGTGGAAGTCGAAGTAGGTCGTCCCGTCCTGGCGTAGATCGATGAGCGGGACGCCGAGCGCCTGGAGCGTGCTGATATCGGCTCCGCCCTCGGCGGGCTCTTCCGAGACGGTGACGCCGAGCGGCGTCACCAGCGCCGCGACCGCGAGGAACTGCGCGCGCTTGTCCTCGCCGCCCGAGAAGCAGACGTTGAGCACCGGCGCCGCGCCGAAGTCGGCCTCGAGCGCGAGGACGTGCTTCGGGACCTCGGCGTCGTGCGCCTTCGCGTAGGCCTTCGCGCCGGCGAGCCCGCTCTCTTCGTTGGCGAAGAAGACGACGCGCACGGTGCGCTTCGGCTTCGGGTTCATCCGCGCGATCTGCCGCCCGGCTTCGAGGATGATCGCGCAGCCGGCGCCGTCGTCGATCGCGCCCTGGCCGAGGTCCCACGAGTCGAGGTGCGCGCCGAGGAGGACGATCTCGTCCGGCAGGGAGCTCCCCACGACCTCGCCGATCATGTTGGCGTCGTCGGCGTCGGGCAGCGTCTTCGCGCCGAGCTTGAGCTTGATCCGCACGGGCTTGCCCTGCGCGACGAGGCGATGGAGCAGGTCGGCGTCGGGGATCGCGAGCGCGGCGGCGGGGATCTTCTCGACCTTCGGATCGTAGCGCATGTTTCCGGTGTGCGGCGCGCGGTTGATGTCGGTGCCGATCGATCGGATCACCACGCCGACGGCGCCGAGCTTGGCCGCCGCGATCGCGCCGGCGCCGCGCACGCGCACGGCCTTGCCGTAGCCCGAGCCGTCTTGCAGGCGCTCCATCACCACGTGGAAGAAGACGATCTTCCCCTTCACGTCCTTCGGATCGAGCTTCTCGATCGCGTCGAGCGACGCGACCTCGATCACCTCGGCCTCGAGGCCCGCCGCGGGCGTGCCCACGCTCCCGCCGAGGGCCGTGAGCGAGAGCTTGTGCGCGTACGGCGCGAGGATCTCGCCGCTCTCGTCGCCGCGCTCCCAGTGCGGCACCTTGACGGGCTCCGCGCGCACGTTGGCGAGGCCCGCCGCCTCCATCACCCGCTGCGCCCAGCCGAGCGCGGCCTTCCCACCCGCGGACCCCGAGAGGCGCGGGCTCGCTTCGTCGACGAGCGACTTCACGGTGTCGAGCGCGACGCTGGACCGCAGCGTCGCTTCGCGGACCTGCTTGGCGACGCTCGGCGGCTCCGCGGCTCTGGCGGTCGAGGAGGGCGCTGCGGCGGTCGAGGAGGCCGGAAGTGGAGGTGCAGCTTCGGTGGTGGTGCAGGCGGCGAGGCAGAGGAGAAGAAGCGAGAGCGGGGTACGGCGGCGCATGGGGGCGGGACTGTACACGAGGCCGCAGGAAGTCTAGCCGTGGGATGCTTCGGGACGTCCGCGTGCGCACGGGCGCTGACGAGAATCCCGCTCAGTCGACGAGCGTCGCGCGCAGCCAGGAAAGAAACGGAGCGACCGCAGTAGCTTCCGCATCAAGGTACCGCGCCTTGATCGCCTGGCCGAGCGGCCTTCCAGGCTGCTCTTGCGCTGCTAACCACGTGTGCAGGCGTGCTTTACTGCGATCCTTGGCTGCGAAGCGGCGCGCAGGTTCGGGGATACCGTCGAGGAAGACATCGACGAGCGGCAGAAGCGCATCTCCTCTCGGGACGAGGAAGGCCAGGAAGTCTTCGAGGATGCCGGGGAGGCGATTGTCCGGCATGAGCCAGAGGCCTGCTGGAGGGACGTTTGGCCCATGCACGATGGTTCCCCCGGGCGTAGGCCGCTCGGGCATATCGCGGTAGCCGGCGGCGGTGAGAGCTCCGCGCGCCTCACCCCAGCGCCGCTCGAGGTCCGTGTCGGCGTCGAGGATCACCGCGAGCCGTTCGAGGTTGCTCGCCTTGGGCTCGCTACGTAGGAGCTTCAGCACCTCGCGGTCGTTGCCGGCCGCCTGGACCACGAAGGTCTCGGGCACGGCGAGCCGCGCGCAGAGGTTCAGCATGACGTTCATATCATCGGGGCCCTCCACCAGCAGGATGCGGCGGCCCATCAGCGAACTTCGATGTGGTGCTTCGTCACTGTTGGCAGCTCGTCCTGATCGAAGAGCACGGCCCGGTGCTCCTGGTCCTTCTGCTCCAGCCTCATGAGCAAGGCTGAGCCCTCCGGCTCCTCGGCGGCGGCCTGTTGAAAGGCCTCGATGCAGTCCCAGGAGTGCGTTGTGGCGAAGACCTGGATTCCGCGCTCTCGGGCTGCGCGGAAGAGGTAACGCCAGACGTCGGGGAGGGCGCTGTAATGGACGCCGATCTCCACCTCATCGATGAGAAGCATGGGCTCGTCGAGGGCGAGGAAGACATCACCGTCCTCCTCCTCCTCCTCCTTCGCGTCCTTGGTGAGCATGGTACTGCTCGGAGTTGCTCGCGACGCTGCAAACTCGGTAGCAAGCGCGAGCTCGAAGACGCGCAACATACCATCACCAAGGCTCGCGAGCGGTACAGGCTCCGTTTCGTTCCCCAGGCGAGCCATCGCCATTCTCTCCCCTTCCCGATAGGATGACGGATCGGCGACGAGCGCGATTCCCTCAACAGGTGCGATGATGCTCAAGGCGGTGACGACGTTCGCCGCCCGCTCTGTGAGTGCAACGCGATCCCATAGCCAGCCTATGTGGGATGCGGCCAGCCGGCCTGCGTGGACGAACGCGGGTGCCTCCAGCGGCCAACCGGGGTGCCGCGGGTTCATCCTCCATTCCGAGAACTCTGACACATCGAGCACTCCAGCTTGCTTGCCCCGACGAACGCGGAGCGTCCTGCCCTGGGCTTGTCGTGGCTTCTTGCCCTTGTGCTCAATAGCGACCCGGATGTTCAGCGCTGACGAGGGGGTGGTCGGATCACTCAAGCAGATCGTATCGTCGGTCCGAAGCTGTGTCGGACGACCGTGAAAGAGCGCTTCGAGCCGGATCTCCGCTTCCGATCCCCGTCGCCCCGGGGCGGCGAGCGCCGCCACTTCGTTCCGCGTCAGGAGGAGCCGCGCGATGCTCGCGAAGTGCGCTCCGTCGACATACAACCTGAGCGCCTCCAGCAGCATTGTCTTGCCGACGTTGTTCCTCCCGACCACGAGGTTAACGCGCGCCAGCCGGTCGATCCGCAGGTGCTTGAACGTCCGGAACCCCTCGATATCGAAGCTTTGTAGCACGTCGCTTCCTTTGCTCGGCGCCATCCGCTCGTCAAGATCGGGCTGAGCCTCGGGGCGAGGTAAGGGGGCGCCCGAGCGCTCGCGGGGGGGCCGGGCGACGGCGACATCACGAACTTCGCCGCCGTCGCTTCGGAATCCCGACCGCGGTTACGCCGTGATCGTCGCGCTCACCAGCGGGCCAAACGGGCCCGGTTCGTCTTTGCCGTTCACCCAGCGAAACAGCCAGTACGCCGTCTTGCCGATGTCGGCCGTTTCGAGCTCGAAGACGTAGGGAGTCGCCGTGTCGCGCGCGACGCGCTTGCAGGTCGTCTCGTCGATCGGCGGGTCGCCGCCGATCTTGAGGAAGATCTCGCACGCCTGGTGAACGACGCTGCGCGCCCTTTCGAGCGCGGAAGCCGCGGGTTTCTGACGCGCCGAGGGACCTCCGCCGAGGTGCGAGGGAGGTCCGCCACTCGGTGAGGGAGGTCCGCCGGGGGTGCGAAGGGCCGCCACCTCGCGGCGGGAGGCCGCCATGGGGGCAGGAGGAGTCCGCCACTCGGTGAGGGACCTTCCCGGAGCGCGAGGAGAGGCCGCCATCGGGTGAAGGGGAGGCCGCCGACGAGCGAGGAGAGGCCGCCCACGAGTGAGAGGGGGTGCAAGGGGTGCTCGAGAGGCAACTGGGCTCTCGAGGGGAGTCCGCGAGCGGGTGAGGGGAGTCCGCCGTTGGGCGAGGGGGGACCCTCCACCTCTGCGGGGCTCCCCTTGCGCCGGTTCCCCCGAGCCCCGGGAGTCGCTCGCAGCGGCGCGATCAAGGTGCTCGACTTCTCGGCGGCGAAGTTCTTGACCTCCGATCTCCGGACGACGAAGCCGCCGGAGATGACGTGCACGCTGGCGTATGCCTCGCCCGAGCTGCTCG
>Ga0209181_10006859_pt1 | contig 15809 bp, 14 predicted proteins | sample MAT05_FD_187208 | JGI IMG/M metagenome (GOLD analysis project Ga0209181, IMG submission 187208) | Freshwater microbial communities from Lake Fryxell liftoff mats and glacier meltwater in Antarctica - MAT-05 (SPAdes) (version 2) | ecosystem: Environmental > Aquatic > Freshwater > Ice > Liftoff... | reverse complement strand
CCAGTATCCAGAGAAATTCGCGTGTCGGTTCACTAACCACCGCGTGCTGGTAGTCGGGATCGAGTTCAATCACCCAGTAGCGTCCCCACACGTTCGGCAGCCAGCTGAGCCACGCCGGGGCGAAGCGCACGCGTAGCTTCGCATTGCTGCCGTCATCGGTATCGAGCTTCGCTTCGCCGATCGCATCGTCGACTTTGCCGTTGGTTTGGCGGCAACGATTGATGACTTCGATTCGACCATTTGGCTTTAGCGCGTAGGTGGCGGTGGTGTCGGCCACGCACTGTGCCTGAAACTCGTTGGGAAAGAGGGCGATCTCGTACCACTTGCCGGCGTAGCGGTTCAGATCGACTTTCTCGACCGTCGTAAGCGGTAATGGCTGCTGCGCACCAGCCAACGTCGAAGCAATCAGGGCTAGCGCTGCGCACATCGTTCGAAGTTGTTTCATAAATCCCTTTGCTAGTGTGGTGCTTCGCAATTGATACACCTTATGGGCCATTGATCTGGCACGACTTGTTGCTGGTAATTGGCTTTACGCCGTCATTGCCGCGCAGGCGGGGATCTAAGTTGTCAGTATTTAGTGACGCCCAACTAAATCGAATTCCCGCCTGCGCGGGAATGACGGTTCTTTTATCGCGCGCGTCGCCTTCGTAAGCGCTGGATCGAATAAGTGCCAAACAGAACGAAGCACTGCACTAGACCAGTATCAGGCCAGTGTCAGACCATTAGCGCCGCCGCAACATTGCGGCCTTCGCTCAAGAGCACGTTGTAAGTACGGCACGCCGCACCGGTGTCCATGACGTCAAAGCCAATCCGCGCTTGACTAAACGACGCGAGAATACGGGTATCTGGAAAACGGAACGTCGCACCCGAGCCAAAGATGACCAGAGTCGGCTGCAACGCCAGCAGAACTGCAAAATCATCAAACACCAATTGATCGATGGATGGTACTACCCATGGGGTGATGAGCGTCTGTGCGGCAACGATCAAAGGCGCGGTAATGCGCTGGCCGCGGATATCAATGTAGCCGGGGCCATGGCCGGAAATCGTGTTCTGGCCGTCTTCAGCATGTAGATGCAGCTTCATAGGGCGGGCAAAGTCGGTGGATACGCCAAAAGCGCGATGCAGTCGGCTAAAATCAATTTTTGCAGTGCAGCAAGCACGGCGTGATTATAAGTTAGCCCCTTCATGTTAGCCCTTTGATGTTAGTCCTACCGTGTTAGTCCTCTGCGAACCATGAGCCACGAATTCTCCCGCATCAAGCGCCTTCCCCCATACGTTTTCAACATCACGGCTGAACTGAAGATGGCTGCCCGTCATCGTGGTGAAGACATTATCGACATGTCGATGGGAAATCCTGACGGCGCCACACCACAACACATTGTCGACAAACTGGTTGAAGCGTCCAAGCGGCCCAATACGCATGGCTATTCCGTTTCTAAAGGCATCCCACGGCTGCGAAAGGCGATCTGCGATTGGTACAAACGCCGTTATGACGTCGACCTTGACCCGGATACCGAAGCGATTGTCACCATCGGTTCAAAGGAGGGCTTGGCGCACTTGATGCTGGCCACACTCGACAGCGGCGATATGGTGCTGGTGCCGAACCCAAGTTATCCGATCCATATTTACGGCGCGGTGATCGCCGGCGCCCAAATCAAGCACGTCCGCATGACCGAAGGCGTGGACTTCTTTGCCGAGGCCGAAAAAGCCATTCGCGAGAGCTATCCAAAGCCGAAGATGTTGATCCTTGGTTTTCCGTCCAATCCAACTGCCATGTGCGTCGAATTGGATTTTTTCGAGCGTATCGTGGCGCTCGCCAAGGCAAACAATGTCCTGGTCGTACATGATCTTGCGTACGCCGATATCACTTACGACGGCTGGAAAGCGCCATCGATCATGCAGGTTCCCGGCGCTCGCGACGTCGCGGTTGAGTTTTTTACCATGTCCAAGTCGTACAACATGGCCGGTTGGCGCATTGGCTTTATGGTGGGTAACAAGGAACTTGTGGCGGCGCTGGCCCGCATCAAGGGGTATCACGACTACGGTACATTTACCCCGATTCAAGTTGCTGCCATCGCCGCACTTGATGGCCCACAGGCATGTGTGGCGGAGGTTGTTGCGGAATACCAATTGAGGCGTGATGTGCTGCACAAGGGGCTCGCTGAAGCAGGCTGGGAGACGACCAAGCCAAAGGCGTCAATGTATATCTGGGCGCGCATCCCGGAGCCCTACGCCAAAATGGGGTCGCTCGAATTTGCCAAGAAGCTGTTGGCCGAGGCGAAGGTCTCGGTGTCACCGGGAATTGGCTTCGGTGAATACGGTGACGACCATGTTCGCTTTGCGCTGATCGAAAACGCAGAACGGACCCGGCAGGCGGTACGTGGGATTAAAGAAATGTTTCGCAAGGACGGATTTCTCAAATGAACGTCATACACATCACGAACAGCACGCACGAAATCGTCGAGCCGGCATGGCTGGCGTCGGCAGAATCCGTCCACCGCCAACTCCGCCCCAATCTATCCACTGACTATATCGGGCGGATGAAGGAGGTTTTCGGCAGCGGCGCGGAGATGCTCGTTGTGCACGATGGTGAGTTTGTGCTGGGGCTCACGGTGTTTCGCGTCACCGAAAAGACCCATTACGGGCGCGAGTTGTACTGCGATGACCTCATTACCAACGAGGAAAAACGTTCTTCAGGCGTCGGCAAATTGATGCTCGATTCGCTGAAGGAAATTGCCGCCGCCCGCAAGTGCGACTATTTTTGTCTCGACTCTGGAACACAGCGGCAGAAGGCGCATCGCTTCTACTTCCGCGAGGGGATGACCATCAGCGCTTTTCACTTTGTTGCGCCACTGAAATGAGACCGATCAATGTTGGACTGTTGGGCCTCGGCACCGTCGGCGCCGGGACCATTGAAGTATTACGCCGAAACGCCGAAGAAATTTCGCGCCGCGCCGGGCGCGACATCCGCATCACCCATGCCACGGCAAGAGACATCACAAAGCCCCGACCGGTTTCGCTTGAAGGCATCACGATCGTTGCCGACCCGATGGAAATAGTCAGCAATCCCGATATCGACATCGTTTGTGAATTGATCGGCGGGGAAACCACGACCAAGGACCTGGTGCTAAAGGCCATCGAAAACGGCAAGCATGTCGTGACCGCGAATAAGGCGCTGTTGGCAAAGCACGGCAACGAGATCTTTGCTGCCGCCCAGCGCAAGAAAGTGATGGTTGCTTTTGAAGCGGCCGTTGCCGGCGGCGTGCCGATCATCAAAGCGCTGCGTGAAGGACTGACGGCAAACCGCATTGAGTGGATCGCGGGCATCATTAACGGCACCTCCAACTTCATCCTGTCGGAAATGCGCTCGCGTGGGGCAAGCTTTGCGTCTGTGCTGAAAGAGGCGCAAGCGAAAGGTTACGCTGAAGCAGATCCCACTTTCGACATTGAGGGCATTGATGCCGCCCACAAGCTGACCATTCTGTCGGCGATCGCATTTGGTGTGCCGGTGCAATTTGATAAAGCCTACACCGAGGGTATTTCAAATCTGACCGACAAGGACATCAAGTACGCCGAACAGCTCGGCTATCGCATCAAGTTGCTCGGCATCACCCGGCACGTCGCGGCCGGTATCGAGTTGCGGGTGCATCCAACGCTGATCCCGGCGAAGCGTCTGATCGCCAATGTCGAGGGCGTGATGAACGCGATTCTGGTCAAGGGCGACGCCGTTGGCGCGACCATGTATTACGGCCGCGGTGCCGGCGCCGAAGCGACAGCCAGCGCGGTTGTCGCCGATCTGGTGGATGTCACGCGGATGTTGACGGCCGATCCTGAACAACGAGTGCCTCACCTGGCGTTCCAGCCCGACCAACTGCACGACACGCCGATCCTACCGATGGGCAAAGTCGAAACGGCCTACTATTTGCGCTTGTCGGCATTCGACCGGCCCGGCGTAATGGCGGATGTCACGCGCATCCTTGCCGACAATGGCATCTCGATTGATGCGATGTTGCAAAAAGAAGCCGAGGAAGGGGAGGATGTCGTCGACGTCATTATCCTCACGCACCGCTGTTTGGAAGAAGATGCGGACAAGGCGATCGCCAAAATCGAAACGCTGGCCAGCATGGCCAGCAAAGTGGTGCGCATCCGCTTGGAGGAATTGAACTGATGGCCGAAACCGGCACCAACTCGGCGCGATACGTTTCCACCAGAGGCGCGGATGCTGACGCGCCGAAGTCGTTTTGCGAGATATTGTTGGCCGGGTTGGCGACAGACGGTGGCTTGTATCTTCCGCAGTCGTACCCATCGCTGAGTGAGGAAGATCTTCTTGGGATGCGCGACCTGTCGTATCCCGAACTCGCGTTTAACATCATCTCGCGCTTTGTTGACGACATCCCCCCGGAGGATTTGCGCACCATCATCAACAAGACGTACACGGCGGAGGTGTTTGGCAGCGATGACATCACGCCGCTCGTGACCCTCGAACCGGGATTGCACCTGTTGAAGTGTTCCAACGGCCCAACGCTCGCATTCAAGGATGTCGCGATGCAGTGGCTTGGGCATCTATTTGAGTACGTGCTGGCACGCGACGGACGCGAACTCAATATTCTCGGTGCCACCTCCGGCGACACCGGTTCTGCCGCCGAGCACGCGATGAAGTCCAAGCACGGTATCCGCGTATTTATGCTTTCGCCGCTGGGCAAGATGTCACCTTTCCAAACGGCGCAAATGTTTTCCTTGCAGGATTCGAACATCTACAACTTTGCGGTTGAGGGCGTGTTTGACGACTGCCAGGATATGGTAAAGGCGGTGTCCAATGACCTTGGCTTTAAGGCTGAATATCGTATCGGCGCCGTCAATTCCATCAATTGGGGACGCATCGTTGCGCAGGTCGTGTATTACTTCAAGGCGTACTTCGCCGCGACGGACAACAATACTCAACGGGTGAGTTTTTCCGTGCCGTCCGGCAATTTTGGCAACGTGCTGGCGGGCCATGTCGCCCGCATGATGGGTTTGCCGATTCGGCAACTAATCGTTGCAACCAACGAAAATGACGTGCTTGACGAGTTTTTCAGGACCGGGCGCTACCGGCCGCGCACGTCGGTCGATACCCGTCAAACATCGAGCCCATCGATGGACATTTCGAAGGCGTCAAATTTTGAACGCTTCCTCTACGATCTTGTGTGGCGCGATCCCGCCGTGGTCCGCGAACTGATGCACAAGGTCGAGGCGGAAGGTGGTTTTGATCTTGCCGCTTGCGAAAAAATCTGGGCACGCCTACCGGCGTTTGGGTTTGTCTCCGGCAAGTCGTCCCATGCAGATCGCGTCAATACCATTCGCGAAGTCGAACGTAAGTACGGGCTTGAGATTGACCCGCACACGACCGACGGCATCAAGGTCGGACTCGAAATTCATGATGGAAGCGGTCCGCTTATCTGTCTGGAAACCGCGCTTCCCGCCAAGTTCGAGTCAACCATGGTCGAGGCCTTGGCACGCACACCGGCCAGGCCGGCGAAGTACGTTGGTATCGAGCAATTGCCACAACGATTTGCCACGTTGACGGCGTCGGTGGACCGCCTCAAGGACACCATTGCCAAGTCTTGCAAGACTTGAGAGAATGGGTTAGAGATTAGTCGTAACACATTGATTAATAATTAGTTCCACTGTCTGAAAAATACCAAATAGCCGGTCAGTAGTGCCAGCGCCGCGCCGGCGATGATCGCGCCAAAGAGAACCTTCACCAAACGGTTGTCCTCAGCCTCGATGGCTTCCGGCGTCAGTGGTGCAACGGCATTGAGGCCGTCAACAAGCCGACGCTCGCGGATGCAAAACATCAATACGCCGCCCATGATCGCGCAAAAGGCGGCGAATACGGCAATCAAACTCAGCTCGAGCATGTGCTACTTCCCGGCCGGTGCCTTTGGCGGCGCGGGCGCAGTTGTTGACGGTGTGGCGGGACCTTCCAGTTCTTCTTCGAGTTTGTCGCGCTGCGCCCGCGTCACGTTGCCATCCTGAACCTGATTCAGCCGGCGCTGCAAAAAGGCGTCACGCAGGAACTGGTACTTATCGAGCGTCGCTTCCTCAAGTGTCTTTGATGTGGCAAGCAGCTCGGCGCGAATATGGATGATGTCGAGCCCTAAGGTGGCATTGCGGGAAGGCACATGCTCAATCCAGCGGCTGTAGGAAGTGGTGCGACTATCTGGAACTCGGCCGATGGCGTCACGCACTGTCGATGGGCCCATCAACGGCAACACCAGGTAGGGGCCTGACCCTACACCCCATTTGCCGAGCGTTTGACCGAAGTCTTCATTGTGTTTTTCCAGTCCCATTGGCGTGGCAACGTCGAACAGGCCAAGGATACCCAACGTGCTATTGACCACGAGGCGACCAATGTCTGAGAACGCGGCGGCGGGCTTGCCTTGTAACAGATTGTTCAGGCCATTGCCAACGTCGCCTACGTTGCCAAACACATTCGAGACCCCTGTGCGCGCGAACTTCGGCGTCACCGCCTCATAGCCTTGGGCAATCGGCTTGAATACCGCCTTGTCGACGGTCTCGTTGAAGGCAAAGGTTCCGCGATTCAAGCCCTCCCAGGGGTCCGCGCTGGGGGCGGTGGTCGAGGCGCAACCGACGAGCAAAGAAAGACAGGCGGCAACTAGAAGATTCTTGAACATGAGGGATTGGCAGTCGCGTTAGTGGAGTTTGAAGCGCATGGAAAGATCCAGCGCGATGATATCTTTGGTGAGCGTGCCGATGGAGATGCGAGCAACCCCCGTCTCGGCGGTAGCACGTACGGTGTGGATATTGACGCCACCAGAGGCTTCCAGTTCCGCGCGGCCGCCAGTGAGTTCGACGGCCTTGCTCATATCGTCAAGGCTGAAATTATCCAGCAGTATCAGCTTTGCGCCGCAGGATAGCGCCTCTTCGAGTTGCAGGATCGTCTCAACCTCAATCTCGATCATGGTGTCGGCCGCCGCTTGGTGCTTCACCAGCTGGTGCGCGGCACGCAGCACCGCAGCGATCCCGCCCGCCGCGGCGATGTGGTTTTCCTTGATCAAAATTCCATCGAACAGTCCGATCCGGTGGTTGAAGCCGCCGCCGACGGTTACCGCGTACTTCATCGCGATGCGCATGCCGGGCAAGGTTTTTCGTGTGTCCAGAATCTTGGCGTTGGTGCCCATGACCGCATCGACGTAGATAGCTGTTTTGGTGGCAACCGCCGACATCGTTTGCAGAAAATTGAGGGCGCTGCGTTCGGCCGTTAACATCGACCGGGCATTACCGGAGATCTCGCAAAGCGGCTGACCCACCACAATCGCATCACCATCACCCGCGTGCCAGAAGACCTCGCAATCCGGATCAAGTTCGGTAAAGGTGCGTGTGAACCATTCCTGACCGGCCAAAACGCCATCCACCCTGGTCATGACGCTTGCCACCCCGCGCTTGGTTGCGGGGATCAGCATCGCCGTCAGGTCGCCGCTGCCGACGTCTTCCGCGAGCGCCAGTGTGACATCACGCGTGACGGCGGCTTCGATATCATGGCGGCGATGATTGATCGCCTCGGGAGCGGTATCGGCGGATGGAGTCGGCACGGGTTGCCTTGAAATATCAATTGGGACACGCATATGTAGGTTGATCGCAGTTGATGCCGCTGCACATAACCTGAAAATGAGGATATCACGCCATGCGTGCCGACAAACTCACCACCCGATTCCAGCAGGCGCTGGCCGACGCGCAGTCGAGCGCGCTCGCCAACGACAACAGCTACATCGAGCCGCAGCACTTGCTGGTGGCGCTCATCGACGATACCGACGGCGGTAACGCGTCGCTGCTGTCGCGCGCCGGCGTGGCGGTTCCAAAGTTGCGGGCCGCGCTTGAGCAGTCGATCAAGCGCTTGCCAAAGGTGGAGGGAACCGGTGGCGAAATATCGGTTTCCCGCGATCTGTCCAGTCTTCTGAATCTCACCGACAAGGAAGCCAGCAAACGCGGCGATCAATTTATCGCGTCTGAATGGTTCCTGCTGGCGCTGGCCAACGACAAAGGTGAGTGTGGGCGCATCTTCAAAGAACACGGCGCCAACGTTAAATCGCTGGATGCGGCAATTACGGCGGTGCGCGGGTCAAATACGGTCGATTCGCAGGAAGCCGAAGGACAGCGCGAGGCGCTTAAGAAATACACCATCGATTTGACCGAGCGCGCCCGCATGGGCAAGCTTGACCCCGTTATTGGACGCGACGACGAAATCCGCCGTGTCATTCAGGTATTGCAGCGGCGCACCAAGAACAATCCAGTGCTGATCGGCGAGCCGGGCGTCGGCAAAACGGCGATTGTTGAAGGGCTCGCCCAGCGCATTGTCAATGGCGAAGTGCCGGAAAGCCTCAAGGGCAAACGCGTACTGTCTCTAGACATGGCGATGCTGGTGGCCGGTGCAAAGTATCGTGGCGAGTTTGAAGAGCGCCTCAAGACAGTGCTCAAAGAACTCTCGCAAGACGAAGGTCAGACCATCGTCTTTATCGACGAATTGCATACGATGGTCGGTGCCGGCAAGGCCGAGGGCGCGATGGACGCCGGCAATATGTTGAAGCCTGCGTTGGCGCGGGGCGAGTTGCATTGCGTCGGCGCGACAACACTCGACGAGTACCGCAAGTATGTTGAAAAGGACGCGGCACTTGAGCGTCGCTTCCAGAAGGTGCTGGTCAACGAGCCCTCCGTCGAGTCAACCATTGCGATTCTGCGCGGCTTGCAGGAGAAGTACGAACTGCACCACGGCGTCGAGATCACCGATCCGGCCATTGTCGCGGCGGCCGAACTGTCGAATCGCTACATTACCGACCGCTTCCTGCCCGACAAGGCGATTGACCTCATCGACGAGGCGGCGGCGCGCATCAAAATGGAAATTGATTCGAAACCCGAGGTGATGGACAAACTCGACCGGCGCCTGATTCAACTCAAGATCGAACGAGAGGCGGTGCGCAGAGAAAAAGACGAAGCTTCGCAAAAGCGGTTCGCGTTGATCGAAGAAGAAATCGAACGCGCCGAGCGCGAGTACTCCGATCTCGAGGAAATTTGGAACGCGGAAAAGTCCCAGATCCAGGGTACCCAACACATTAAGGAAGAGATCGAGAAGATCCGCTCGCAAATCGCCGACCTGCAACGCAAAGGCCAGTTCGACAAGCTCGCCGAATTGCAATATGGCAAGCTGCCACAGTTGGAAGCGCAGTTGAAGCACGCCGAAACGGATGAATCAAAGCCCGCCAAAACACAATTGCTGCGTACCCACGTCGGGGCCGAAGAAATCGCCGAGGTGGTATCGCGTGCCACCGGCATTCCTGTTTCGAAAATGATGCAGGGCGAGCGGGAAAAACTGATCCACATGGAAGCCAAGCTGCACGAACGCGTGGTTGGCCAGAATGAAGCGGTGCGTCTGGTGTCGGATGCGATTCGTCGATCGCGCGCCGGCCTTGGTGACCCAAATCGTCCGTACGGCTCGTTTCTATTTCTCGGGCCCACCGGTGTCGGCAAGACCGAGCTTTGCAAAGCGCTCGCGACGTTTCTGTTCGATTCTGAAGATCACTTGATCCGCATCGACATGTCCGAGTTCATGGAGAAGCACTCGGTCGCCAGGATGATCGGCGCGCCGCCCGGATACGTGGGCTACGACGAGGGCGGCTACCTGACCGAAGCGGTGCGTCGCAAACCCTACTCGGTGATCCTGCTCGACGAGGTCGAAAAGGCCCATCCGGACGTATTCAACGTGCTGCTGCAGGTGCTCGACGATGGTCGGATGACCGACGGGCAGGGCAGAACCGTGGACTTCAAGAACACGGTGATTGTCATGACGTCCAATCTCGGCTCGCAGCAGATTCAGGCGATGTCGGGCTCCGATTACGGCGTGATTAAGCTCGCGGTGATGGCCGAGGTGAAGAGTTATTTCAAACCAGAGTTTGTGAATCGAATCGACGAAGTTGTCGTGTTCCACGCGCTCGACGAATCCAACATCGCCTCGATCGCCAAGATCCAACTGGCGACGTTGGTCAAACGTGTCGCGGCGATGGAGATGACGCTCGAAGTCTCAGACGCGGCGCTCGCCGAGATTGCCCAAGCCGGCTTCGACCCCGTTTACGGCGCACGCCCGCTCAAACGCGCCATTCAGCAGCAGATTGAGAATCCATTGGCGAAGGCGATTCTTGAGGGCAAATTCCTGCCCAAGTCAGTGATCCGCGTTGGTTTGCGAAACGGCGCGATCACATTCGACTGATCGCTCGTGCCGCGATTGCCCGACCAACACTAGGGTCGGCGGCACCACACCATCCACCGCTCGAGCCCGCGAAACACCACGATCGAGTCTGGCGGCTCCATGTCTTCAACAAGTTCGAAGGCCGGTGAGAGCAGCGCCATCAAAGCCTCACGGTCGATACCGAACGGCGGACCTTTCGGCGATTCGCCAAAGAAGAAGTAACCTGCTAGTAAGCCACTCGACGAACCGCCCGCCGAGTCACCTGCGGACAGAATACGACTGATCTGCGCTGCCCACGCAGTACGAAGATCGGGTGGAAGCGCGCAGAGGAAGGCGCTTTCGTATACCAGCGTAAATCTCCCGTTGGCGAGACGCGCGTCAAAGAAATCAGCTTGCTCGACCAAGCTCGCGTGCGGCCCGAGAACGGCTTTGGCCTGTGACACCGCTTCGGCCGAGAAATCAATTGCCGTCACCGGCCATCCCGCATCCGCAAACGCCGAAACTTCCCTTGCCGCACCGCATCCCGGGATGAGCGTTTTGCGCGGCGTGTGTTCCGGCATGCTAAGGAAGTCCCGCAGGTTTTGCGGCGCCCCGCCGCGGTCCCACGGCGTAAATTCGGCGGCGAAGCGGACATCCCAAAACGCGGGCGTGGCGGGGTCTAGCCGTGGAAACGTGGGGGCTAGAACTGTCGACGGTTTATCAAACATGCCGAAATTATAGGAGCCGTTCCCGGATTTGCGCCGTCGACACGCGGTTTCGTCGCGCAGGCACCCTGTTTCGTCTGCTTGGTGTCAAAAATCGCCTGACAATACGATAATCTTCGGTGATAAGTCGAAACAATCGATTGCCATACCACTCACTTTTTCAAGGCCCGATCAATGACCACACCCTTTCGTCACGACCCTGCGAAGGCGCTCCTTCTCGGGGCGTTAATCGCCATCGGAGGATGCTCGCAACAGCCGACGCCGCAAAGCACTGCCAGCATCAGCCTCAAGGAATGTCGCATTCCCGGTGTTGATGCCGCAGTTAAGTGTGCAACCCATGAGGTCCTTGAGAATCGTGACGCCAAAGGTGGCCGCAAGATCGGGCTCAATATCGTCGTCTACCCCGCTTCGGCGCGCATCAAGGAACCCGATCCGATTTTCATCTTTGCCGGCGGACCCGGTCAGGCGGCGACCGACGTAATCGCAGCGGTCACCCCGCAGTTGTCGGGCCTGACGACCAAGCGCGATATTGTCTTTATCGACCAACGTGGAACCGGTAAATCAAACCTGCTCAGTTGTAAGTTTCCAGCAGATGACGCACTGGATATGGTGTCGCCCGAGCAGCGACGCGCGATTACCTTGAAGTTTGTCGCCGAATGCCGCGACCAACTTGCCAAGCGTGCCGATCTCACGCAATACGGTAGTACCGCCGCGATGGCCGATTACGACGAGGTTCGCGCGGCGCTGGGTTACGAGAAAATTAATCTGTGGGGCGGCTCATATGGCACCCGCACCGCGCAGGAGTATCTGCGCCGCTATCCCGATCGCGTCCGCACTGTCATCCTCGACGGCGTCGCTTCACCATCGATGGCGCTGCCAGCGAGCTTCGCGCGTGACGCCGGCGCCGCGCTGGAGGCAGCCTTCAAGTCGTGCGAAACACAGCAGCAGTGCAACAAGCGCTACCCGACGTTTCGCGTGGATTTTGCCCAACTGCTTGAACGTCTCGACAAAAAGCCACTCACGCTTTCGGTGCGGGACCCATTGAGCAACGTGGCGCGAGATGTCTCGATCACCCGCCAAAGCGTCGCAACGCAGGTGTTCTCACTGCTGTATGTCCCGCAATTGGTGGCGGTATTACCGGAGGCGGTCAAGCAGGCCAGTCTCGGTAACTACGCACCGCTGTTTGCCGCTTCGGGCGGCTTTATGGATTTCGCCGAGGACAAAATTGCGCTTGGGATGCGGCTTTCGGTGGCGTGCAATGAGGATGTGCCGCGCATCGATGCCGCTGCGCGCGAGGCGGCGGACAAATTGCCGCCATTCCGCGCCACTTTTATTCGCGAGTTCTCAACTGCCTGTGAGGGCTGGCCGAAAGGCAAGGTTGCCGATGACTTCTTCACCCCGGTCAAATCCGACAAGCCGGTGCTGATTTTTTCCGGCGGCCTCGATCCGGTGACACCACCCGTGTTTGGTGATGAAGTCAAAAAGACGTTCTCGAACAGCGCCCACTTTGTCGCGCCCAACATCGGCCACGGTGTCGCGCAACACGGCTGCGCGCCGAAGATGATGAAGCAGTTCATCGAGAAGGCCAGTATTGAAGGCCTCGATGGCGAGTGTCTCAAACGCATTCCCCGACCAACCTACTACCAAGCGATGCTCGAAAAGCCGAAGAAAGATGCCGTTCTTCCGCCACCGTCAGGAGAGAAAAAATGATCGAAGTCCGAAATCTCTCCAAGCACTTCGGTGCCGTTAGCGCAGTCGATGGCGTCAGCTTTACCGCACCCAACGGGCAGATCACCGGATTGCTCGGGCCTAACGGTGCGGGCAAGACCACCACGATTCGCATGATCGGCTCGTTGGTTGAGATCAGCGGCGGCAACGCGTTGGTTGATGGCCACGACGTTGCCCGGGAACCTGATCGTGCGCGCCGCGTGTCCGGCATTCTCACCGATGCCCGCGGCCTCTACACGCGCCTGACGGCACGAGAGAACATCCGCTATTACGCCGAACTGCACGGCATTGAGACGGCAAAAAGTGAAGCCACCATCGCGCGCTTTGTAGATTGGCTGGATATGAAGGACATCATCGATCGCCGCACCGATGGATTCTCACAAGGTGAGCGCATGAAGGTCGCCATCACGCGTGCGCTGGTGCACGAGCCAACCACGGTGATTCTAGATGAGCCGACCAACGGACTCGATGTGATGACCACCCGCGCGCTGCGTGAATTGATCAAGCGCCTCAGGGCAGAAGGGCGCACGGTGATGTTTTCGTCACACATCATGCAGGAAGTCGCAGCGCTCTGCGATGAAATCATCATCATCGCCAAGGGCAAGATCTGCGCGCAGGGCACTACCGAAGGGCTGCTCGCGCAAAGCGGCACGTCGAACTTGGAAGACGCTTTCGTCAGACTTGCCGGCATCGACAGCGAGTCAACCCATTCTGATCAGAAAGCGGCGTAATCATGGCCAGCCTTCCAAAACTACAAACCATCATCACCGTTGCGAAAAAAGAGCTGATTGACCATTTGCGCGACAAACGCACGGCGACCATGATCTTTCTGTTGTCGATTGCCATGGGCCCGATCATCCTGCTGGGGCTCGGTTACTTCATTTCTTCAATCGAGCAAAAGGCCGAGAAAAAGGAAATCTACGTTTCCGGCAAGCAGAACGGCGCTGAACTGGTGAACTTCCTGCTGCGCCAAGACATGAAATTGTTGGAGCCAAAGCCCGATTTTCGTAATCTCATCAAGCAGGGCAACCACGATCCGGTGCTGGTGATCCCGAAAGACTTCTCGGCCAAGTTCCTGACGGGGGAGGCCAAAGTTGAAATGGTGTACGACGATACGCGGCAGGGGGCTGGCGGCGTATCGGCCGGCGTGATGCGTCGCGTTCTCAGAGCGTTTAATGCGGAGGTGTCATCCCAGCGCTTGATTGCTCGCGGCGTGTCGCCAGCCATCTTGCGCCCCGTCGAGATTCAAGACACCAACCTCGGCACGGCCGCCCAGCGTGCGGCGGCGTTGCTGTTCATTATCCCGTGGATCACGCTGATTGGCTGTGTGACCGGCTGTACGGCTATGGCAGTCGACTTGGCCGCCGGAGAGCGTGAGCGCGGCTCGCTCGAGCCGCTCTTGATGACACCTATCGCGCGAGACGCGCTGGTGCTCGGCAAAGGGCTCGCGGTATCGATTTACAGTTTAGGTATTGCGGTGCTGACGCTGGTGGGGTTTGGATTGACGCTCAAATTCGGCAACTTGCCCGCGATTGGCTCGGTGCTATCACTCTCGGCCGGGCAGTACGCGAGCTTCTTTGTCATGTTGCTCACCTTCGCCCCGGCCATGGCGTCCATCCAGATGCTGCTCGCCACCTACGGGCGCAATTTCAAGGAAGGGCAGACCTACGCCAGCTATGCGATCCAAGTCGTCGCCATTCTGCCGGCGGTGGCTATGTTTGCCCAGTTGAAGGACGCGACCTGGCAGCTATTCGTGCCGGTATTGGCGCAGCTGATGGTCATCACGCGCCTGCTGCGCGGCGAGACCATCGACGCGATTCACTACCTGCTGCCGGCGGCGGTCAATATCGCGATCTTTGTGGTGTCGATCGTGCTCATTTCCAAGCTGTTGCGGAAGGAAAAGATCATCTTCGGGCGGTCCTAAAACTGGCGAACACTTTGGTGCTATCGGCACCGCCGTTAACGGCTGCTGTTTTTCTAGGACCTATAGACCGAAACCCGCCTATCGGCGGGCATCTTCAGGCAAAAGCGGCTGGAGGTGCGCGCCGAATGGCGGGTTTGCATTTTCATTGCTGTATTGTCTGCGACGCCGGTCGCTAACCACGGGGCGAGCGCAGAATCGAACGACGCTCCTCTATAATTCAAACACTCGTTTGAATTCCTCCTTGTCCTCCGATCTCCGCCCATGAAAATCCTCGTTCCCGTCAAACGCGTTGTCGATTACAACGTGAAAGTCCGTGTCAAAGCCGATCAAACCGGCGTTGAACTCGCCAACGTCAAGATGTCGATGAATCCCTTCGATGAAATCGCGATTGAAGAAGCGGTGAAGCTCAAGGAAGCGGGCATAGCGACCGAAATTGTTGCGATCTCGATTGGCGTCACGCAGTGCCAGGAGACGCTACGCACCGCGCTCGCGATGGGGGCAGACCGCGCGATTCTGGTTGAGACCACGCAAGACGTGCAGCCGCTGGCCGTGGCGAAAGTACTAAAGGCGATTGCGGAAAAGGAATCGCCGCAATTGATCATTCTGGGTAAGCAAGCCATTGATGACGACTCCAACCAAACCGGCCAAATGCTCGCCGCAATGCTGGGTTGGGCGCAGGCGGCGTTCGCCTCCAAGGTGGTGGTGAACGGTGCGGAAGCCGCCGTCACACGCGAGATCGACGGTGGACTGGAGACACTTACGGTGAAATTACCTGCTGTTGTGACGGCCGACCTTCGTTTGAATACACCGCGCTATGCGACGCTGCCGAACATCATGAAGGCGAAGAAAAAACCACTCGATGTATTTACGCCAGAAGCGCTTGGCGTTGATATCGCGCCGCGCCTGATGACATTGAAAGTCGCCGAACCGCCGAAGCGCAAGGCTGGCGTGATGGTCGCCGACGTTGCGGCATTGGTCGACAAACTCAAGAACGAAGCAAAGGTGATCTGACTTTTTGCGGAGCGAAAAGTCAGATCATCCCCGCGTAGGCGGGGATCCAAGTCAAGAAGCAGTCAGCGGCAGATAATCTTGCTAACCGAACAAATCTGGACAGACAAAATGGCAACTCTCATCATTGCAGATCACGACAACACCAACCTGAAGTCCGGCTTGCCGCCAACGGTGGCGTGCGCACAAAAAATCGGCGGCGACATCC
>Ga0209181_10006855_pt1 | contig 15813 bp, 13 predicted proteins | sample MAT05_FD_187208 | JGI IMG/M metagenome (GOLD analysis project Ga0209181, IMG submission 187208) | Freshwater microbial communities from Lake Fryxell liftoff mats and glacier meltwater in Antarctica - MAT-05 (SPAdes) (version 2) | ecosystem: Environmental > Aquatic > Freshwater > Ice > Liftoff... | reverse complement strand
CGAAACACTGATTCCATCAACCCACGCATCATAATACTGATGGGACTTTCCTTGACAAAGGCATCAAAAATGCTGCTTAACATCGTTTTGCACCCTCAACTCTGACCGTCACGATTCCTAAACTTTAACTTCAAGATTTAGGACGTGGATCTTAGAAGAAAGCAAAACTTTTCTCTGAAGCAAATTTAACACCTAGACAGGTATCGCTTATAGGACTTACGCACTCGCCCCCTAGATCCCCCAATTTTGGGGGACTTTGATCTCTAGCTCCCCCCAGAATTGTAGGGTTGATTCTCTAAAGAAAATAAATTCTTGAAAGTCCTATTTTTAGGTTCAACTTCTTTTGAGGGTAAACCAAAGAATAAGGGTTCCAGAGTTATTCCTCTGTTAAAGAATCGTCCCTACCCCAGAATTGGGGGTTGGGGGGCAAATTTCGATTGATTTGCGTAAGTCTTGGCTTATTTATTTAACTCTTCACAAATTCGATGAAACGCCAGTGTAGGATCAGCCGCTGCTGTAATTGGGCGACCAATCACCAAATAGTTTGCTCCAGCCGCGATCGCAGCCCGTGGGGTAAGAGTGCGGCGTTGGTCGCCAGGGTCTGATCCAGTCGGGCGAACGCCGGGACACACGAGCAGAAAGTCATCACGGCAGGTTTGGCGAAGTTGCTCCACTTCTTGAGGAGAGCAAACCGCTCCAGCAAGTCCACTTTTCTGAGCAAGGAGTGCCATATGCAGAGCGTATTCTGGCAACTCTAGAGGGATTTTAAGGTCAAAGGCGAGCGATCGCGCATTCAGGCTGGTTAACACGGTAATTGCCAACAGATTAGGCACAGCATTTCCAGATTCAGCCGCTCCCTCAACAGCAGCAGTTTGGGCAGCTTGCAGCGCTTCATGACCGCAAGTAGCATGGATCGTCAGCAAATCTACGCCATGATGAGCCGCCGCACGACAGGCTCCCGCCACAGTATTGGGAATATCGTGAAACTTTAAATCTAGAAAAATTTTCTTCTCGCGGTTTTTAAGTTCAGTTAACATATCCGCTCCAGCACTGACAAACAGTTCCAATCCCACTTTCCAAAAGGTGACTTGGGGCAACTGGTCAAGCAACGCGATCGCCTGCGCTTTTGTCGGCACATCCAGCGGCACAATAATCTGATCTGCAATAGTCTCAACCACAATTTTTTCCTAATGGCGAATGACAAATGACGAGAGGGCAGGAGGCAGAAACAACTCAAAACTTAGAACTGAAAACTCTCCACTTTCCTACTTCTGCTCCACACAGTAGTTATTAAAATCTGCCACTAATCGACCTTCCTCGACCACTAAATTTTGAATGGTAGCGGCGGATCGAGTCAAATCGCTGGCGGCTTTTTGTTGATCTTTCAACCCTTGGGGAGAACTTTCGATAGTGCTAAAAGTTGTCAACGCTCTGCTGTTGTCTTTAAAGGCGCTGTTCATCGCGCTTGTATTTTGCAGATAGCGGGCTTTTAGGGCGAGTAAGGTTTCATCCTTGAGACCAATTGCCTCAATTTCTTTAATTAAGCTATCTAAATCAGTACTCAAACTGTTGAAGGCAGTGGCAGAACTGGCGGAAGCTGCTTTGAACGCGTTGAAATCATTTTTGGTGGCGGCGGCTCGCACCGCATCTTCATAGGTTTTGCCTTCTTGCTGAAATTTGCTAGCCAAGGGACGCATTTTATTCACAGAATCGGACAGCTTGCTACATTGAGAAGCTTTGCTGGCACTACAGCCAGCTAGAGAAAGGACGATCGCGATCGCCACTAGCCCCCGCTTCACACTAATAGGACTTACGCACCTGCCCCCTAAATCCCCCAATACTGGGGGACTTTGATCTCTAGCTCCCCCAGTATTGGGGGTTGGGGGGCAAACTTCGGTTGATTTGCGTAAGTCCTGACTAAAAACATCCATACAGTATCAACACCTTTACCTTGACGCTTATTCACCCAAAATCACTAAGCTACCAATCGAACAAATCGCTTGGTGCCCACACTCAACGTTCGCCCTGCCAAATCTGCCGCTGATTCAAAGGTTAGATCCACTTGGTCAACGCGATCGCCGTCTAGCTTCACCGCCCCCCCTTGAATTTGGCGACGGGCATCAGAACTGCTTTTACATAAACCACTTGCACTAACAATGTAGAAAATTTTGGCAGGAAACTCGACTCCAGCTAAAGAAAACTCCGGCACCACAGCCTGCTGAGTTTTGCCACTGCCTTGGACTAGGGCGATCGCGGCTGACTGCGCCTGCAACGCCGCCTCCCGCCCGTGATACTGAGTCACCACATCGATCGCCAACAGCTTTTGGCAGTCGCGAGGATTGGCGGGAAGCTGATCCAATGGCAGGTTGGTCAAAAGCTCAAAATAATTTTTCAGCAAAGCATCGGGAGTTTTTTCCAGTTTGGAATACATCGTCAGCGGGTCTTCCAGCAGCGCCACATAATTGTCCAAGGATTTCGACATTTTTTGCGTGCCGTCCGTACCTACCAAAATCGGCAGCAGCAAGCCAAACTGTGGACGCAAACCAAAATGCCGCTGCAAATCGCGCCCCACCCCAATGTTGAACTTTTGATCCATGCCGCCTAGCTCCACATCGGCTTGAACCGCCACAGAGTCGTAGCCCTGCATTAACGGATAGAGAAACTCATGCAAAAAGATCGGGGTGCCTTTGTCATAGCGATCGGCAAAGCTTTCTTTTGCCAACATCTGCCCCACGGTCATCGTGGTCAGCAGAGACAAAATCTTGGATAAGTCCAGCGTAGACAGCCACTCGGAGTTATAGCGAATTTCCAATCGACCAGGCGTATCAAAATCCAAAATCGGACGGACTTGATCTAAATAGGTTTTGGCATTTGCTGCCACATCTGCTTCAGTCAATTGGCGGCGCACTTCCGACTTGCCTGTAGGGTCGCCAATCCGAGCCGTAAAGTCGCCAATAATCAGCACGGCAACATGCCCCGCATCCTGAAAAGCGCGCAGTTTCCGAAAGACAATGCTGTGCCCCAAATGCACATCGGTTCCAGTCGGGTCAATGCCAAACTTGATTCGCAGCGGTGCATCACTCTGGGCTAAGCGCTGGTGTAAATTGTCATCGATAGAACTAGAAGAGGGCTGATCGGGAAAAATTTCGCTGGTGCCGCGCTGCAACCAGGCAAAATCTTGATTAGTGCCCAACTGATTAGTGCCCAACAATGAATCATTCATGAAATTACTAATAAAGTCTCCTACACTCACGGGCTATATCTATTTTCGGCAAAAGAATCTCGCTATAATTCAGGCGATCGCCCTTTGCAGCCCATGATTTTATCTTTTTATGCAAACCGCATCGACCGATTGATCTTACCCTAACTTCGTTTCCTTCTATTTCTAGGCAGCCTGAGTTTTTTATTTCTCTAAGGTATGCTGGTCATCAGAGTTACCAACCTCTTTGTTTCATACAAAAGTAAACGCTAACCTAAAGATTTCAGTTCAACTCACCCAGACCGTATAGAATATCAGCCTTCACTGCTCACTCAGGAAATTGCCGCCGTGTCGTCCAACACTCTTCAGCAAAAGCCCAATACCAATCAAGAACCCTCTCTCCAGTTTATTAGGGCTGTTAGCAAGTTCACTGGCGGCACATTGCTAGGAGTCACCATGCTGACCAGTTCTATAGTGGCAGGTGGGCTAGTGGGTTTGGCAATTAGCTTTCGCAACTTGCCTGATGTTCGGATACTGCGAACTTACGCGCCCACAGAAACTACTCATATTTATGATGTTAAAGGGAAACTGCTAGCGAGTTTGCATGGCGAAGCCAACCGAGAAGTGGTGCCGCTCGATAAAATATCGCCCCATTTGAAACGGGCAGTGATGGCGATCGAAGACAGTTATTTTTATCAGCATCATGGCGTTAATGCCGGGGCGCTTGCCCGTGCAACCCGCGCCAACTGGATAGAAGGCAGAACCGTAGAAGGCGGCTCTACTTTAACTATGCAGCTTGTTAAAAATTTGTTCCTTACTCCCAAACGTGCTTTCAGCCGCAAGCTAGCTGAATCGGTTTTGTCGCTGCGAGTCGAGCAAATTTTCACCAAAAACCAGATTTTGGAAATGTATCTCAATCAAGTGTATTGGGGACATAACACCTATGGCGCACAAACAGCCGCACAAAGCTATTTTGGCAAATCGGTCGCCAATCTAACCCTGGCAGAATCCGCCATGATGGCAGGGCTAATTCAGTCTCCCGAAACCCTTAGCCCATTCGTGAACTTAAAAGGGGCAAAACAGCGGCAGCAAGAAGTGCTAAATCGGATGGTAGCTTTACAATGGATCACGCCTGAAGAAGCCCAAACTGCCAAGCAACAACCGATTAAGCTGGGTAAGATCACCTCGTTTCAAACCAGTCAGTCGCCTTACATTACCGAAGCGGCGGTTCAAGAACTGACCAAACGCTTTGGGCGAGATGCGGTGCTGAAAGGCGGGATGCGCGTTCAAACCACCATTGACATAGACTTTCAGCGGATGGCGGAACAGGTTGTTAAAGAAGGGCATGAGTCGCTGATTGCCCAAGGTGTATATGCCGACCAAATGGCGTTGGTGGCAGTAGACCCCCGCACTCACTTTGTCAAAGCAATGGTAGGCGGCGTGGATTATCGTAAGAGTCAATATAATCGGGCAATTCAAGCCGTGCGACAACCCGGATCGGCATTCAAGCCCTTTGTTTACTATGCTGCCTTTGCTTCTGGAAAGTACACGCCCGATTCTATCGTTAACGACAGTCCGGTTGGCTATCCTGACGGGTATGAGATGTACTATCCGCAAAACTATGATGGCTCTTTTTCGGGTCCTATTTCCATTCGTCAAGCGCTAGCCGTTTCGCGCAATGTTCCAGCCGTCAAACTAGGGCAAGAAGTGGGGCTGAATAAAGTAATCGATATTTGTCGGACTCTGGGCATTCGTAGCCCGATCGAGCCTGTGGTATCGCTGCCGCTTGGTGCAGTGGATTTGACTCCAATGGAAATGGCTGGAGCCTTTGCCACCTTTGCCAGCGGTGGCTGGTATTCAGAACCAACCTTTATCGTGCAAGTGACCGATAGCTCTGGGAATGTGCTGCTAGACAATACGCCAAAACCGCAGCTTGTCCTAGATCCGTGGGCGGTCGCTTCTTTAAACAGCGTGATGCAGGGTGTGATTAATAACGGAACGGCAACGGCGGCGAATATTGGTCGTCCGGCGGGCGGCAAGACTGGAACGACTACATCTGAACGGGATATTTGGTTTGTGGGCTATGTGCCTCAGTTAGCGACGGCAGTCTGGGTTGGCAACGACGACTATACTTCAATTGGGCATGGGGCAACCGGGGGCACTTTTGTTGCACCGATTTGGCGCAACTTTATGTCGCGGGCGCTGCAAGGTGTTCCGGTAGAATCATTCCGTCCGGCTTCGGATTTTCCAAAACCCTAAAGTTAGCCCACCCTACGGGCAGCCAGCTACATCCCCCAGCCCTGCTTGGCACGCCCTGCGGTCTAATTCCAAGGCAGGAGCATGAGGGCAAGAGTTTCTCAAAGTCTCCTCCCAGAGAGGGAAAGAGACTTTGGGGTGCGGGAGATTTGGGAAAGTCGCACAGCTTTTGTGTAGCTACAAAATGCGATCGATTAATCGTTCATTAAACAATTCTGCGAGTATTATGCAGTTGCAAGACTTGCTAATAGCTCTGAGAGGTGGTTTTCGGCTGCTGTGATGTCGTTCTACATTGATTCGTCGCCTAATTCAAAAGGGGAAATCAATTCAGCGTTTAGGAGCAACTAATTCGCTGGTGGTGCGTCTCTAGCTTTAGAAGCACAAGGCGATCGCCCAACAGAAACTCCAGAATCAGAGCATTTTTGCTAAATACCCGTCAGTTTCTGCTGTGATCTCCTGAGGAACCTTCTTACCTTGTGTAAGGTCTAAATAACTAACGAATAGTCGATGTTTCTTTGGAGAATCCTCCCATGTTGAGTTCCAATGCCTGGAAGTCAGGCACTACTGTATTAGTCGCCTTAGGACTTGTAACCGGAACGGTTGCGCCGATTGTAATGATGAGTACTCCAGCGTACTCTCAAGTTTCTTTTCCAGATGTCCCCCCCAATTATTGGGCAACCCCGTTTATTAGTGAGCTGGCTACCCGTGGGGTGATTGTCGGTTTTGAAGACGGGGCTTTCCGTCCTGAACGACCGGTAACCCGCGCTGAATTTGCATCCATGATCAGCAAAGCGTTTCAAAAACCACGAGTTCGTGACCCCATTACATTTGTGGATGTCCCCCCCAATAACTGGGCTGCAACTCCTATTCAACGGGCTTACACCACTGGCTTTATGGCGGGTTATCCGGGGAATGTGTTTAGACCCAGTGAAAACATTCCGCGATCGCAGGTCTTGGTTTCGCTCACTAGTGGGTTAAACTACGCCCCAACTGGATCTGTAGATACCACTCTTGGTATTTTTGCAGACGGTAACACTGTGCTTCAATTTGCTCGTAATGGCGTTGCAGCAGCAACACAGCGGCGCATGGTGGTAAACTTTCCCGATATTCGTCTCCTCAGACCTAATCAGGTGGCAACACGGGCAGAAGTAGCGGCCTTCCTGTTTCAAGCTTTAGTCAGCACCGGGCAAGTTGCCGCGATCCAATCGCCTTTTATTGTAGGTGGCGATGTTTCTACTGGAGTTAGAATCCCGGCAGGCACGTCTATTCCAGTACGCTTTGAAGGGGCTGATAAGGTTCTGTTGGCTAAGAATGAGCCGCCAACTCCATTCAGAATGAAGATTGCTCAAAATGTGGTGACATCACAGGGGCAAGTGCTAATTCCGGCTGGAAGTGATGTGGTGGGTCAGCTAATAACGACTCCTAACGGCGCTCAGTTTACGGCGGGTGAGATTGTGTTGCCGGATGGCAAGCGGCTGCCGATCAATGCAGCATCTAGCCTAATTACTAAAACTGAAACCATTACCAAGTCGCCTTCAGTCGGCAAAATTGTGGCAGGTACAGCAGTAGGCGCGGGTGCTGCGGCTGGAATTGCAGCAGTGACCGGCGATCGCAACATCAAATTCTACGAAGTTCTTCCCGGAGCCGCTGTTGGTGCAGGGTTGAGCTTTCTCTTCCGCGATCGAGTTGATTTGTTTGCCATTAATCCAAACACCGATCTGTTGCTAACGTTAAATTCTGATTTAGTCATTCCCTAAAGGACTGAAGTAGGTGTCGGGCTTCGGGTGCCAAGTTTCAGTATGTGCTTGACGCGATCGCACCAGGCTATAGTTCAAAACTGGAAGTCTAATTTGTTTAGGCTTCCGGTTTTTTTAGATTGATGGCAAAAAGATTTTGGGCTTTGGGTTTCAGGCTTCGGATGATGAGAAAACTCTGACCCCTGTTACCCATCTGCCGACCCATCCAGCGCGATCGCAAGCTGCACCACAAAAGTAGTACCGATTTTATCCACAAATAACGGAGCAAATTCAGCCGCATTGACCTTGCTCAAATCAGCCGGACTAATGGCTTGAATCGTGCCATGCATTTGTTCGATCAGCATTTTAGCGATCGCCAAGCCTAATCCGCTTCCAGGAATACTTCCATCAGCCTGAACCCCACGATAATGGCGCTCAAATAGATGGGATAAATCTTGTTGAGGAATTCCAGAGCCAGTATCCGTGACCGAAATTTCTAGCCAAGATGAGTTATTTTCAGATTCAAAACCAACCTCAGCTTTAGGCTCATTTGCAACAACCGTAATAAAAATATGACCCTTATCGGGCGTATACTTAACCGCATTTTCCAGCACATTATGCAGCACTTCTCGCAGCGCTTGAAGATTTGCCCAGACAGGCGGCAGGTCTTCTAAAATTTGACTGTGTAAGGTTTGCCCTTTTCCTTCTGCCAGAGTTTTGATGGCAGCAAGCAAAGGCTCTATCACAGACTCGACTAAGCATCGTTCTAACGGGAAAAATGCGCCCGCCAAAAAACCTGCTGCTGGCAAAAGGGGAACTGTTCGCACTTCAATCACAGCCTCGCCTAAGGGCTGTATCGCGATTGGACTAGAATCCAACGTTGGGGGAAGCGCTAATTGGCGGGGGGGATTGGTTCCAGTCACCAACTCAATTTGCTGAGATAATTCCTTGAGACGAGTTGCCTCCCGCACCATATTAGTAGCAATATCATGGGTGTGTCCTGGCAGCATCCGTTTGAGCATCAGTTTGCCGAACGTTTGCAAGGCGGTAAGGGAGTTGCGAAATTGATGCAGCAGATTATCCATCATGTCGTGCTGCTGGATTCGCAAGGCATGTTCTTGCTGCCGATCGCGATCCATCCATTGATACCGCTGATCTAGAACACAGCCGATCGCGATCGACGTTGCTACTTCTTGCACCTGCGCCTCTTCCCACGCAGTCCACGCGCGATCGTCTCGCTGAGTTACTAGCAACCCCAACATCATTTCTTCATGCATCAAGGGCAACACAATTTGGCGCTGAGTTGCCAAAGAGGAGTTTTCCGCGATCGGCTGAAATGGGTACACCCCTGAGTACAAAGGATTTGACTCTACAGCAGGTCTCACAAAGTCGTTACGGTCGTTTTGTCCAGCCTGAGGTAGCATCTTACCTTTCAACAAAGATTGAACAGGAGAAGACAGATCGCTATCAGGCAAAAACGGCACCTCAAAGGCTCGTAAGTCAGCAGACCCATCAGGATAAACGGCAATAGGCACTAACTGGGCTGGAGCACCCTCTCCTAGCTCTTGATTAATGTAAACAACACTGATCGACGCGCCTACCGTTTGGGTCAGCAGCGAAACCTGCGATCGACAAAGTGCAATAAACTCAGAACTAATGGGCATTAACATGCCGATACCCGCTTTTTATCCTTCTAAACTGTTCGCAGTAAAAGACCCAAAATTGCTTTATGCGTACAGGTATTCTTACTTATCTCTTTAAAAATGTGTAGTCTTTGTATCAATGGGTTAAAACAAATTGAAATTATTGAGTTAAATCGATATACTTGCGACGGGTTTTGTAACTAAAACTACACTTGAAGTCATTAGTTAAGGGGGTACGGGATTGGCAAGGAGACGCAAGCGTAAAAGCCGCCGTCGGCAAGAGGGTCGCAGAATTCTTGAACACATACCACAGTTCAGCATCGAATGTGGGGAAGATAAGCCAGTAACGGCAGCCCGCAAATTTATTCATTCAGAAGGGATTCTTCCGCCTGCTCTATTACTCGTTAAGCGAAACGAGCATACCACGGATCGGTACTTCTGGGCGGAGAAAGGGCTTTTTGGAGCGCAGTACGTCGAAGAGAATCATTTCCTTTTCCCCAGCCTAAAACCGCCTGAGGATGAAGTTCCACTGGAGATGGTGATTTCTGCACGGAAAGCTTGAAAAAGACAGAGAAATTACTCTCTAATAAATAATCCCGCTAAGGAAAACTCCTAGCGGGATTATTTATTAGACAGGATGAAACCAAAACCTATTCAGCAGGCTTCAAAGGCAGCGCGCGCTGTAACTGCAACAATTCATCACGATGGGCAGTGACGGTCAGCAAGCTTTGAACAGCAAGTTGGTCACTTGAAGAGGCTTGAAGCTGAAGCACAACTTTTTCAGGACGCTTTGCCTTTTGCCAATAAAAGAACCCTGCAAGTGGAGAAAGGATGATCGGCAGGAAAGCAGCCACAGATAAGCCAGGTGCAACCATCACCAATATGAGTGATAGACATAGCATTCCAATGATCGCTAGCATTACCAAAAATACGGCTAGAAAAATGCTGGGACGAACAATCCCTTCAAATGTAATTTGGTTCTCTTCACCTGCAACCGTGGCTATATGATAAGCGCGTTGTGTAAAGTAATGTTGCAATTGGTTTGCTAATGTTGCTTCAGGCTGATCTGACGTGAATGAAATTATCTGAGTTCGATCCTTAACCGAGGCGCGAATGAAAAAGACTAGTCCGATTAACATCAGCATGGTCAAGAAGACCGTTGATGACAGAACAGGAACACCCATAACAGAATCTACCTATTCATTTCTAACTATGGGCCAACCCAGACGATTGAGATGTAACGCTGTGGCGATGAACATATTTTTGCCAAAGCTGCGAAAGTTCCTGAGCACGTTGCTGAGCGTCGCCTTGAATTTGATACATTCGGCGTGGACGACCTCTTCCTTCAACCTTTTTCCAATATCCAACAATAATGTCTTCTTCTTCAAGAAATTTTAAAGCACTATAAAGCACTGTGTCTGAGAGGCGATAGGCATTACTTTCGGTTTCTAGAAGCTGAATGAGTTCAGTTCCGTAGGAATCTCCCCGGACAAGCACTGCCAAAACATAGCAAACTGCGAGTTCTTTATTGAGATAAAACGGCGGCGGCGCTTGGAAAAAGCGATAAATATCTTCAAACTTCATGTTTTTTACCATCTAAACTGTCGATGAGCATCTGGGTGGATCGTGAGAACTACCCACTGAATATCCTTATTTCATAACCTTAGCAATAGCCAATAGAAAACCGCATCCACTTGATGGGCTAATTTTACTTACTGAGGGAAAACAGGTTTTCCGGGCAATATCTAAAAGTTCCCTACATTATGCATTTTTTGGAGATTATTCGGACTGATGGTCGTGACCATTTTTTGGAAGGGATTTTATAAAATCCATAAACTGTGTGGCTAATTCTGTCTATTCAGATGAATCATACAAGTCCGGCTCGTAGGGCAACGACGGCTGCCTGTACTCGATCATCCACAGCGAGCTTGTTCATGATTCCTCGAATATGGGTTTTGATGGTGTTGGGACTCAGATAAAGGGCTGTTGCGATTTCAGGATTACTATAACCATCGACCATAAGTTTCAACACTTCCATTTCGCGCTGAGAAAGTCGTCCAACGATGGTCTGCGATGTGGGCGGTTTGAGGTGTTCGATGACGCGACGGGCTATTTGGGGATCAAGATAGGTTGCTCCTTCTTGGGCAGCGGCGATCGCAGCAATTAATCGCTCCACATTGGTTCCCTTAATACAAAACGCATCTGCACCACTGGAAAGGGCAGCAATTACCTCTATCTCAGTCATATGTGACGTGAGAATAACGATATGAATTTCAGGCAAGATCGCCTTAATCTGCTGCGTGGCAGCAATGCCATCTTGGCGAGGCAAGCCAATATCCATCACAATGATGTCTGGCTTCAGGGATTTTGCCATTTCAACCGCCAGATACCCGTCGCCAGCCAACCCCACGATCGTCAATTGAGGATACGCTCCCAGAGTTTGCTCTAGCCCCAACTGCATCATGGGGTCATCTTCCACAATCAACACTTTTAATGGGGGAAGCTCTGGAGCAAGGTTTTTAGGAGAAGGTGTAGTGGACATAAATTAATCTGATTCCCACAAACAAGAAACTCAAATTTTTCAATCAAGCTATCAATACAACTTTTTATTAAAGTGGTTCACACAACGGCTCACAAGATCGATACGCTGCCAACATCCTAATGCAAACCGCTACCAGCTTTCTAATTTGAAGCTAAAGAAGTTAGTGAAGCGAACAGAACGAATCACCCTAGCAAACTAAAGATCAATCTCCATGCGACACTATAGCCATATCGGTTTCTGCCCATCCAGTGGCTGATATTCGCTAGGATGCTTTGGATGGAGCGCTCAAAACAGTGGGTATGAATAAAACAGGTTTCTCTGGTGGTCCGTCACCCACCATTCAGCAAATTGCTAAGGCTTTTAGGCTCACAGGCTGGTTTAGCTTTTGGGTGCAATTAGTATTAACAGTAGTTTCTACTATTACGCTAATTTTTGCCGTGGCAGCAGGTCGCAGTGCGGGTTCTCCATCTACAAACCCCGGCACAGGGATTGGGGGTATTTTAACGATTATTGGGCTGGGGCTTTTAGGCTTTAATATGTTTTGGGCACTCAGCCGCTATGTTGCGTATGGGCGCAGGTTGGGCAGTGATAAAACGGTGCGTCCTAAGAAGTCTGAAACGATTCAAGCGATTCGCTTTGGTTTAATGATTAGTTTGGTGGGAATGCTACTGGCAATCTTAGGTGCAGAAACAGTAGTAGGTTTACTAGTCAGCAAGGCACTCAGTCAGGGAATTGGCGGCTTTGTGAACACTGACCCATCGCGCTTTATTCAACCCGCAGATACGTTTGTTGTGCAGGCGAGTATTAACGTGATCTTGGCGCAGTTTGTCGGGATTGTGTCCGCGCTGTGGCTGCTCAACCAGATGAACAAATAGAATTTTTGATGAGTCGAAGCGCGATTCTGTTGTTTTTTCTGATTTCACAGGACTTACGAAAATCAACCGAAATTTGCCCCCCAAACCCCCAATTTTGGGGGAGCTAGAGATCGAAGTCCCCCAAAAATGGGGGATCTAGGGGGCGAATGCGTAAGTCCTATTTCAAAGTAATTCAAGCTTATCTCGGTCTGCCTGTCTATCGAATATGTGGCTTTTGATACAGCTTCAATTTTATAAGGTTGGTATGCCTAAGCTTATGAAATCTACTTGATCAGCCTCTAGGGTTCCGGTTCAATTAATCAACTGATTCAACGTCTGGTCCGAGAGAGGCAAACCTTCAAACAACTTGCTAAAAGTAGGTTAATGAGGGTTACACGGCGGGAAAAAAGCCCGGGAGAAGCTAGCAATCACTCACAGATTGTGGCCCTCTTGGGCTTTATCGTTGAAAATATTTTTTAGCTGCACGAGATTAATTGAGTGAATCCAGTGTCCCTTAGAAAAAGTTTAGCGATGCAATATTCCGACTCTGTAGCCGTACCAGACCATGCCGACCCACCGATCGCGATCGCAAAACTGGAGATTCAAAATATCAGCAAAGCCTACCCAGGAACCGGACGACAACTGTCTGTCTTGGAAAACATTCAGTTTCAAATTTATCCCAGGGAATTGGTATGTTTGGTAGGTTCATCAGGATGTGGTAAGTCTACGCTGCTGAATATCATTGCAGGTCTGGTTGCGCCCTCATCTGGACAAGTGCTGGTGGATGGGCAATCGGTCACGGGTCGTCCCGGTTCCGATCGCGGCATGGTGTTTCAGGGCTACACGCTCTATCCCTGGCTGACAGTAGCTCAAAATATCGCCTTTGGGCTGCAATTACAGAAGCTACCCAAAGCGGAACAGCGCGATCGCGTCCATTATTTCTTGGAGGTGGTTGGGTTGGTGCCCTTTGCCGATGCTTTTCCTAAGCAGCTATCGGGCGGCATGAAACAGCGAGTGGCGATCGCCCGTGCCTTAGCAAACGAACCTGCCGTTTTGCTAATGGATGAACCCTTTGGCGCGCTGGATGCTCAAACCAAAGAGCAAATGCAGCAGTTCTTACTCAATCTCTGGGAGCAAACCCATGTCACCATTCTGATGATTACCCACGATGTTGAAGAAGCAATTTACCTTTCCCAGCGGGTTTACGTGATGAGTTCTCGACCCGGACGGATGCACTCGGAAATTCCCATCCTCCTACCTGAACACCGAGAACTGGATATCAAACTTTCGCCTGAGTTTGTCGCCATCAAACGTCAGGTGATTCATGCCCTACGCGGCGACCCGATCGCCGTTTAATTTGACCCATTCCTTAAAAATACTGCTACTATGCCCAAGTTTTCTACGATTGTGCGATCGCTTTCTCTTGCCTTCGCCTCCTTGCTTTTAGTCGTCGCCTGCTCTCAGCAACCCAACACCAACGCGCCCCAATCTCAGCCCCTCGTGTCTGCCACCAACAACTGGGTTGGCTATTCGAGTCATCATGTGGCAGTCGGCAAAAACTTTTTCAAAGACGAAAAGCTCAACGTTCAAGATCTCTTCTTTCAAAGCAATACCGAACAGATCACTTCCTTTCTCGCCGGCAAAGTTGATCTCGCCTGGTTAACCTCTGGGGATGCCATTCAAATCGTGGCAAAAGATCCCACCGTTAAAATCATTTACCTGGTGGACTACTCCAACGGCGCAGATGGCATTTTGGGACGAGATATTAAATCACCCCAAGATGCCAAAGGCAAAACCATTGGTCGTGAAGATATTTTGTTTGAAAAGATTCTGCTGGCGGCGTACTTACAAAAAGCAGGACTAACCGAAAAAGATGTGGTCATCAAAAATCTAGCCGCCGCCGATGCTGCTGCTGCCTTTGGAGCAAAACGAGTAGACATGGCAGTTTCCTATGAACCCTATCTAACCAAAGCCGCAAAACAAGGCGGTGGCGAAGTTGTTTTTTCCACCAAAGGAACCAACCTGATTGCCGATGTGGTGATTGCTCGTGACCCGCTGATTCAGTCGCGCAAAACCGACCTGCAAGCCTACTTTCGGGCAGTCGATAAAGCAGTGAAATTGTTGAACGCCAATGATCCAGAGGCATTTAATATCGCAGGCAAAAAATTAGGCGTCTCAGGAGACGAGGTAAAAGAGCAGCTACAAGGCGCAAAATTATTTGACCTAGAGGGCAACCAAACAGTTGCTTTCAACAAGGCAAATCCCAACAGCCTGATTGGCAACCTGGAACTCACGGCAAAAGCAGCCTATGAGTTCAAAATCGTTCCTCAACCGCTCAAAGTCGAATCCCTATACGACGACTCAATTGTTAAATCGATGAGTTGAAGGAAAAGGCAAGAGGCAGAGGTAAGGGGTCGGAAGATTTTCTGGCGTTGCTGAATTAGTCTATGAATTCTGAAATTCCCCCTCACCCTAGCCCTCTCCATTTGGGAGAGGGAACAAGGCTTTTGACTCCCTTCTCCTTGGGGAGTAGACCAAAGGTCGTGCGAAGCAGGGTTGGGGATGAGGGCAATTCATATTTGGATTCAGCAGCGCCGATTTTCTCACCATTTTCTATTTCTCATTCACGCCTCGCCCTTGCCATTCACGCTTCGTCCCTCGCCATTCACCCCTATGCCTAGCAAGTCGGTCTGCGAAAATTGGTTCTCAACTCAACGTATTCATGACAATCTGTATTTGATTACAGAGCCTCATTATTACTGGTATAACCGTGCCAATCTTTGGTTGATCAAGGGGCGATCGCAGGACTTGCTGATTGATACAGGGCTGGGAGTTGCCAGTTTGCGGAACTACATTGCCTCGCTGTTGGATAAACCGCTGCTGGCGATCGCGTCTCATATTCACTTTGATCATGCAGGCGGAATGCACGAATTTGAACAACGTGCCATCCATGGGGCTGAAGCGGAGGCGTTGAGGCAGGGAGATGACTATGAAGCACTTTGCACTCCAGAGCAAGGCTGGGTTCAGGATGAACACTTTGAATGCTTGCCCCAGTCAGATTTCACGGTTGAGCAATACACGCTTCAGGGAACTGAACCGACCCGGATTTTGCAGGAAGGGGATGTGTTGGATCTGGGCGATCGCGCCTTTGAAGTGCTGCATCTACCGGGACATTCCGCCGGATGCATTGCCTTATATGATCCACACTCCCAAGAACTTTTCTCAGGCGATGTGATTTATGACGGAGAACTGTTGGATGAACTGCATTGCAGCCATATTCCCACCTACCTCAACACTTACGATCGCCTACAAAAGTTACCTGTCGAAACGGTGTATCCCGGTCACTATCCCATTTTTGGACGCGATCGCTATCACCAAATCATCGGCGAGTATCTAGAGCATCGCCGCCAACCCGGATGTCCTTCAGAAAGAATGGCGAATCAGCGATCGCCCTCTTTATAAAAGAATAAAAGAACAGGATTCCAACACTTATGACGGAAACTCTAACGGCTCAAGTGCATCAATTGAAAGCATCCCTGGAAGCCAAAGGCGTGAAGTATGCCCTTGCCAGCTTTGTGGATAT
>Ga0209181_10006854_pt1 | contig 15818 bp, 16 predicted proteins | sample MAT05_FD_187208 | JGI IMG/M metagenome (GOLD analysis project Ga0209181, IMG submission 187208) | Freshwater microbial communities from Lake Fryxell liftoff mats and glacier meltwater in Antarctica - MAT-05 (SPAdes) (version 2) | ecosystem: Environmental > Aquatic > Freshwater > Ice > Liftoff... | reverse complement strand
ATCCGCACGCGGCCGCACGCCCGCGCCTTCACGCTGATCGAACTGCTCGTCGTCATCGCCATCATCGCCATCCTGATCGGTCTGCTGCTCCCGGCCGTCCAGAAGGTCCGCGAGGCCGCCGCGCGGGCCAAGTGCCAGAACAACCTGAAGCAACTCGGCCTCGCCGCCCACGGGATGCACGACACCCGCGGCGGACTGCCGCCGTCGAGCGTCAACAGCCCGGGGGCGAACGACCGCCCGCGGCTCGGCGAGTTCCAGAAGGTCGGCACAACTGGCACCCTCACCACCGACTTCGCCCGGCACTGCTTCCTGGCCATCCTGCTGCCGTACATCGAGCAGGGGAACGTCCTCCAGGCCAGCGGCGTTGCTTACAACTTCAAGCTCGACTGGTACGACCCGGTGAACCGCCCCGCGACCGCCACCCGCATCCCCACGTTCGAGTGCCCCACGGTCAGCTTCGACCACCGCGTCGACCCGATGCTGGAGTCGGGGACCTACGGCACCGGGTGGGTGCCGGCGACGAGCGACTACATGGCGGTGAACCGGGCCAACAACCGGCCGGCGGTGTGGAACGCCATCTTCGCCGACACCAGCTACCCGGGCGACGAGCAGATCAAGGGCGTGCTGGCGACGAACGCCTACGTCCCGTTCGCGGCGGTGATCGACGGGCTGAGCAACACGATCATGCTGGCCGAGGCGGGCGCCCGGCCGCAGAACTGGCGCGGCAAGACGCGCGCCGCCGACGTGACGTACATGAACGGCGCCTGGGGCCACCACACCAACGACATCGCCGTGGACGGGTCGACCGCCGCGCCGAACTACAACACCCTGAGCGCCGCCGCCGACGTGCCCACGGCCTGCGTCCTGAACTGCAGCAACCAGGGGGAGATTTACGCGTTCCACACCGGCGGGTCGAACGTGTGCATGGGCGACGGGTCGGTCCGGTTCATCCGCGAGAGCATCGCACTGCGGACGCTTATGACCCTGTGCGCCCGAGCCGACGGGAAGCCCATCCCGGGCGACTGGTGAGGCGCCCTCCAACACGAGAGCCCGGGGACTGCCGTCCCCGGGCTTTTTTCGTTACCGCTCCGTCGGTCCGGTCAGCAGATCGGTGCGGAGGTAGCCGACGGCGACGACGGCGTCGCGGACCTTCTGGATGCTGAACAGCTCGCGGTCGGTGACGGTGAAGCGCACTTGCCGGGTGCGGCGGTCGGCCTGGATGGAGTCGGGGCGGACCCACGAGAGGCGGGCCAACGCGGCCGCGACCTTCTGCGGGCAGCTGGCGCACGTCATGGCGGGCACGTAAACGACGACCTGATTCGGGCCGTCGGTCGGCACCGGTCGCGGCGGCGGTTCGACGCTCTTCGCTTCCATCCCGACGACCGCCACCGCGGCCGGCACCCCCCACCACACGCTCATCGGTCGGCCCTCCCCCGGTTCCCGCCATTGTAGCCCGCCCGCCGGCCCGGCGAGACGATATGATGGGGGGTACGGAGTGTTTCTATGTCCCCCGCGACGACCGAACCGGACACGATCGCCGACCTGCTGCACGTGCTCGGCGACGTGCCACCCGGCCGCGTCCTGTGGACGCCGCGACCGGAGGCTGCGACCGAGGCAGACGTACTATCCACCAAGCGAACCGAGCTGGTAGACGGCCTATTAGTCGAGAAGTCGGCGAGCTTCGCGAAGGGGTGTGCGGAGGTCGGGATCGGCGGGCCACTCTGGGAACACGCCCGACGGACCCGCCTCGGCGGGGTGACGATGGCGTCCGCCCCGCACCGCCTGACCCCCGGGGTTGTCCGCCGGCCCGATATCGCCTTCACCAGTTGGGACCGAATGCTGACGCCCAACGGGAAGCTCCCGGACATTGTCCCGTGCGCGCCGGACTTAGTAGTCGAATTCCCGACCGAGGACAATCCGCCCGCCGAACTGGCACGCAAGCGGCGGGAGTTCTTCGCGGCCGGCACCCGCCTCCTGTGGGAGTTCGACCTGGACGCCCGCACCGTGTCCGTGTTCCGCAGCTCCGACGTGTCCGTGGTTCTGACGACCGACGACACACTCGACGGCAGTGTCGTACTCCCAGGATTCCGCGTGCAATTGGGTGAGCTGTTCGCCGACTCGCAATTCACTCTTCGCCCGCCGGCCCCGAATACGAAACTCTGAACTCTCCCCCAGCACCCGAGCGACCGATGCCCGCGCCGATGACGATGACCGAAAAGATTCTCGCCAAGGCGGCCAACAAGCCGGCCGTCGCCCCGGGCGAGAACGTGTGGGTGGACGTGGACGTCCTCATGACGCACGACGTGTGCGGCCCCGGCACCATCGGCGTGTTCCACAAGCACTTCGGCCGCGACGCCAAGGTCTGGGACCGCGAGAAGGTGGTCATCATCCCCGACCACTACATCTTCACCAAGGACGCGATGGCCAACCGCAACGTCGACGTGTTGCGGCAGTTCGTCAAGGAACAGGACCTGCCGTACTTCTACGACGTCGGCACCGACCGCTATAAGGGCGTCTGCCACATCGCGCTGCCCGAGGAAGGCCACGTCCGCCCCGGCGAGGTGCTCCTCGGCACCGACAGCCACACCTGCACGGCCGGCGCCTTCGGCCAGTTCGCCACCGGTATCGGCAACACCGACGCCGGGTTCGTCATGGGCACCGGCAAGCTGTGGCTGAAGGTGCCGCCGACGATGCGGTTCGTGTTCACCGGGAAGATGCCGCCGTACCTCATGGCGAAGGACCTGATCCTGGCCGTGATCGGCGACATCGGCGTGGACGGGGCGACGTACAAGGCGATGGAGTTCGACGGCGACGCGGTGTTCGCGCTGAACATCGAGGAGCGTATGACGCTGTGCAACATGGCGATCGAGGCCGGCGGCAAGAACGGCGTCATTCCGGCCGACGCCGTGACGTTGGCCTACGTCGCCGACCGCGGCCGCAAGACGGGGAGCAAGCCGCACACGATGTTCCGGCCGGACGTGGGGGCGAAGTACGTGTTCGAGAAGGTGTACGACGTGTCGAGGATGGAGCCGGTGGTGGCCAAGCCGCACTCGCCGGACAACAAGGCGTTCGTGAGCGAGGTGAAGGGGACGAAGCTGGACCGGGCGTACATCGGCAGCTGCACCGGCGGCAAGCTGACCGACTTCCGCGCCGCGGCCGGGCTCCTCAACGGCAAGACGGTGAAGATCGACACGTTCGTGGTGCCGGCGACGACGGAGGTGGCACGGGGGCTGGACACGGAGACGATCGGCGGGCGAACGCTGCGGGAAATCTTTATCGGGGCGGGTGCGAAGATCGGCGACGCGAGCTGTGCGGCGTGCCTGGGCGGTCCGTTGGACACGTTCGGCCGGCTGAACACGCCGATCTCGTGCATCAGCACGACGAACCGGAACTTCCCCGGCCGGATGGGTCACAAGGAGGCGAAGGTGTTCCTGGCCTCGCCGCTGACGGTCGCCGCCAGCGCGCTGTCGGGGAGCATCGCCGACTGCCGCGACTTGGTGGTGTGATGGGACTTGGGGCTTCGCCGGCCGCCTCCGCACCCTGGTTCCGAGACACCGACCCTGAGCCGTCTGCTTCGACCGGTCAGCCGAGACGACTGGTTCGGGCGGGCGCTTACAGGAGGCCCGCTCGGGCCGCCTGTAAGCGCCCGCGTGCATTCCGCGCGTCACGCTGACCCGCCAGTCACACATACTCCGCAGCGTCTAGCAGCGAATTTCGAGTTCGACAACGGAGCGCATTCGGATGGGGCTAACACGTTGTCCCGATTGCGAAGGACCGATTTCCACGTTTGCTGTGTTGTGCCCGAGGTGCGGCGGACCGCGCGTCATCGGACCGATAGAGTGTGAACAGTGCGATAGCACTGGGCGTTGCTACTGCGCCAGAAATTCGAATCGTCCGCCAGCATCAGGGTGCAAGGGTTGCTCCGGCACTGGCATCTGTCGAGTGTGCGAGGGGAAAGCCGGGCACAACTTCACCCGTTGGTAGGCACGCCGAATCACCGGTTCGGCATCGGAGGCTTCGCTGATCTTCCCCGTTCGCTGTCCGCATTGCTCCGCGACGCATGTGGTCCCTGCCGGCGAGATCGACTCGTCAGCCGTCTGCCCGAAGTGCGAGCGCGAGTACCCGATACACCCCAGTGCGGAGTCGGTCACCGAGGCATTGCTGGCCGCGATCCTCGCTGAGCAGCGCGAGCAGTACCGGACAGTACGGGCGATCAGGACGGAGCTGTTCGCTCTGCGAATCCTCATCGGTATCCTGATGCTGTTCGTGGTCGTCTTCGGGGTGCGGGTCAGCTTCAAGTGACTCATGTAGTCACGCCGGAGCAGGCACTACAGCGGACGGCCAGCGCCGATAGCTTTCTGGTGACCACAGCTCACACGGGCGTGGGCCGCTGCTGAGCTTATTGTTCGCCGACGGAGGTTGGTTGAAGGAGAACACGCTGTGAATCCTATCGAAGAGACGATCGACGCCGCGCTGGACGCCGGTGGTCAGTTACGGCTGTCACACCAACCGCGACTGCGGCCGGGACCCGTCCGCGTGACGATCCGCCTCGCCGCTGCGCCGGGGTCGCGCCGCGGCTTGGCAGACGTAATCCGAGAGATCGCTGCCGAGCAGCGCTCGCGCGGGTTCCCCGGGCGGTCGGCGGCTGAACTGCGCGCCGAGGAAGCTCTGCGCTCGGACGATGACGCCGAGCGGGATCGAGAGCTGGACGCCGCGCGGGAGGGGCCGTGAGTGCTATACTACCTGGATACCGTGATCGTCATTTACGCCGTCGAAGGCAACCTGGCTGACCAGCAGCGGGCGCTCAATCACCTAGCCGCGCTCGAACAGTCCGGTCATCGATTCGCCATCAGTGACCTGACCCGCACGGAGTGCTTGGTGCCGGTGTTCGGTCCGGGTGGCGGTCAGCGGCTTTCGGACTTCTTCCGGTTCTTCCACGGTCCGAACTTGCGCACGCTGGGGCTGACAGCCGCGACGCACGCCCGGGCCGGGGCGATCCGGGGTGGCCACGCGTACCCGGCCACTCCGCCCGACCATCCCAGGCGCTACGGGCTGGCCGATGCCCTTCACCTCGCCGCCGCGATCGAGTCGGGCTGTGACGTGTTTCTGACCAACGAGAACCAGTTGGCAACATTCCCAGATATCACCATCGAGGTGCTGCCGTGAGTGATTGAGACGACATCGCCGAACCAGGCGGTGCGGCAGACGGCCCCCGCCTTTGCGCTTCTGTGACCCATAGCTCACCGGGTCGGGGCCGCTACTGAGCTGGGTCGGTCGGCTGGGTGAGACGAAGGCTGTGGCACCGGCTCATCGAGGGTATGCTGAGCGGATGATCTCGCCGGTCCGCGTGGTTGATCCGAGCGAATTATCGTTCCCGGCGAAACCGTTCCGGTCGTGGTGATCGGGCAGTACCGCCGGAGCCGGGCCGGTGCGCCACGCGTGAGAGATCGACTGTGACCGAGTCCAATACTCGGGCGGAACTCTTCGCCGCCCTCCGCGCACTGTCCGAAGCCGTCCCCGAGATGCGGGGCGGCCAGCTCGTTGCCGCCGTCAGCGAGTTATGCGCGGACCTCCACGGACGAGGACTGTGGGACGCGTCCGACGCCGACCTTTTGGAAGCCGTGTGGCAGTTCCGCCGCAACTTCGGGGCGGCCGCCGCCCACGCCGGGTAGCACACCGTGATGCCGTATGAGAGTCGAATCCGCCACCCGACACCGATCGCGGTTTGGACTCGGGACGACGGGTGTGACGTGGTAGGATAGCGGTTCGGAAAGGAACCGGGCCGTGCGCATCGCCACCGCAACCGTACTGCTGTTCGCCGTCGCCACCGCCGTTGCGGACCCGCCGCGCCCGTCGCCCGAGGAGCTGGCCCGCAAGCTCGGCGACCCGTCATTCGCCGCCCGCGCTCGAGTTCCGATACCGGTGACGATCCGCCGACCTTAGCACCCACCTCGGCCGAGACCACCGCCGTGCCGTACAGCGAATTCACGATCGACGCGGTGAAGGCCCGGTTCGGGCTGACGATCACCGACGCGCCGGGCCTGTTCGCCGACTGCTCTCCAGTGCCGCCCGGCCACCTGCTCGTCGAGACTCTCGCGGAGACGCTCCCGCTGGCGGTCGCGGTCAGCACCGAGAAGGCCCGGTCCGAGTTCATCGTCGCACCAGTGCTGCTCGAAGCCCGCCGGCGGGCGGGGCGGCCGGTCAGCCTGTTTTCGGGCGTTGAGTTCTCTGTCGATGCGGATCAGGGGCGGACCGGGACGTGTGACTTCCTCCTCAGCCTCTCGCCCGAACAACTCACCGTCGAGGCTCCCGCCGTGGCAGTCGTCGAGGCGAAAAACGACAACCTCAAGTCCGGTCTCGGCCAGTGCCTTGCGGAGATGGTCGCTGCCCGGCTGTTCAACGAGCGGCGCGGCCAGCCGCTCCCGCGGATTTACGGGGTCGTGACGACCGGGAGCTTGTGGAAGTTCCTGGCGTTGTGTCCCGAAGGCGTGTTGCTCGACCCGGTCGAGTATCACATCTCCGACCCGGGGCGGGTGCTCGGGGTGCTAGTGGGAATGCTCCGGCCGACACCGGCAGTATAGCCCTCCGATCGCACCAGGAGCGGTGGCTGATTCGTCCGACACTTGGCGCACGCGCTTTGGACTCGGGACGACGGGTGTGACGTGGTAGGATACCGATTCCGATAGGAACCGGGCCGTGCGCACCGCAACCGCAACCGTACTGTTATTCGCCGTCGCCACAGCCGTTGCAGACCCGCCGCGCCCGTCGCCCGAGGAGCTGGCCCGCAAGCTCGGCGACCCGTCGTTCGCCGTCCGCGAGAAGGCCACCGCCGCACTCTGGGCCAGCGGCAAGGCTGCCATCCCCGCCCTCCGCAAGGCCGCCGCCGACCCCAGCCCCGAAGTCGCCCGCCGCGCCCGCGGCGTCCTCAACCGCTTCGAGTGGTTCGACTACCCGGACACCCCGCCCGACGTCCGCGCCGCCCTCCGCCGCTTCTTCGACACCGCCGGCCGCGACCGCCACACCGCGTTCGCCGAGCTGATTGCGCTCAGCGCCACCGGCCGCGCTGCCGCCCGCGCCGTGCTCGACAACGACCTGTCGCCCACGATCGGCGACCCGCTCGCGGCGTTCCTCCTCACACACCTCCGGCGCGAGGTGCCGGCCCGGGTCGTCGCCGGCGACACCGACACCGCGGCCGAGCTGGTGTCCCTGCACGCCACCCGCTCGGGCACCGCCGCCGGGGCCGCCGACCTCGCCGCCTTCCACGTCCTCCGCGGTACGCTGCCGCAAGCCATCGCCGCCGCCGAGGCCGCCCCGCCCTCCCCCGCCGCCGACCGCGTACTGGCGCACCTGTACCGAGCCGCCCGCGACTGGCCGAAGGCGCGGGCCGTCGCCGCACGGGTGGACGCGGCCGACGCCGACCGCCGCTCGAAGCTGCCGCAGCCGCCGCCGACGCTGGTCGAGACGCTGCTGGAAGAAGAAGGCGACTGGGCCGCGGCCCGCGACCTGCCGCCGTCGCGCCCGCCCAACCTGCCGGAGGCGCTGCGGCTGACGTACCTACGACTGGCCGGCACACCCGAACAGTTCGAGGCGGGGGTGAAGCAGGCGGTGAGCTTCGGCGACGGCCCCGTGTTCGGCGAGACGGTGAAGAACGCGGCCCACGCGCTGCTGCTGAACGTCCGCGCCGCCGACGCCGCCGACCTGCTCGCCACCCGCCGGCAGAACCTCGGGCTGCTCGCCGAGCTGAACATCGCCCGCCTCCGCTACGCCGACGCGCTGAAGGAGATTGACCCGGCCGACGCCGACGAGCGCGACCGCTTCGGCCGCATCGACCTCGACCTCCGCCGCGCCCGCGTGATGGCCCTCACCGGCGACCGGGCCAAGGCCGCGAAGCTGTTCGCGCAGTCCGCCGACGCCCTGGCCGCGCCGCCGAACCCGAACGGCGGACGCGAGTGGCTCGACATCGCCGGCGCCCGCCGCGGGCTGATCCGCTCCGAGCTCCGCGCCGGATTCCGTGAGCTGGCCTGCGAGCACGCCGGCCGATTCCTCGCCGGCCCCGCCTTCCCCGACGGGCGGACCGAAACGCTGTTCGACCTGCTGTTCGGCGCCGACGCCGACGCCGCCGAGGCGTTGTTCCAGGCGCTCCGCGGCCGACCGGGGGCCGAGCCCGGCGCGACGATGAAGGGCGTCCGCGAACTGCTGCTGGGGACGGCGCCGGCCGAACTCGTCACCGCGGCGCTCGACGCGCTTCCCGGCGAGGCGCCGCCGCTTCCCGGCGTCGCACCGTTCGCCCGGCAGAGGCAGAGCCGGCTCACCGCGACAGCCCTCGTCGCCCGCGCCGCCGGCCGGCACGCCGAGGCGGAGGCGGCGTTCGCCCGCGCGGCGGAGAACGCCGCCGAAGACCCCGTCACCGCCGGGGCGCGGGCGTGGGTGTACGGCACGTCCGACGCCTTCCGCCCGTGGGTCGAGTACGGCGACTACCTCGCCGACCGCGGCCGCCCCGCCGACGCCGCGGCGCGCTACGAAGAAGGGTGGAAGAAGTTCCCCGACGCGCCGCTGCTGCTGTTCCTGTCCGGGCAGGCGCTCGCGAAGGCGGGTCGCGTCGAGGAGGGGCGGCGGAAGATGGAGTTCGCCCACTGGGTGCCGCTCGGCAACGAGCGCGTCCGCGGCAAGTTCCTCGAAGACCTGGTGAAGCGCGGCGAGGCGAAGGCCGCCGCCCGCGAGACGGACCTGCTGCTGCGGGCGTGCTGGAGCCGCGACTTCTACTTCGGCAACGTCATCAACCAGGCCGGCCGGGCGGCGGTGCTCAACAAGGACTGGGCGACCGCCGAGCGCTGCGTGCAGCGCGCCGTCTTCGTGCTCCTGAAGACGCCCGACGTCACCTACGTGGACCCCGGTGCGTACCTCCACGTGCCGCACGACATGCTCGGCTACTCCGCCCGCGCCAAACTCGCGGCCGGCGACGTGCCCGCGGCGATGGCCCTCGCCCGGCAGTACTTCGACACGACGCCCGGCTACGTGGAGCTGGCGTCGGGCCTGGTGCCGGAGCTGGAGAAGCGCGGCCACAAGGCGGAGGCCGACGAGCTGTTCGGCCGGGTGTGGGCGGCGCACCGGAAGGTGCTGACCGACTTCCCGGCGAGCCCGTCGTCGCGGAACGCGCTGGCGGCGCTGGCGGCGAACTGCCGCCGCGAACTCGACGCGGCGAAGGTGTACGCGACGGAGGCGGTGGCGGCCGACCCGAAGTCGGCGGGCTACCGCGAGACGCTCGCCGAGGTGCTGTTCCGCCGCGGCGAGCGGGCCGAGGCGGTGAAGCTCATGGAGGCGCTCGCGGCGGAGTACCCGCGGAGCCGCCTGTACCGCCGGCAACTGACGCGCTACCGCACCGCCGACCCCGCGAGCCCGCTGCCGGAGGCCGAGGGGGACTGACCATCGGTGTTCCGCCGCTCGCGGCGATGCACCCCCTGCACCGCCGCGAGCGGCGGAAGAAGTCCGCCGCCGGGGCGAATCGCTAACATAAGTCGATCCGCGCCGCCGCCCGTTTCCGATCGGACTCATGCGCCAGAACGCTCCCAACATCGCCGCCTTCGTCGTCCTCGCCGCCGCCGCCACCGGGGTGTGGTGGTACGCCGACCGCAACTGGATTCCCAAGCCCGAACCGGCCGCGAAAACCGACGCCCCCGCCCCGCCGTCCGCCGACGCGGTCACGGCCGCCGCCGGGGGTGCCGTCGCGCACGCGCCGCCGAAGCTGGCGCCGCCCGCCCCGAAGGTCGAGCCGAAGGCGCCCGCCGCCCCCTCCGAGCCGCCCACGCTCATCACCCTCGGCGGCGACGGGTTCAACAACCGCGTCACCCTCACCACCCAGGGCGCCGGCGTCCAACAGGTCATCCTCCCGGCGTTCGACGAGGCCGACCGGATCGGTCACGAGGTGAAGGAGGACGGCAAGCCGGTGCCGCTCCACCTCATCCCCGGCGAGAAGCGGAACCGCGGCGAGCGGCTGAAGGAAGAATTCGTCGTCCCGCACCTGCCGCCGGGGAAGGTGAACGACCCCGCGCTGCGCGGCCGCCTCGCGGACCCGGCGTACACCCTGTTCCACTACGCCACGCCCGACGACAAGCACCCCGACCCGCACCTCGGCACCGTCAACTGGCGCGTCGTCGAGGAGAGCCGCCCGGCCGACGGGCCGCACACCGTCGTGTTCGAGGCCGAGCTCGGCGAGCCGTTCTTCGTGAAGGTCCGCAAGACGTACACCCTCGCCCCGAAGGACTACCACATCGGCCTGAGGCTGGAGTTTTTCCGCACCGACACCGGCGGCAAGGCGGCCCGGCCGTTCCGCTACCAGCTGTCGGGGCCGCGCGGGCTGCCGGTCGAGGGCGAGTGGTACACCAGCACCACCCGCACCGCCCTCGTCGGCTACGACAACCGCAACCGGCCGCGGCGGCAGTACGAGGACGCGGCCTCCATCAACACCAAGCGCGGCGGCGAGGCGCTCCACGCCGGCAACGGCGAGAACCAGTTCCGCTACATGGCGGTCGCCACGCCGTACTTCGCGTCGGCGCTCGCCGTGGACCGCTCGGCCGACCCGAAGGCCAACCCGTGGGCGTACGTCCGCGCCACCAGCGAGCTGCCGTTCGTGCCGTCGCGCGAGGATCTCGACAAACTCGAGCAGGAGGCGAAGGCCGGCAACCCGGTCGCGATCGAAACCCTGGTCCGCCTCCGCCCCATCCTGAACCGCACACTCCCGGAGTTGGACGACATCACCGTCCGCGCCGTGTCGGAGGCGCTGAGCCCCGAACCGGGGCAGCCGGTGGTTCACACGTACATCATCTACAACGGCCCGTCGAAGGTGCGGCTGCTGAACCTCCTCGGCGGCGACGCCGCGGTCGACTCGGCCATCGTTGACCGCTACCTGAACGACTACCAACTCCGCACCATCACCGACTTCCAGTCGCCGACGGTGTTCGGCACGTTCGCCAACGCCATCTACTGGACCGACCTCGTCATCACGTTCACGAACCTGATGCACGGCGGGCTGTGGGCCATCCACAAGGCCATCGCGTGGGTGCCCGGCGGCAGCTGGGGGTACAGCATCATCATCCTGACGATCCTGGTGCGGCTGCTGCTGTTCTTCCCGAGCCGCAAGCAGACGGCGATGAACATGAAGATGGTGGAGGTGCAGAAGCGGCTGAAGCCGGAGCTGGACAAGCTGAAGGAGAAGTACGGCGACGACTTCCGCACCTACAACCAGGAAAAGACGCGGCTGATGCTCAAGCACGGGATGAACCCGTTCTCGGCGATGGGCGGGTGCCTGCTGCTGTTCGCGCAGATGCCGATCTTCATGGGCCTGTACTTCTGCCTCCAGGAGAGCGTGTTCTTCCGCGTCCAGTCCTTCCTGTGGGTCGAGAACCTCGCCGCCCCGGACATGACGGTGTGGTGGACGGAGAACGTGCCGCTCATCTCCGACCCGTCGAACCGCCACGGGACGTGGTCGTTCCTGTACCTGGGGCCGTACCTGAACGTGCTGCCGCTGCTGGCGGTGGGGCTGATGCTGTACCAGCAGAACAAGATGATGCCGGAGCCGACCGACGAGCAGATGGCGGCCCAGCAGCGGATGATGAAGATCATGATGGGGGTGATGGCCGTCCTGTTCTACAAGGTGGCCGCGGGGCTGTCGCTGTACTTCATCGTCAGCACCGGGTGGGGCATCATCGAGCGGCAGTTCATCCCCAAGCCGAAGGTCAAGATCGACGACGTGGACGGCGGGGACGGCGGGGACGGCGGCCGGGGCGGCCCGCCGGTGCCGCCGAAGCCGAAGGGGTTCCTCGGCAAGATCAAGGCGCGGCTGAAGGCCCGCCTGGAGGAGTTGCAGAAGCAGGCAGCGGAGCAGTCGTCGCGGCAGCACCGCAACGCCCCGCCGGGGGGGCGGCCGCAGCCGATCCGCAACCCCGAGCGGCGCGACGGCAAGGACCGGAAGAAGAAGCGGAAGTGAAAGTTGAGTTGCCGCTTGCGGCTTCGCGCCGGGCCGCGCGCAGCCGCGAGCGGCGAAACCCAGCGCCCCGTCACTTCAGGTTCGAGAGGTACATCATCAGCGCCGGGACGAGCACCAGCAGGAGAAGCCCCCCCGCGGCCCCGCTGACGACGGCGAACACCCGCTGCCGGCCCGGCCGCAGCGCCCCGATGATCGACAGCGGCAGCCCCAGCAGCGTCAGCATCAGGCCGATCAGCGCGGCGAACCACCCGTAGGCCTTCAGGTTCGACGCGAACAGCGCCCCCGACACCACCAGCAGCAGCGCCGTGCCGGTCGCCGCCGCGCCGGCGATGGCGGTCGGGTTGCTGAACCGGTCCACGCGCTCGTTCTGCCGCCGCTCGCGGCGGTCGTCGCGGCGGTCGCGGAGGTCTTCGACCTGTTCGCGCACCAGCTCGGGCGGCGTGCCGATCGGGATCGGCACCAGCATCGGCGCCGGCATCGGGTCGGGCACGGCCAGCGGCTCGGCGTCGTCCAGCGAGATCGGCGCCCCCGCCCCGATCGCCGTCGGAGGCATCTTGAGGCGCGTCCCACAGCCGGGGCAGTACGCCCGGCCGTCGGCTGCGAGGGCGCCGAAGTCCACCGGCGTCGAGCAGCGCGGGCAGCGGGCGGTCATCGGGAGTACTCCAAATTGAAGCCCGGGGACGACCGCCCCCGGGCTTTTAGTCTATTCCGCCGCGGCGCCCCACACCTGGACGCCGAACCCGTTCAGGTCGATGTCCTCGCCCTTCTCGCCGTCACTCGGGCCGCCGCGGTCGAGCGACAGGCGCACGTACAGCCAGAAACTCGCCTTCTCCCCCTGCATGTCGTACCCGGCGGCGTCCACGTCGGACTCCATCAGCCACCGCCAGCCGCGGCGCTCGTCCTTGCCGGCGTCGCTCGCCTCCTCCTGCCACCCCTTGAGCACCCGCGACAGGTTCTGCACCGACGCCTTCCACCCCTTCGCGTCGGTGACGTGCAGCCGCAGCTCGTCGGGAGCCTTCTCCAGGGTGGCGTGCGGCACGCCCTTGAGGCCGTCGAACAGCTTGTGTTCGAGGGCCGAGCACCGCCACGGCGACCACAGGTAGAAGGTCACCCCGGGGGCGTCCATCGCCAGCCCGAACAGCTCCACGCGCATGTCCGCCTCCGCGCCCCGGGCGGGTGCCCGTAAGATCGATTCTGGAACTGTACCGGCCGCCGGTCGGGCGGGAAAGGTGCCCATGCCGCCAACGACCGTGCCGTACCCCGACTACTAAGTCGGTTGCCGGCATATCTTCACAGCAGCCCGGAGGTGGAGCCGGAGTGCGTGTTCAGCGACGGGTGAGACGCCACAGACGAGGACACGCCGATGAACCCCGGTGACCGAGTACCCTGGCGCCTCATTCTGGTGCTGTCCCTCCCGACACTCGCACTCGGTGTGTTCATCTTCTCCTACGTCGGGTGGTCCCTACCACGCACCTACGATTCACAACGCCTTCATGCGCTGGCCGACCCGGGTGACGTGCGCGGCATGGCGGAACTACTCGACCGCGAGCCCGGCCGGCTGAATCAGCGCAACCGCATCGACATGACGCCCCTCCACCTCGCGGCCTACCGCGGGCGGGCGGGCTCGCTGGATGAACTGATCCGACGCGGGGCCGACGTGAACGCCCGCTGGAACATGGTCAGCAGCGACGACGGTGAGTGGACCGCCCTTCACGTAGCCGCCGTTTATGGTGACGCGGCGTGTGTGCGGACACTCCTCCGCGGGGGTGCGGAGGCCGACGCGCGAACGAAGCGCGGGCTGACGGCGCTCGACCTGGCACGCTTGCACCAGAACGGCGAGGTCGTGGATGACTTGTTCGATGCCGGGAAGGCTCGTGCGGCAGGCGGCCACGGTCCATCACCGTGATTCGGAACGATGTGTTCCCCGGGTGTCTCGGGGTTTCGCCGCTTGCGGCGTTGCAGGGCATGCCCTGCATCGCCGCAAGCGGCGGAACCCAATCCTTCACACAACCCACACCCCCACCCCATACCTTAACCCCGACACCACAGGGGGTTACCGATGGCGGAGGGGAAGTGGATTAACGGCCTCACGGCGGACATGCCGGTCGAGGACGCGGCCCGGGTCGTGTTCGCGGCCCGGTTCGAGGTCGTGCGCCAGTACCTGCCGCTCGCCGCGACCCGACCCTACGACGACGTGGAGTACGTCCACCAACTCCGCGTCGGCACGCGGCGGGCGGGGGCGGCTCTGCAGGTGTTCGGCACCTGCCTGCCGCGGAAGCGCCTCCGCGCCGCCAAAGCGTCGCTCCGCGGCCTCCGCCGCGCCGCCGGCGACGCCCGCGACTGGGACGTGTTCCTCCTCGCCCTCGCCGACGCCCGCTCCGACGACCCGGCCGACGCCGCCGCGTTCGACTTCCTCGCCGGCTACGCCCTCGGCGAGCGCTCCGCCGCCCAGACGCGGCTCGTCGCCGCCGCGGACGACGTCGGCCCCCGCTTCGCCGCCGACACGACCGTGCTGCCGGCGCACGTCCGCCCGCCGCGCGGGTCCGACGCCCCGGCCACGTTCGGCGACCTGGCCCGCGCCGAGATGACCGCGCTGTTCACCGATTTCAACCGGGTGGTGTCGTCCGACCCGTCCGAGTCGGAGGCGCTGCACCAGCTCCGCATCCTGGGGAAGCGGGTGCGCTACGCGATGGAGTTGTTCGCCCCGTGCTTCACCGAATCGTTCCGGTCGGAGCTGTACCGATCGGTCGAGGCCGTGCAGGAGGCGCTCGGTGAGGTGCAGGACGCGGCCGTCGGCCGGGCGCGGCTCGCGGACCTGCGCGAGCGGCTGACGCGGGTGCTCCCGGACGACTGGCCGCGGTACGAGCCCGGAGTGGCGAAGCTGCTGCGCGGACAGGACGCCGCGCTGACCGCCGGCCGGGAGCGGTTTGCCGCGTGGAGCGCCGGGTGGGCCGACCTGTGGGCGACCTACCCGCCGACGCCGGCCGGCGTACCGGGGTCGTGAGCCTCCCGGATTACTCGTATGCCGCCCCACCGAATACGGGGGCAGACGCCCCCCCAACTCGCGGACAGATTTTTTGCCCGGTTCTCGCCCCGCGTCTCGTTTACGCTTCTCGGACACCCCGACTCCCTCCGAGGGCCGTGCCGTGGCGATGAAGCCGTTCAAGATCACCCCGCCGTACTACCCGATCGTCTACGTCCGCGGCTTCGCCGCCACCGCCGGCGAGCGCGAGGAGACGTTCTTCGACACCTATTACGGGTACGCCGCCACCGCCGTCGAGAAGCGCGCCGCCGCCCCGCCGAAGTTCGTGGAGCCCATCGTCTTCGAGGGCCAGCTGATCCGCTTCATCAAGGAGTACGAGTACGTCGACGCGGCCAACGGCGGCCTCTCCCTGGCCGCGCTCCGGAGCACCCACAGCGCCAGCTCGCAGGACCCCACCCGCAGCCTGTGGATCAGCCGGTTCTACGACGCCGACGTGATGACCGAGAAGGTCCGCCCGATCGAGCAGCACGCCCGCGACCTGTTCAACCTCATCACCGAGACGATCCCGAACGAGCTGCAGGCGCTGACGGTCAAGGACGACGACGGGAAGGAGGTGAGGTGAGGCTTCATTAATTACGAGAGCCTCGCCGTCCTCCTCCCGGCAAACAGCATCTTCGCTGAAGGCCAAGTCCTCCGCAGTCTGTTTCTCGATTGTTAAGGTCTTCGATTACATCCCGCTGGGTGAATCCCTGCTCAGTCTACAGCACGTAACTGGCCAAAGGAGAGATTGGGTTAAAAGTGTTTACTTTTATCAGGCGTGTGATGCGCCTGGGTCATCGCGATGACCGCCCG
>Ga0209181_10006853_pt1 | contig 15819 bp, 12 predicted proteins | sample MAT05_FD_187208 | JGI IMG/M metagenome (GOLD analysis project Ga0209181, IMG submission 187208) | Freshwater microbial communities from Lake Fryxell liftoff mats and glacier meltwater in Antarctica - MAT-05 (SPAdes) (version 2) | ecosystem: Environmental > Aquatic > Freshwater > Ice > Liftoff... | reverse complement strand
GCCAGCGATACGGCCAAAACCAAATGGCTAAACGCGATGTCTGTATTTGGGTTTTTTGAAAAAAATATTAATGGACGGGATAGCATTTTGGTTGAAGGCCCCGGGCGGGGATACCTGAAAAATGCACAATTAGAGTTTTCAGAAAACAAGGGCAATACCGCTGGCCGTGGGGAGTCTACGCTGTCATTTCCATCAGGCAGCGGGTGTAGTTATACGATGACTGTTACTGAAACATACACCTACCTCGAAATTTATGTAAATGGCAATCTCGCAGGTATTTACCAAAACTATACAGTGCAAATGGCAGTTTCGATTATTTGTACTGGCGATGAAAGTAGTTCGCCAAGAGGTGGGGGTGGCGGGGGATGGAATTGGTACAATTATGCTACCGGAGGATATTTCAATAGTAGTTCACCAGTAAATGGACAATATTGGTGGACGAATTTGATTGGTGGTGGAGGAGGAGGAGGAGGAGCCATATATACTCAACAGGTGCAATATCTAAAAAATGCCCTCACACTTACGCCCGACCAAAGCGATTTTTTGCAATCCAACCCTCAACTAGCTGAAAACTTATATAATTCAATTTTTGCCGAAGATGAGGTAGATGAAATGGTAATTGCATCGGCAAAAATTAATATTGAAGTAGCAAGGCAGGGATTAATAGAGAATTGGGATGAATTGGCATTTAAGTTAATATTAGATACCTATTTACCCATAGAATTGAGGGTGTACAAAGATGTCATTGTACCATATATTAAACTTCAGTACGCAATCGAGGCAGATAACGACCCTGCATTAAAACAGACCTGGCTTGGAAAGATAGAATTGTTATACAGGGCTACTAATGAAATGCTGCATTTAGGATTAGATTTTGCAGGTTTGGTGCCCGTTGTTGGCGAAGTGTTTGATTTAACGAGTGCAACATTGTACTTACTAGAAGGTGATGGCTTTAATGCCAGTTTAAGTGCCGCCTCTGCTGTTCCGATTGCCGGTTGGTTTGCTTCCGGGATAAAATTAGCCAAGCAAACCATAATTTTATCAACTGGCGCAAAAACTACTTTAAAATGGTTGAAGAGACTCGATGGTTCGATTTCTTTTGGTAACAGGGGTCAATTGAGGAAAGTATTAAATCTTGCAAAGGGAGATACTCGCTGGGCACATCACCTTATTCCGTGGGAAACTGCCAATCATTCTTTGGTGCAAAAGGCAGCAAAAGGGGATAATGCTTTTCATTTAAATGAAGTGCTTAATGGGTTACCATTAAATAGTATACAACATGCTCCCCCTCATGACATTTACAATACCAAAATTATAAATAGACTTGATAATTTGTATTTGCAAAATGGTGGTAAATATATGTCGAATTCTAAGGCCGAAGAATTAGTTAGAGCACTTTCGAATGAAATAAAAGTGTGGGTCTCGGCCCATCCGAATTCTTCAATTAATGATATAATTTTTCCTTAAGTATGAAATATTATAGATTTTACATAAGTGCTGAATCTAGTGTTATTGGTAAGTATCCCCAAATTCATCAATGCATCGTACCGACAACTGTAAATGATCCAAACTACATTGATAATTTCTTTTGGGAGAAAGTACCAGAGTTTACTTTGTTGCCTCAGGGTATATTAGACCGAAAAGCAAAAAAAACCGATTTAATTTCAGTAAGTTTTATTGGTTTTTCTACTAGGTTATTTGTTTCTTGTAAACTTGGTAAAATATTAGAGAATTTTAATTATTGGGGGTTGCAATATTTGCCAACAACCTTGATTGATAATAATAGTACGAAAGATGAATATTGGATAATTAATCCTTACTACGCTGCATATGAGTGTTTGGATTTTGATAGTTCTCTTTTTTCTCACTATGTAAGTTCCTTTCAACCTCCAGAAAAGAAGCTGGTTTTTAAAAATGCATCAGATTTTATAAAAGTGCAGGATCAATTACCTTCCGGGCAATTTATACAGATAGAGCGAATTTGTTTAAAAAGTGATAACGATAAAGATTTTTTTGCCATAAAGAATGTAAGTGGTGATGGCACTGGTTACTTTGTTTCGCAAAGACTAAAAGATAAAATTCAAGATGCAGGTTGTATCGGAATGGTTTTTAAAGAACCCAATGAAATATATCCATAGCAATTTTACTTTTTCTCTTCTGTCGTTGTTGTGGACTTTACTTCTGCTTTCGTTTTTAGTATTTGTAACCCCAAGCCATCAATCATAACTACAAAGGAGTTGACCTATATATTCAAACCGCCCCAGGATCCTGTAAATATTTCTATATCTCCTCCAGACTCCCTATTGCCAATTGGTTTTAAAGCAAGATATTTTGCCTATTGGAACGACACTATAATAGATAAAGGAGCAAAGCTTAGAGCACGGAAATACGATACAAAGGGCCAAGGCTTATTTTATGGAGGCAATTTAAAATTTGAATACAAAAAATATAAAGCCACAGATTACTGTATAAGGATGACTATTAGTTTTTTGGGTTGCAAAAAGGATAAAAAACAAAGGGCCAAGGCTTATTTTATGGAGGCAATTTAAAATTTGAATACAAAAAATATAAAGCCACAGATTACTGTATAAGGATGACTATTAGTTTTTTGGGTTGCAAAAAGGATAAAAAAAGTGATTCTGCCCTTTTGAAATAGGCCCGGATGTACTGGAATTGATTTTGAAGAAGTTGAAGAAATTTAATTAATCCAACATTAACATAAGTCCATGGAAGATATACTGTCGCCGGAAATAATAAAATGGATAGAAGAAAATCAGTGGCAGGACGGAATGAAAGAAACTTTATCCGTCTCGTCGGATGTAGAAGATGAGAGAACGAGAAAGTTAACCATAAGGTTAGCTATACAATGGTACCAGGCATACCAAAATAGCCTGGATGGCAGAAACATGCCTCTGGAACTACAAGACACAATCAGGAAATATGTGGCTATGAAAAATGTAGAGGAAACAATAGATGACCAGGTACTAATGATGTGGGCGAATATGTGCTCAAATGCTGCGGAATATAGGTACGCAAAACTGCAGCCTGCCAATGAATTTACCAGGGCATTGATGGCAGTATATCAATCTCTGCAACCAGAAGATGTTGCCATTGAAAGTATTTACACGCCTGTTAGAAAGGCGATAAAAAAAGGTTTAAAAAAGAATCCTTCTGCAGATAAAAGTCATTATGGAGTTGAAATCAATGGCTTGCTGTCAACCATTGTTTTTCCAGCTTCTGATGGCATCATTCCACCAAATGTTCACATTTGGCTGAGTATTTAATACGGTCATTTTTAAAAAAGCCCTGCCACTGGCTTGCCGTTAAACTGTTCCGATGCATCGGAAGCAACGATGATTAATAGTACCACAAAAGCTAAATAAAAAAAAAGTTCTACGTTATAAGTAATACGCTCTACTTAAGGACAGCTTGCTTCGTCGTTCCTCCTGCCAATGACATTTTTTAGAACAGATTAAATGTTATAGGCTTGTATGTGAATACTCGAATTTCTAAACCAGTTATTGCATAAGGGACATCAGCCGGTTGGGTGCCAAGCGTAGCGAAGGCATTCCAAAACATGCGAAGCAGTTTTGGAAACATAGTCCCGATAAAATCGGGAGAGTTCCGTTGCAGTAACGAAGCCATGCGGCTTGAGCTTTGATATGAATTGAAAGAATTTTTGCAAATAATCTGCCTAATCCAATTAAAGGATTTATAGAGTGTTATTTTCAAAGAATTTTTTTGAAACCCAAAAATTAACCACTCGCAATTACGTGTAAGAGGATAGCTTAAACCGTAGCAACCACAACGCTATGGAAAACTTTAGCTGGCCACCAAATCCCAAATTCAACTTACATCCGGGCCGTCAAATGATTGTAATCTTCCAACACCGCATATAAAAAATCCTTTGCTTCAAAGTGCTTGCTTTTAATATTAAGAACCGTTTCAATTTTTTCTTTTGCCTGGTGTGCCAGCCCTAAGTTACCACTGCGGTTAACGCTGTTCAGTACTTCTTTTATCAATTGTATATCGCGGTCTTTCAGGTTAATTACTTCGGGATAAGTAACTACATATTCGGTTTCAGAAGTGGGTTGATACCAGGTGTCGTTAAAGTGCGTACGGGGTTTTGTTTTAACCAGTACGGTGCCGGCTATCAAATCGCCGAGGCGCTGTTTTTTATTTGAAGCCGCTACCATAATTACGGCAACCAGGCTGCCCGACATAGTAAAGTCAACCAACCGAAACACCCAGCGCAACAGGTATTGGCTTAGCGATGGCTGGGCTCCATTAAGACTGATCACTTTAATGCCCATAACCTTTTTGCCTACACTTTGGCCGTTTAAAAAAAGCTCAGACAGCAGGTCATACAAAACAATGGGCAGCAATATGAAGACGATAATCCAGCCATTATTTGTAAAAAAACTTTCTATGTTTCCAAACCCAATTAACAGTATCAATGCAATCACATAGCCGGCAATTACCAGCCCGTCTAATAATCTGCCAATTATGCGGTCGCCCAGGCTGGCAAGGTCATAATCCAGTTCTATGTTTTGGGTGGTTACAATGCTAATAGTGTTCATGTGCGCAAATATGTATCAAACAATGGAAAGAAGTAAAATGAAAAATTAAAAATGAGGAAGTAAAAAGTAAAAAAGCCTGGAAAGGTGAAGGGTGAAATGTGCAATGAAAAACATAAGAAAATGTGCAGCCAATGAAGAAGCCGCACCAAGAGGGGAATTAGAAATTGCCAATTGTTTTACTTTTTACTTTTTCCTTAATAGTTGTTCATGCAACTTTTATTGTTTTATTGTTACATTTGAATCTATAAAAAAATGATTGTTATGCAGGAAGCTTATATAGTAGCAGGGTACCGTACCGCCGTTACAAAAAGTAAAAGAGGTGGCTTTAGATTTACCCGTCCCGACGACCTGGCTGTGGAAGTAATCAAGGGTTTAATGGCCTCAATACCCAACCTGGAGGCAAGCAGGGTGGACGATGTAATTGTAGGTAATGCGGTACCTGAAGCCGAGCAGGGTTTGCAGGTAGGGCGCATTATAGCTGCCAGGGCTTTGGGTTTTGAAGTGCCGGGCATGACCGTTAACCGGTATTGCGCCAGTGGTCTTGAAACCATTGCCATTGCCACAGCCAAAATAAGAATGGGTATGGCTGATTGTATAGTAGCCGGCGGTACCGAAAGCATGACCATGGTACCTACAGCAGGTTGGAAAACGGTGCCTGCTTATTCCATAGCCAGCGATGAGCCCGACTATTATTTGAACATGGGTTTAACTGCCGAGGCCGTTGCCAAAGAATATAACGTTAGCCGCGAAGACCAGGACGCATTCAGCTTCAACAGCCATCAAAAGGCTATTAATGCTATACAGTCCGGTTATTTTAAGGAGGGTATTCTGCCAATAAATGTTGAGCAGGTTTACCTGGATGAAGCCGGTAAAAAGAAGACGAGAAAATTGATTGTAAAGGTGTTGATTAGTTTGTTGGCAGATGTTTATACTGTTAAGGAAATGACAAGAGAAATATATAAACCAAATAAAAATATAGTCGATGAAGTAGATAGTGAAGTAATACAAAAGATTGCAAGTGAATTGCTCCCAAATTTTAAATTTGTACAGGCGGAACTACTTGAACAGATACCCATATCTGAGATCTCGTGCAATTCTAAAATGCTTGGTGACTCAAATCTTTTTGATTGTTTTTTTAATGATAATGAATGGTGATGTTTTATACGCAAAAAGTAATCTCTTTTGTTTCTTCAGCTACCATTTGTTTTTTAATCGTATTGTTTGGTTGCCAGCCTAAACCCAATGAAGAATTTTACAAAATCATAAATGATAATTTTCTAAATTTTGTAGATACGGTCACCTACAAAACAGGTAAGTTGATCCTGATACCAAAGGATACCAGTGTAATACAATCATACACTAAGAAAGGAGTATCTATTGTAGTGGATACAGTCTTTGTTGACTCCGGGATTTTAGATAAGTCGTTAGCAACAGAAATTAAAGACCAGAATATTGAAGAGTTTGATGATCTGCTTATTGATGGAGAGACCAAGCCGTGTGGCGTTCTAGACTTATCGCTTATAACTAAAACCGGCAGATATATTTTGGTTCCGTCGAGCGGACAAAAAAACATAGACACCTCTTATGCTGGTAGAATAAGTTTTGGTAAGCCCTTTATAAAAAAAGACAAAGCGATCATTATTTTTTCAGTGTCAGATTCTCAAAAGGCGGGACGTTCTGTTGCTTTTTTTCTTAAAAAAGAAGATAGTAAGTGGGGTATTTTCAAAAAAATTGAATTGGAGCGTTGGTAACTCTAAGCAAGCCAGGGCAATATCATATTCGCCTTCCATAACTATTCCTAAAAACGAACCCAAATTATTTGCCGCCCCAAGAGGGTAACCTCTGCAATCATAAGGTGGGCAACCTCTATAATAATAAGGCGGGCTGCAGCAATGGCTACGGTCGTAGCAATTGAAACCCAACTGCCTTGACCCAGAAAGTCGTATTACAACTGCGCCGTTACATGGTTAAAATCGGCTATAATGGTAGCTAAAAAATCGCGGGCATCGGTTTGGCGGCTTTGTATACGCAGCACCATTTCAATTTTTTGCTGTGCCTGCCACAATAGTTGCAGGTTACCGGTTTGGCGGGCAGTGTTCATCACTTCTTTAACCAATTGTATATCGCTGTCCTTTAGTTGTATTACCTCGGGGTAAGTAACCATGTAGGTGGTTTCGGCGGTAGGTTGGTACCAGGTGTCGGTAAGTGTGGTGCGGGGTTTTGTTTTAACCAATACGGTACCGGCTACAAGGTCGCCAAGGCGTTGCTTTTTGTCGCTTGCGGCCACCATAATCACTGCCACCAGCCCGCTCGACAGCGAAAAATCTACCAGCCTGAATGCCCACCGCAGTAGGTATTGCCCAAGGCTTGGCTGATCGCCCGCAAGGTTGATTACTTTAATACCCATGGCTTTTTTGCCCGCACTTTGGCCATTAAAAAATATTTCGCAAAGCAGGTCGTAAAACACAACAGGCAAGGCAAATAATATAACCACCCACGGAAAACCGCTAAAAAACCCTTCAATATTACCAAAGCCAATAACTGCCAATAGCAGTATCACATAGCCCGCCAATACCAGCCAGTCAATAATGCGCCCCAATATGCGGTCGCCAACGCTGGCCAGGTAAAACTCAATATCAATGTTTTGGGTGGTGGTAATGCTGATGGTGTTCATAAAACAATGGTAAGGAGGAAAAAGTAAAAAGTAAAAATTAAAAAGGTAGAAGGGGAGTTAGGAGTTATGAGTTAAGAGTTGTGGGTTGATTTTATTTTGAATTTTAAATGCTAAATTTTGAATTGAGGGAGATATGGGTTATGAGTTTAGAATTATAAATTATGAGTAATGAGTTGAAATTGAAGAATTGTCGGTGGGGAACAGAGACTGGTTAAAAAAAATATTTCACGTCAATAAAACTCAAATTCACGAAGTAGATTTTACGTTTGCCGTTTCACGTTTGCCGTTTGCTATTTCCCATTTCCCGTTTGCCGTTTCCCGTTTCAACATTCCCCATTCCCCATTGGCTTCGGCTCCGCTCAGCCAATGGGGTGTCTAACTACTTACTACTCACAACTCACTTTTTACTATTGACCATTCACAATTGACCATTCCCTATTGGCTTAGGCTCCGCTCAGCCAACGGGGTGTCTAACTACTGACTACTCACAACTCACTTTTTACTATTGACCATTCACAATTCCCCATTCCCCGTTGGCTTCGGCTCCGCTCAGCCACCGGGGTGTCTAACTACTGACTACTTACAACTCACTTTTTACTATTGACCATTCACTATTCACCATTCACCATTCCTCATTCCCCATTCCCCATTCCCCATTCCCCATTCCCCATTCCCCATTCCCCATTCCCCATTGGCTTCGCCTCCGCTCAGCCAACGGGGTGTCTAACTACAACAACTCACTTTTTACTATTGACCATTCACTATTCACCATTCACCATTCCCCATTCACCATTCCCCATTGGCTTCGCCTCCGCTCAGCCAACGGGGTGTCTAACTACAACAACTCACTTTTCACTATTGACCATTCACCATTCACCATTCACCACGTCCTTTTTTAATTTTTAATTTTTAATTTTTAATTTTTCCTTTGTTCCCTTATTAGTTGTCGCTGCAACTTTTAATTTCGTTTTACTATATTTGACTACAAAAAAACAACGATTATGCAGGAAGCCTATATAGTTGCCGGCTATCGCACGGCAGTAACAAAAAGTAAAAGAGGCGGTTTCAGGTTTACACGTCCCGACGACCTGGCCGTAGATGTTATAAAGGGGCTGATGGCCTCGGTGCCCCAGTTAGAAAATAAAATGGTGGACGATGTAATTGTTGGTAACGCCGTGCCCGAAGCCGAGCAGGGCTTGCAGTTTGGGCGTATCATTTCGGCCCGTGCCCTGGGTATTGATGTGCCGGGCATGACGGTAAACCGTTATTGCGCCAGCGGCCTCGAAACCATTAGCATAGCCACCGCCAAAATACGCATGGGCATGGCCGATTGTATTATTGCCGGTGGTACCGAAAGTATGAGCCTTGTACCCACCGCAGGTTGGAAAACAGTACCCGCCTATAGTATAGCCGTAGACGAACCCGACTATTACCTGAACATGGGCCTTACTGCCGAAGCCGTGGCCAAAGAGTTTGAAGTTACCCGGCAGGACCAGGATGCTTTTAGCCTTGCCTCGCATACAAAAGCCATTAACGCAATAGAGAAAGGATATTTTAAAGAAGGCATTTTACCCATAACAGTAGAGCAGGTTTATGTAGATGATACGGGTAAGAAACAAACCAAAAGCTATGTGGTGGATACAGATGAAGGTCCACGTGCCGATACTAACCTGGAGGCGCTGGCCAAACTAAAACCAGCCTTTGCTACCGGTGGTGTGGTTACGGCGGGCAACTCGTCGCAAACCAGCGACGGCGCCAGCTTTGTAATTGTGATGAGCGAAAAAATGGTGAAGGAGTTGGGTCTGCAGCCCATTGGCAGGCTGGTAGGTTGTGTAAGTGCCGGTGTGCATCCGCGCATAATGGGTATTGGCCCGGTGGCTGCAGTTCCCAAGGTTTTGCAACAGGTAGGCATGAACCAGGAGCAAATTGACCTGGTGGAGCTGAACGAAGCCTTCGCCAGCCAGTCGCTTGCTGTAATCCGCAAACTCGATCTAAACCCCGACAAAGTAAACATCAACGGCGGTGCCATTGCCCTTGGTCACCCCTTGGGTTGCACAGGCAGCAAGCTAACCATTCAGCTATTAAGCGACCTTAAAAGATTGGATAAAAAGTACGGTATGGTAACCGCCTGCGTAGGCGGCGGGCAGGGAATAGCGGGTATTATTGAAAGATTATAAAACAATCATTTTTATAAAATTGGTTCATTAAAAGCTTTGCAATGCAAGGCTTTTTTTTTGAGGGCGAATAAACAGTTTAAGATTATTTGGATGTATTACTTTAAATACCGGGGCTTCTAAATTCCCTCGTAAACTCATTAACAGATAGGTCTGTGAACAATCAATTATTAATTATTGTGGCTAATATAGAACAAATTCACGACTGCGCTGGCGGCCACCGGCAGTGTCAGTAAGTAAATCCCTTACCCATAATTGATGAATTATTTTGATACATAAGAAGTGAGTAACATCTGCCCGGCTAACGAGAGTGGGACGGGCAACCGAAGTTACATTTGTATTCTATTGCCGGTACAAAAAATCCCGCCACTTAAAAACATTGCAACCGGGCAATTTGCATGTGATGCAATAACGTGCCAAGCCGCAACCACAAACATTTCAATCCCTACAGTGGCATCTCTACATAGGTTTTGTGGTATATTTAGAAAGGCAGGCAGGTATCAGCATAATGCATATCGAAAAAATCATTACCAGTATATTTTGATTGGTAATTAAACATCTCGCATTTTTTTAAGTCTCCTATCTGCAGTACCTTACCAGCTGTGTTTCAATCCTAAAATGCCACATATGGACAGGCGAAATTTTTTCTCCGCTTACAAAAAGCCTACATTAAAAAAGCAACGTTTTGTGCCCACTGATCCCGTAGCACGAACACAAACCGGTTTAACGCCTTACGCCGGCAAGTGGACGGAAAACGAAGTAATTCATTTACTAAAGCGCACCATGTTTGGTAGCAGAAAGGCAGACATCGATTATTTTAAAACCCGCACTATGGCGCAGGCCGTTAATGAACTGCTTAATCCCGTTGCTACGTTGCCATCACCGCCCGTAAAAGAATATGACACCACCAATGCACTTACCCAGCCCGATACAAATATTGCTGCCGGTACCACCTGGGTAAGCGATCCCAACAACGATGGCACCATCCAATCCAGGCGAAGGGCCTCTTTTAAAAAGTGGTGGATGGGAAATATGATTAACCAGGACCGGAGTATCCGTGAAAAGATGACCCTTTTTTGGCATAACCATTTCAGCACCGAAACCAATGATGTACGCAATGCCCTATTTGTGTACAGGCACCATGCTATGTTGCGGGCAAATGCCCTTGGTAATTTTAAATCGCTGGTACGGGCAGTGACTATTGACCCTGCCATGCTGGTATATTTAAACGGCCAGTTAAATACCGCCAACGCTCCTGATGAAAACTATGGACGTGAGTTGCAGGAATTATTTTGTTGTGGAAAAGGTGCTGCTTCTCTATACACCGAAGGCGATGTAAAGGAAGCTGCCAAAGTACTTACCGGCTGGCGTAATAACGCCACCACAGTCACCTCCTATTTCGACTCTAATAGGCACTCAACAGTTAATAAACAATTTTCCGCTTTTTATAACAATACCATTATTACCGGAAAAACCGGCGCAACAGCCGGCGATGTTGAATTGGATGCTTTATTGACCATGATATTTAATGCACCCGAGGTTGCTAAATACATCTGCCGCAGGCTATACCTTTGGTTTGTTTATTACGATATTGATGCAACGGTTGAAACAAATGTAATAGAACCACTGGCAGTCATTTTAAAGGCAAACAATTTTGAAGTAAAACCTGTGTTGAATGCCTTATTGAAAAGCGAGCATTTTTATGATGTGCTTAACCAGGGCTGCCAAATAAAAAGCCCGGTAGATTTAGTAGTGGGTATGTGCCGCGAGTTAAATGTGGCCTTTCAACCGGATACTGATTATATAACCAATTACGGTTTTTATAATTACCTGGTTACGGTGGTTAACAACATGCAGCAAAACATAGGCGATCCGCCCGATGTTAGTGGTTGGAAAGCTTACTACCAGGCGCCACAGTTTTATGAAGTTTGGATTAATAGCGATACACTGCCAAAGCGTAACCAATTCACCGACCTGATGTGTGTGAGCGGCTTTACATTTAGCAATAAAAAGATAATAATTGATGGAGCTGAGTTTGTAAAGTCGCTTTCTGCGCCTGGTGATCCCAACACTCTTATTAACGACCTGGTAAACCTGATGTTCCGCCTTCCGCTTTCAGATGCAAGTAAACTGCAATTAAAAAAAGACATTTTATTAAGCGGCCAGGCCAACGATAATTACTGGACTGCCGCCTGGCAGCAGTTTATAATTAACCCGGCCAGTATGGCCAACACCCTTACCGTTAAAAACCGGGTAAGAGATCTTTTAAAATATTTAATGAACCTGGCCGAATACCAATTAGCTTAAAATCGTTTTATGAAGCGCAGACAATTCTTAAAAAATACGCTACCTGCTGGTGTAGTATTGCCAGGTATTATTAACGGGTATTCTATCAAGGCCTTTGGCGCAGACTCTCCTTTTGTACAAGCCTTAATGCTGCCTACCACCCTTACCGATCATGTATTGGTGCTTGTACAACTAAATGGTGGTAACGATGGGTTGAACATGGTAGTACCCATCGAATATTATTCTGCCTACAACAATGCCCGAACCAATATAGCCATTCCACAAAACAAAGCGTTGGCCATACCCGGCACCAATAAAATTGCACTTCACCCTTCTATGACGGGCTTGCAGGAAATGTTTAAAAATGGAAAGGCAGCAGTCATTCAATCGGTGGGGTATCCCTCGCCAAGTTTCTCTCACTTTAGGGCCACTGATATTTGGATGAGCGCTTCTGATAGTGCCCAGGTAGTTAACTCAGGGTGGACGGGCAGGTATTTAAATTACGAGTACCCCAACTTTCCCAACGGTTACCCCAACGCCACCATGAAAGATCCTTTGGCAATACAAATTGGCTCGGTTACTTCGCTGGCTTTGCAAGGCCCGGCGGTAAGTATGGGTATGAGCATTAGCAACCCCAGCAACTTTTACAATCTTATAAACGGAGTGCAGGATGCTGCCCCCAATACGCCTGCAGGCAAAGAGCTGAGTTATATAAGGCTGGTATCGCAACAAACACAGCAATATTCAGCGGTGGTTAAAGATGCTGCCGCCAGGGTTACTGCGCAGGTAACCTATCCCACAGGTAACTCGCTGGCCGACCAGTTAAAAATTGTAGCACGGTTAATAAAAGGCGGCCTAAGCACACGCGTTTACATGGTAAGCTTCGGCGGTTTTGATACCCATGCTGTACAGGCTAATAGTAACGATACTACCACCGGTACGCATGCTGTTTTACTACAGCGGGTGAGCGATGCTATCAAGGCCTTCCAGGATGACCTAAAGTATTTGAATGTAGAAGACAGGGTGGTGGGAATGACTTTTTCGGAGTTCGGCCGCCGTATAAAAAGTAATGCCAGTGGTGGTACCGATCATGGTGCAGCGGCCCCTATGTTTGTATTTGGCAAACCGGTAATATCGGGTGTGGTTGGCGCTACTCCCATTATTCCCACAGCATCAACGGTAAATGATAACATTCCTTTTCAATATGATTTCAGAAGCGTGTATGCTACACTTTTAGAAAACTGGTTGTGTGTTAAGCGTGAAGATCTGCAGAACATCATGCTCAAAAATTTTCAAACCTTACCACTGGTAAATGCAGGAGCATGCCTCACTGTAAATCCCAACCAGTCGGGCAATAACCTTATAAGCAACTATCCCAATCCCTTCACACAAAAAACAACCATTACGTTTGTAACGGCCGGTGGTCATACCCTCATCCAGGTTATTGATGCTTTGGGCAGGGTACTTACCAATCTTATTGACAAGGATTATGCAGCGGGCTCATATACTGTAACGTTCAATAGTGGTGCTTTGCCTTCCGGGGTTTATTATGCTCGTTTGCAAAACCTGTCTACCCAACAGGTACGCACCATGTTAAAGGTTAGATAGATCAGTGACCATGTAATGGGCTGGTTAAAAAGTTTTTTTGGATATCAGCTTAGGTTTTTAAAGCATCTCCGGTTGCCACGCTCGGTTCCAAGGCATAGTTTCATAGCAGCAATTAATTTGGAAGTGGTTTCCCCTAAGCCTGTAAAAGGGTTGCATTCCCGTTCGGCTCGGTCAGTCGGGCCCGTCCAACAGGCATCAGCCAGCCGGGCATTCATCTATTAAGCTCATGGCATCGTCTACCTTTAAAGTGTATGGTTTAGGGTAAATTATAACAGCGGCGAAAGGGCAACTCAAAAAATTATAACTAAAAAACTATTAACCCCGGTTTTTTTAAACCTGATTGTTGTTAGTATGTTGCACCGGAAAATTAATAATCATGCAAGCAGTAGTATTAAACGATAAAGATCAGCCACTCATTTGGCAGCAAGCCCCCACACCTGCAGCGGGCAAAGGCGAAGTATTGGTACAGATAAAAGCCGCCGCCTTTAACCACCGCGACCTATGGATACAAAAGGGTCAATATGCCGGGCTACGTTACCCCATAATTTTAGGTAGCGACGGTTGTGGTACCGTGGCCCAAACCGGCGAAGGGGTAGATACACAATGGGTAAATAAAGAAGTGATCATTAACCCCGGTATGCATTGGGGCAACAATGAAAACCACCATGGACGAGACTTTACCATCCTGGGCCTGCCGCTTGATGGAACCTTTGCCGAATTTGTAAAGGTACCCGCCGACTACCTGTACAATAAGCCCGCTTATCTTACCTGCGAAGAAGCAGCGGCTATTCCGCTGGCGGCGCTTACAGGGTACCGGGCCTTGTTTACCCGTGGGCAAATAAAAAAAGGCCAAAAGGTATTGGTAACCGGCATAGGTGGTGGCGTAGCATTAATGGTATTAAAAATGGCGCTTGCAGCAGGTGCCGAAGTATACGTAACAAGTGGTAGTGATGAAAAGATTGAAAAGGCAGTAGCACTAGGCGCAAAGCTGGGCGTAAACTATACCATTAATGGGTGGTACAAACTGTTTCAATCGGCGGTGGAAGGTTTTGATGTTATTATAGACAGCGCCGCCGGCGATGGCTTTAAACACCTGGTTGACCTGGCCAACCCCGGCGGACGAATAGTATTTTTTGGCGGAACACAGGGCCCCATCGGCTCACTTAATCCACAAAAAATATTCTGGAAACACCTTTCCATAATAGGAACCACCATGGGTACCCGGCAGGAGTTTGCCGATATGCTTGCCCTGTTTGAAAAGCACCAGGTAAAACCAGTAATTGATGAGGTTTTCGACATGCAAGACGCCGAAACCGCCATAAGAAGAATGGATGACTCGAAGCAGTTTGGGAAGTTGGTGTTGAGGAAGTAAAAATTAAAAAAGTCAATAGTCAATGGTCAATGGTCAATAGTGAATCGTGAAACGGGAAAGCTGAAAAGTGAATTTGAGAAACGAAAAACGTGAAATCCATTTTGTGAAATGAAAAAATATATTATTAGAAGAATTTTTTTGACCAGTGATTATTACCCATCGACAACTGCCCAATTACAACCTCTAATTCACCAATTACAAGTCATAACTCATAATTCATAACTCAAAACGGCTTTGTTGCATGAATAAATAACTTTTAAAGACGGACTTCTAAAAGGAATTAATAATGACCATTTCAAGCGTAGAAGGATTTTTAAAGCCATAAGCATGTTAGAAATTATTATAAAAAGTTCCATTTTTTTTTGACAAAATATATTCAGGCAACAAGGCCACTGAAAACTCATAATTCATAACTTAAAACTCATAATTCATAACTCATAACTCATAACTCATAATTCATAGCTCATAATTCATAACTCATGACTCATAATTCATAATTCATACCTCATAACTCATAATTCAAAACTCTCTTTTCCTCCTTCCTTTTATAATTTTTAATTTTTACTTTGTATAAAATGAACATCACTATCAACACCCCCGCGCTTTTATTCCCGGCCATAAGCCTGATTATGCTGGCGTATACCAACCGGTTTTTGGCGCTGGCAAGTGTTGTACGGGCGTTGCATGCCCAATACCTCAAGGGTGATAACAAGGAGGTGGTCTTTTCACAAATACGCAACCTGAAGTATAGGCTGCGGTTAATAAAAAATATGCAGGCTTTTGGTGTGTTTAGTTTTGTAAGCTGCCTTATAAGCATGTACTGCATTTATAGCGGGGTAATGTTGTGGGCGCATATCTTTTTTGCGCTTGCTATGTTGTCGTTTACTTTTTCGCTACTAATATCGCTGCTGGAAATTTTTAAAAGTACCAAAGCCCTTGAACTTGAATTGGGCGATATGGAAGGGTTGGAAGACCCAACCATTGTTGAATACATAAAACGGAAGTTTGATAGGTAGAGTCGTTGCCTTTAATAACGTCGTTGCGGTCGGCTAGCTAAGGCAGCAATTACAAAGACGGTACCGCGGTGGTCTTGTACTCAAAAAAGTTGGCACTGGCGGTCTTGGA
>Ga0209181_10006852_pt1 | contig 15819 bp, 10 predicted proteins | sample MAT05_FD_187208 | JGI IMG/M metagenome (GOLD analysis project Ga0209181, IMG submission 187208) | Freshwater microbial communities from Lake Fryxell liftoff mats and glacier meltwater in Antarctica - MAT-05 (SPAdes) (version 2) | ecosystem: Environmental > Aquatic > Freshwater > Ice > Liftoff... | reverse complement strand
CACTTTGAATCGCACTCCGCCAGACCACCGGGCACTGGACCAGCGGCTGCTCATGCTTTCAAATACTCGGCCTTGGCGCCCAGCCAGCGCAGCACGTGCTTCTCAGCCAGAGACGGGTACCTGTCCAGCATCACCGGCGCCAACTCGCGCGCCCAGGCCAACAGATTTGCGTCGAGCACCACATCGGCAAAACGCAATAACGCGGCCCCCGACTGGCGCGCGCCCATGAATTCGCCGGGGCCACGAATCTCCAGGTCGCGCCGGGCGATCTCGAAGCCGTCGTTGCTCTCGGCCATGGCACGCAAGCGCTCACGCGCGGTCTCGCTTAGGCGCGGCGCGTCACCTGTGCTGTAGAGCAACACGCAGGCCGAGGCCGCCGCACCCCGCCCGACCCGGCCGCGCAACTGGTGCAACTGCGACAGGCCAAAACGCTCGGCATGCTCAATCACCATCAGGCTGGCGTTGGGCACGTCTACCCCCACTTCAATGACGGTAGTGCTAACCAGCACCGCCATCTGCCCGCCGGTAAACAAGCTCATCACTGCGCGCTTTTCAGCCACAGGCATGCGCGAATGCAGCAGGCCCACCCTCACACCGGGCAGTGCAGCGCTAAGCTGGGCGTGAGTCTCGGTGGCGTTGGTCAGGTCCAGCGCCTCACTTTCCTCGATCAGCGGGCACACCCAATAGATTTGCCGCCCGTCTTCAATCTGGACGCGAATGCGCTCTACCACCTCGCCACGGCGTGCGTCGTTGACCACCTTGGTGATGATCGGCGTGCGCCCGGGCGGCAGCTCGTCGATGGTGGACACGTCCAGATCAGCGTAATAACTCATGGCCAGCGTGCGTGGAATCGGCGTGGCTGTCATCATCAAAAGATGTGGCTCCAGCGCGTCCACCAGTTTGCCGCGCAGGGCCAGGCGCTGCGCCACGCCAAAGCGGTGTTGCTCGTCGATGATGGCCAACGCCAGGCGGCTGAACTGCACCTTGTCCTGGATGATGGCGTGGGTGCCGATGACCAACTGCGCTTGGCCGCTGGCGATCAGCGCCAGCATCTCGCGGCGCTCTTTAGCCTTCTGGCTGCCGGTGAGCCAAGCCACGGTGATGCCCAGTGGCGCCAGCCAGCTCACCAGCTTGGCAAAGTGCTGGGTGGCCAGAATTTCGGTGGGGGCCATCAGCGCGCACTGCCAGCCCGCGTCGATGCACACCGTCGCAGCCAGCGCCGCCACCACGGTTTTGCCAGAGCCTACATCGCCTTGCAGCAGGCGATGCATGGGCACGTTTTGAAGCAGGTCATGGGTGATTTCTTCGCAGACGCGGCGCTGGGCGGCGGTCAACTGGAAAGGCAGCGTAGCCAGCAGGCGCTCATGCAGGGTTGGCGTTGCGGCGTCTGCCGACACGGCGAAACCACTTGACGCTGCATGATCAGCGGGGCCGCTGAGTTCCCAGGGCTGGGCGCTTATCGCCACCGCATCGCCCAACGTTACCCGACCCAACACCGGTGCCCGTAGCGCTGCGCGCTCGCGTTTGGCCTGCAGTTGCGAGAGTTGCTGCGCGAGCAGTTCCTCGGCTTTGAGTCGCTGCCATGCCGGGTGGCTGTGGTCTTCCATCGCGGACAAGGTCGCATCGGGCGTTGGGTAGTGCAAAAACAAGAGCGCCTCACGCATATTCCATAAGGGCTGCAGGCCGATTTGACTTAAATAATCGGGCGGAATGGTGTCACTGAGGTCAGCCCGCGCCAAGCCGGCATCCACCGCCCGGCGCAGGTAGGCTTGCGGCAAACCCGCCATAGTGGGGTAGACCGGTGTCAACGCGGTCGCCAGCGCACCGCCTGCGGCTTTGAAGGCCGGGTGCATCATTGTCAGCCCGGCAAAACCACCACGAATTTCACCACGCACCCGCAATGGGTTGCCCACGGCCAGCGCCTTTTGCTGCGACGGGTAAAAGGTGAAAAAGCGCAGCAGGCAGGTGCCGGTGCCATCGTCCAGCGTCACCAGCAGCTGCCGGGTGCCGCCGAGCTTGACCTCACTGTGGCGCACGGTGCCTTCAATTTGTGCCACCTCACCCTCACGCACGTCGCGCAGCTTGACCAGCCGGGTTTCGTCCTCGTAGCGCAGCGGCAGGTGCAGCGCCAGATCAATGGCGCGGTTCAGGCCCAACTTACGCAGGGCTTTTTGCGGACCAGTCAAAGGCTTGGCGGCGCAAGCTGGTGCATTGGGGGCGGCAGGCATGGCGTGATTGTGGCGCAGCCTAACTAACGCCGAAGCCTCATGGGAAACCCGTATACGCCCCGGAAAATCGCGTGGGATACTTTTGGCTTAACCTATATCAGGAAACTCCCATGAACGTACGTTCCCTGGCGGTTGCCGCGATTTTGATGGCCAGCATGGCCGTGGCCTCTGCACAAGACAAAGTGGTTTACCACGTCAACGACGCAGCCAGCCAGGCACTGTCGGCGCTGCGTTACATCAGCAACCAGCTCGACACCGGCCCCGCCACTCAGATCACGCTGGTGGCCCATGCGGGCGGGGTCGACTTTCTGGTGGAGGGCGCCAAAGACCGTAACGGCTCGCTCTATGACCTCGACGTGTCGGAATTGGCGAGCCGGGGCGTGAAATTCGAGGTGTGCGAGATCACCTTGAAAGCCCGCAAAATGACCAAAGACCAGTTCATTCAAGAAGCGAACTTCACGCCTTCAGGCGTGGTGCGGCTGACCAAGCTACAGCTGGCAGGCTACGCTTACATCAAACCCTGACGCATCCGCCAGGCCGCCGCTACACGCGGCGCCAACGCTTACCGACCAGCTGTTGCACGCTCGGCCAAGAACATCTCGATGCGGCGGTTTTTCGCGCGGCCTGACTCGCTGTTGTTGTCGGCAATGGGTTCGCGAGAGCCACGTCCGTCGATCTGGATGCGGCGCGAATCCACCCCGCGCGCGGCCAGATAATCACGCGCGCTGGCGGCGCGGTTGATGGACAGCGGGTTGTTGATAGCGTCCGAGCCGGTGCTGTCGGTGTGGCCAACGATGCGGATCTCGGTATTGGGCTGGCTGGAGAGGCCTTGTGCAAACTGGTCCAGAATCGGCTGCAGATTGGGTTTGATGTTGGCGCGACCGGTGTCAAACGAAATGTCACTCGGAATATTGAGCTTGAGCTGGTTGTCGGCGGTTTGCGTCACGGCCACGCCAGTACCCGCAGTCGCCTGCTCCATGGCGGCTTTTTTCTGCGCCATCTGAGTCGACCAGATGTACCCACCCAGTGCGCCCAAGCCAGCGCCAATCGCTGTCGACTTAGTGCTGTCGCCAATAGCCACACCCGCCAATGCACCCACGCCAGCGCCGATAGCTGAGCTGCGCTGCGCATCCGACATATTGGCGCAGCCGCCAATCAACAAGGCCATGGCGGTGAGCCCTGCAGTGGTCAAGCGGGCAGAAGTTGTCGAGATGTTCATGGTGACTCCTTGGAAATTGAAAAAGATCAAATTTATACCACTCGCATGCTCGGCACAGCGTGCGCCACCGAACACATCGTCTGCCAACCACCAATAGTTGGCATAAAACGCTGCTCCCGCTTGGTACAAGAGGGGTTGGCTGGTCAAATTGTTTTTCAAGTCGATCAAGCGGCACCTGCATATCAAGCGCTTTCTGGTCATCAGCGAAAATGCGGTGGAGACGCAACGTTGACGCGCTGCGCCCACTTATGTGCAGATCGCCATTCTCGAAAGGGATCGTCTCCTTGCTTTACGAATACAAGAAGTCCGGGGGTGGGGCCACCGGGCAAAAAATCGGAGAGCGATGGGTTACTGATCAGTTATCCACGGCGGGCGAGATGTGCTCACACGGCATCAATTGCCCTGTCCCCTGCTGTGTTCACGCAGTCTTTTGACAGTGCTCATCTGCGGGTGACGTGGCGCTTGCGCTGGCAGCGCTTGAGGCCGATTTCCTGTTTCCCCGCAACGATTCCGCCATCAAGTTGAAGCGGTGATTTTTCTGCATCACCCGATCCAGAATTGCATCCGCAATGGTGGCGTCCCCAATCCACGTATGCCAGTGCTCAATCAAAGACCTGCCCTACTCGTTCATGCACCATTTGCGCGAGGCGCTGATCACGCTGCATCCGCAAGTCAAAATCAGCAACTTGGTCTGTCGTGTGCATTCGCTGGAGATTCCTGACCGCATGGTGAAGAGCAGTTTTTACGTCGGCAACTGCCCGGTTCTGGCGTGCCAGAGGCTGCTACGCTTGCTCGGCGGCGCGCGCCTCCAGCATGTCGATGATCATGGCGGCGGTTTGCTCGATGGAACGGTTGGTCACATCGATGATCGGCCAGCCGTGCAGAATGAACAAACGCCGCGCTTCCAGTAACTCTTGGCGCAAGGCATCAAAATCGCTGTAGTCGGTGTTCTCGCTTTGATGCAGCGATGCCAAACGAGCAGATCGGATCAACGACAGTCGTGCCGGATCAACAATCAGTCCGACGATCAGCGGGGCCTGAGGGCTCACCAGCGCCACCGGTATTTGTACCCCCGGTACCAGGGGTACGTTGGCGGCCTTGATGCCGCGTGAGGCCAGGTACATGCAGGTGGGTGTCTTGGTGGCTCGCGACACGCCGACGATGATCACGTCGGCATTGGCCAGATCGTTGCTGGCAATCCCATCGTCGTGTGCCAGCGTATATTTCATGGCCTCAACCCGCAGGTAATAGTCCTCGTCGTAGAGGTTGCCCGAACTGGCGTGAAGTTGCACCGAAGTGCTGGCGTAGTCGGCGAGCCGACTGATCAGCGGTTCAAGCGCAAACTGGCACGGAACACCAAGTCGGGTACAAGCCGCCTCGATGGCCTCACGGATATCGGTATCGCTGATGCTGTGCAGCACAAAACCGGGCGAATCCGCCACAGCCGCCAGTATCTCTGGAAGTTGGCCCATGCGACGAACCCGCTTCCACAGCTTGCGCTCAAGGTGAACCCCTTCAAGCTGAGCCACGGCGTTGCGCGCAAGCATCTCGATCAATTCACCTGAGGCATGCGAAATGAGGTGAAAAACCAGGGTCTTTTGCATAGAGATTTCCTGATAATCAATGAAAGCGTTGTGCCAAGTCAGCGGTGATAACCACCATCAAGGCGCAGCACCGTGCCATTGATCATGACATTTTTCAGGACATGAATGACCAGCATGGCGAACTCCGCCGCATCGCCGAACCGGTGCGGAAACGGTATTTGGTGGGCGAGCCGGGAGTCGAGGTTTTTTTCCATGTTGAACAGGGTTTGGGTGCCAAACAGTCCGGGCGCGATGCCGACAACCCGAATGCCCAGGGGCCCTAGTTCGCGCGCCGCCGGTAAAATCATGCTGATGACCCCGCCCTTGGAGCCTGAATAGGCCGCCTCGCCGCTCTGCCCTTCATAGGCCGAAACCGAAGCGGTTGACAAGATGACACCACGCTCGCCGTTTTCCAGCGGATCCAGTTTTGCCATATCGGCCGCAGCCAGCCGCATCATGTTGAAGGTTGAAATCAGGTTGACTTCAACCAGTTGGCGAAAATCTTCCAGTGACATCGGACCGTTCGGGCCGACGATCGGCGCGGAATGGCCGCGGCCAACGCAATGCACCAGAATCCGCGCTGCCCCATGCGCTTGGCGGGCTGTGGCTAAGGCGTTCTCAAGGGAAAGTGAGTCCGCCACATCGCAATGGACGGCGAGTCCACCGATCTCATCGGCAATCTTCTGCACGGCCGCGCCGTCGATGTCGATCACCGTCACTTTGGCACCGCCTTCGGCGAGATAGCGCGCTGTCTCGGCACCCAGCCCAGACGCGGCACCAGTGACCACTGCCGAACATTCCCAAATATCCATCAATCACTCCTCTTTGGGGCGACATCTATGTCGCGTGACAACCCGGCTTATCGCCACGTGCATGAATTTCTGCCGCAGCACCCGACACGGCCATGCAGACCGCACCGCAAGGACACTCGGAAACACCATTGCCGCAAGACAGACAGCACCGCGCTTCAGACTTGAATCCGCCAGGCATTGCTCTCGTCCAATCCACCTTGCACCGCCTGCGGAAAGGCCTTCCAACCGCATGAGGCCAAGTATCACACTGAAAAGTAAGCTCAAGCGTCGTACTTTCCCGGATGTGGCAATCTGAATTCCCACGAATTGACTGCCCACCGGCACAAACGACATGCAAAGCTGGGCTGCCGTGCTCCGGACCGCAGGCAGTGCGATGGCGGTGGATGCGCAGTGGGCTGTGGCGTCGGCCCCCGGGCTAAGCTGACGACACTTGTTTAAACAAACTTGGAACACTACCCATGCCCGCAGCGAGGGCTTGACGCTGGTGTCCAACAACCTGCGCGAGTTTGAGCGGGTAGAGGCCTTGCGGTTGACCAATTGGGTGTGAGTCAGAACGCCTGCTCCGAAAAAGTTCAGCCTTTTCGGCCCAGACGGGACAATGCATTCAATAGACCAATTCAGGCAAGATGACGCAACTCACGCAGGGCGACCGAGATCGGTGCCAGATCTGGCGCTTGTGTGCTGATGGCCTGCAACAACCGAATCAGACGTTCAATGATCACTGCGTGCTCGGCTGACCAGGCACTCGCATCCGGATAGCGGGCCAGAACGGCCTGTGTGATCTGGCCTGCTATGGCATAGACATCGTCGCGGGCACTGCCACGCGCCTGGGTCTGCCAGAGCGTCTCTGTCGGCAAACGGTTGATCTGGGCACGCCAGGCACGAAAGCCCAGATAGCTGTCCACCGCAAAATAGGTACGCGCCGCCTGCTCCAGGGTGGTACTGGCGCTTTGCGTCAGGTCAACCAGGTCAAGCGCGGGGAAAATGAATTCCAACGCGGTCAGCTGTTGCGCCAGATCGGCGGCGACGCCCGCGGTGACCAGCTTTTGCATGGACTGTTCCCAATTCTCTGAGGCATGGGTGGGCAGCCATTCGGTCAAGTGTGCACGCAATTCACGCGCACCCGGCTGGTAGCGTGTGATCAGCGTGGGCAAATCCGCGTCTTTCGCGCGCAGACGCAGCATCCAGCGTGAGGCGCGTTGCGCCATCGCGATCAGCTTGCTGAGCAGGTCCAGCTGCAGGGCACTTGAAACGCTGTCATCCAATGCATCAATTTGGTCCCACAGCGGTTCCAGGTCAAAAATCTCACGCGCCAGCGTGTAGGCGCGAACCACATCGGCAGTGGTGGCCACGGCCTCAGCCGCCAGAAAGTTCACAAAAGTCGGGCCCATTCGATTGACCACCCTATTGGTCACAAACGTCGCAATGATTTCGCGTTTGAGCGGGTGGGTGGTAATGGCCTGGGCAAATTTCTCTGACAATACTTTTGGGAAATAGCGCTTGAGTGCCCGGTTGAAAAACGGGTCGTCTGGCAGGTTGCTGGCCACCAGATCATCAAATATCGATATCTTGGCATAGGCCATCAGCACGGCATTTTCTGGTGCAGTCAACCCCGTCTTGAGGGCGCGACGATGGAAAATTTCTTCGTCGTTGGGTAAGAACTCAATGGCGCGATCAAGTCGACCTGAGCCTTCAAGCCACTGCATCAGGCGCTGCTGGCCATCCAGAAAATACATCGGCCGATGGCCGACCACGTCAAGTGCCTGTGTCTGGTAATAATTGTCCGCCAGCACCAGGTGGCCCACTTCATCAGTCATGGAGGCCAACACATCGTTGCGCTGCTTGGTGGTCAGGTCACCCGCCTCGACCACGCGGTCAAGCAATATTTTGATATTCACTTCGTGGTCTGAGCAATCCACACCGGCTGAGTTGTCAATGGCATCGTTATAGATCAGGCCACCTTTTTGGGCAAACTCAACGCGACCAAGCTGTGTGAGCCCCAAGTTTCCACCTTCCACAAGCACCTTACAGCGCAACTCTGCACCGTTGACGCGAAATGCATCGCTGGCCTTGTCACCGACCTGCGCATGGCTCTCTCGTGATGATTTGACATAGGTGCCAATGCCGCCGTTGTAGATCATATCGACCGGCGCTTTAAGAATAGCGTTGAGCAGTTCTACGGGTGCGAGCTGCTGCGCATCGGTGCCAATCACCGCGCGTGCTGCGTCTGTGAGCTTGATGGACTTTGCCGTGCGCGGGTAAACGCCGCCACCTTCAGAAATAGCGCTTTTGTCATAGTCATCCCAGCTTGATCCAGGCAGGTCAAAGAGGCGCTGGCGCTCCGCAAAGCTGCGCGCCACATCGGGTTTTGGATCGATGAAAATGTGTCGGTGGTCAAAAGCCAGGACCAACTGAATGTGTTCTGACAGCAGCATGCCGTTGCCAAAAACGTCCCCCGACATGTCACCTATGCCTGCCACAGTAAACGGTGTGGTCTGGGTGTTGACGCACAGGCTGCGGAAGTGCCGTTTGGTTGATTCCCAGGCACCGCGCGCGGTAATACCCATTTTTTTGTGGTCGTACCCGACCGAACCACCAGAAGCAAAGGCATCGCCCAGCCAGAAGCCATAGTCTTTTGAGACACTGTTGGCAATGTCTGAAAAACTGGCCGTACCCTTGTCAGCGGCCACCACCAGATAGGGGTCGTCAACATCGTGACGAACGAGCTGCAAGGGAGCCACCACCTGGCCTTGCACCAGGTTGTCGGTCAAGTCCAGCATACCGGACAGGAACATGCGGTAGCAAGCAATGCCTTCGGCCATAAGGGCGTCCCGATCAGCGGGGTTAGGCGCATTTTTCAGCACAAAACCGCCTTTGGAGCCGACTGGAACAATCACCGTATTTTTTACATGCTGCGCCTTCACCAGCCCCAAAATCTCGGTACGGAAATCTTCGCGGCGGTCCGACCAACGCAGGCCACCGCGTGCCACTTTGCCGTTGCGCAAATGCACGCCTTCAAAGCGCGGTGAATAGACCCAGATTTCAAACAAAGGTTTGGGCACTGGTAAGCCAGGCATGGCGCGCGGGTTGAATTTGAAACTGACATAGGTTTTACACCCGCCGACAGCCGTGGTCTGCCACACGTTGGTTCGCAGGGTGGCAAGAATGGCACTGTGAAACTGACGCAGAACCCGGTCTTCTTCCAGGCTGGCAACCGCACTCAGCAGGGCTTCAATTTGCCCGGACAGTCCTTGCGCAGCGGTGTCACGATCTGACGGGAACGCCGGGTTGAATCGGACATTGAACAGTTCAAACAGCAGTTGTGCAATACCCGCATTTTTGTGCAACGTGGTCTCGATATAGCTTTGGCTGAAAGCAAAACCAAGTTGTTTGAAATAACGGCTGTAGGCGCGCAAAATGGCGATATTGCGCGCATCAAGGGTGCTGACCAGCACCAACTTGTTCAGGTCATCGCTTTCCACTTCATTGCGCCAAACCTGCAAAAACAAAGACTCAAAACGCTCTTTGACCACTGAAAAATGGGTGTCGGGCGGCAACTGCAGGCCAAGATCGTGAATCCAGAAATCACCCGCGCCGCTGGTGTCATTGACCTTGTAGGGCTGCTCATCGAGCACGCGTGCACCCATGCGCTCAAGCACAGGCAGCGAATCCGATAAGGCCACTTTGGTGGTGTTGTAAATTTTCAGACCCACCATGCCTGGGTTGCCGTCAAGCGGCCAGTCAAGCGGCCGGTAGAGCTTGACCGCCATGCTGGCTGTGGGTGACAACTCTGACAGGATGAGCACATCGTCTGCAGCGACCGCACCGGAGAAATCAACTTGGTACGCTGGTGCAAACGCATTGACAAAACGGTGTGCCAAGGTCAGGCCCGCGCCTTCGCCATGAATCTGCAAAAGTGCTTGCTTGCAGTCGTCCTCCCAGCGCCGCGCAAGACGTGCTATGCGCGATTCAATCGCTACGACATCGGGATTTTTTGGCGCCTGTTGGCGCGCCCTGACCAGGTAATGAATCCGGGCCATCGGGCTGTCGGTCAGCGTGGGTATGTATTCAATGGACTCGCCGTCGAATTCACGAAGCAGTTCTTGCCCGATGCGCGTGCGTAATTCAGTGTTGTAACGGTCGCGTGGGACAAAGACCTGCGCCGATGTAAAGCGACCAAACGGATCACGCCGCAAGAAAAGGCGAGACCGCTGGCGCTCCTGCAGCCGCAAAATACCGATTGCGTGCTCAATCAAGGTGTCGGTGTCAATCTGAAACAATTCGTCACGCGGGTAGGCATCAAGAATGACCTGCAAGGACTTGGCAGCATGGCTGTCAGGAACCACTCCCGCGGCCGTCAATACGTCAGCGGCGCGACGTCTGATTTGGGGAATTTGACTGACGGGTGCCGCATACGCTTTGGACGTGTAGAGGCCCAAAAAGCGTGATTCACCGATGATTTTTCCGTCATCGTCAAAGCGCTTGACCGCGATGCAGTCAAGCCAGGCAGGTCTGTGCACCGTAGAGCGCGTCATGGCCTTGGTCACCAGCACCAACTGATCTGATTCCAGCAAGGTGAGCGCTTCCGCAGGCAGACGATTGACCGGCGTTTGCGCCTCGCCCCGCAAAATGCCCAGACCGCTGTCAGTGTTCGCAACCAAGTTGACCACATCGCCATGTTGTGACAAGGCATAGTCACGGGCACCCAAAAATGTGAAATTTTGGGCTTGTAGCCAGCGTAAAAACTCGATGCCCTCGGCTTGCCCAGCGTTGGACAAAGGAGACCGCCCCGATTCGTCACAAACCGTCTGCAAGCGGGCCAGCATGGCGGGCCAATCTGTGACCGTCGCTTGAACATCACTCAGCACGCGCGCCAGCTCTTCGGCCATCGCCTGGCGGTCACCGTCACGCACGATCCGGTCACATTCCACCATGATGAAGGATCGGACAAGGGTGCCCGGCTGATTTTGCAATCCAGCCACCGATGCCTTGCGCAAACGCCCTTGTGGGTCACGTTCAACAATCAGCAGCGGATGAACGATCCAATGCGCGATGCGCCCATCGCGGTTCACCGCCATGGTGACGGAATCCACCAAAAAAGGCATGTTGTCATGAACAATCTGAATGACGGTGTGTTCGCTCACAAATCCATCTTCAGCCAAAGTCGGGCTGAATACCCGAATCCGGGAGCCGGTTGCATTGCAGGGTGAACTGAGCAAGTTCAAATGCGCAGTCGCCATGGCGATGAGGGTCGCCGGGTCGCGCGACTGAAGCTCTGCTGGATCAGCGCTACCGAAGTACGCGCAAACAAAGTCTGCCAATTCTGCAGCGGCCTCACTCGGGCTTTCCTGGGTAAAAGTACGAAGGGCAGCTAGTGAGGCGTTGGTCATTTAAAACTCCTATTGATCGCTTGGATCCCAAGCATTCTAGGCACCGTTCGGTACAGCAGAGTGCGCTCGGGGTGGCGAGGGTTGTGGGCTTTGGTGATGCAGGCTGCAGCGCCCCCCATGCTAAGCTGACACCACTTGCCTAAACAACTCGGAGCGCTACCCATGCCTGCACTGCTTTCCACCATCGACCCCGACGGCCTGCTTGAATACTCGGTGGTCTACACCGACCGCGCCTTGAACCACATGTCCAAGCGCTTTCAAGGCGCCATGCGCGACATCTCCAGCATCCTGAAAGAGGTGTACCACGCCAAATCGGCCGTCATCGTGCCTGGCAGCGGCACCTTTGGCATGGAAGCCGTGGCGCGCCAGTTTGCTACTGGCAAAAAGGTGCTTGTCATCCGCAACGGCTGGTTCAGCTACCGCTGGTCGCAGATTTTTGACATGGGCAAGATTCCTTCTGAAACCCTGGTGCTGAAAGCCCGGCGCACCAGCGACAGCAGCCAGTCGCCGTGGATTCCCTGCCCGATTGACGAGGCAGTGGCCACCATCCGCGCCGAGAAACCCGCCATGGTGTTTGCGCCGCACGTGGAAACCTCCAGCGGCATGATGCTGCCCGACAGCTATATCCGCGCCCTGGCCGACGCGGTGCACGAGGTGGGCGGCATGCTGGTGCTGGACTGCGTGGCCTCGGGCACCATCTGGGTCGACATGCAGGCCACCGGTGTCGATCTGCTGGTCACCGCACCGCAAAAAGGCTGGAGCGGCACGCCGTGCTGCGCCATGGTCATGCTCAGCGAGCGGGCTCGCTCTGCCATTGATAGCACCACCAGCAGCAGTTACGCGGCTGACCTGAAGAAATGGCTGCAAATCATGGAAACCTACGAGAGCGGCGCCCACAGCTACCACGCCACCATGCCCACCGACGCGCTGGTGAGCCTGCGCGCCGTCATGCAGGAAACGCGTGACTACGGGTTCGAGAAAGTGCGTGCCGAGCAGGCCGAGCTGGGCGCAAAAGTGCGCGCGCTGCTGGAAAGTCGTGGCCTGCCCAGCGTGGCGGCTGAGGGCTTCAAGGCACCCGGTGTGGTGGTGAGCTACACCACCGACCCCGAGATTCAAAATAGCAAGAAGTTTCTGGCGCTGGGCCTGCAGACCGCCACGGGCGTGCCGCTGCAATGTGACGAGCCCGCCGACTTCATGACCTTCCGCGTCGGCCTGTTTGGCCTGGACAAGTTGCACAACGTCGACCGCACTGTGGCCACGCTGGCGGGCGCGCTGGACCAGATGGGTATCCGCTAAGCCCTGCCTCAATATCAGGCATAACAACGATTGCCACAACAATGGTTGCTTAAGCAAGTATATTAGGGGTGTGAACACCAACACCCTCATTCCCCCTTCAAACAGCCCCGGGCCCGGCCCGGCGGCAGACTTTTATACCGCGAAGAACTACCAGCCGAGCGAGAGCGTGGGCTTCATGATGCGGCGCATCGTCACCCATATCTCGCGCGAGGTAGACCGCGAACTCGAACCCCTGGGCTTGACCAATGCGCAATGGGTGCCGCTGCTCAAGCTGCATCTGGGTTGCGGCTCCACCGTGGCTGAGCTGGCGCGCGAGTCTGATCTGGACGCGGGCTCCATGACGCGCCTGCTCGACCGCCTGGAGGCCAAACAGTTGTGCCGCCGGGTGCGCTCGCTGGACGACCGGCGGGTGGTCCACATTGAGCTCACCCCCGCTGGCGCTGCCGCAGCCGAGCAGATTCCCGCGGTGCTGAGCCGAGTGCAAAACACCCACCTGACGGGCTTCACCGCCGAAGAATGGCAAACCCTCAAAGGCCTGTTGCGCCGCGTGCTCACCACCGCCCAAACCCTGCGCGAGGCCCAAGGACAAGCATGACGATTCAACAGAACACTTTTGCTGCGGTGCCACGGGCACCCGTTGCGGTGCATCGACTTCGCATCATCGCAATGGCTAGCGCCATGGCGCTGGGCGCACTGGCAGGCTGCGCCGACTTTTCCGGCATCACGCCCCAATCGCAGTTGCGTGATGCGGACTCGTTTGGGCTGACCACGCCTTCCGGTATTACCTCAGTTAATACCTCCGCCAACGCCGCCGAGAACGCCGCCATCAACGTGCCCGCGCCGCTGGACAACCAGTGGTGGCGCGCCTTTGGTGACGACACGCTGAACCAACTGCAGGCGCAAGCGCTGCAAGCCAACCCCAGCCTGAAATTGGCACAGGCCAGAATCACGGCCGCGCAAGCGGCAGCCCAGCTCACCCAGTCGGCCACCGGGCCACAGCTCAACGCGCAGCTGAGCGCCACCCGCCAGCGCTACACCGCCAACGGCGCCATTGCGCCGCCGCTGGCTGGTGCGATAGAAAGCAGTGGTACGGCCCAACTCGCAGGCAGCTGGGAGCTGGACTTTTTCGGCAAAAATAGCGCCGCCCTGCAAGCCGCGCTGGGCAACGCGCGCGCCGCGCAAGCCGATGCCCAAGCCGCCCGCGTGTTGCTGGCCAGCCAGGTCGCGCAAACCTACTTCAGCTGGGTGGGCCTGAACGAACAACGTGCGCTGGCCAACCGCGCACTGGCCCAGCATGAGGAAACCCTACAACTGGTGCAAGACCGCTTTAATGCCGGGCTGGACACGCCCCTTGACCTGCGCCAGGCACAGGGCGCACTGCCTGAAGCACGGCTGCAACGCGAGTTGTTGGACGAACAAATCGCCCTGACACGCAACGCGCTGGCAGCGCTGGTTGGTGCACAAAATATGCCTCTAGCCCTTACCTATAAAGCGCAAGCAGCTATCATGTTAGTACCGTTGGACAAGCTTATCTCTGCCAACCTGCTGAGCCAGCGCGCCGATGTGACGGCCGCCCTCTGGCGTGCGCAAGCGGCAGACCAGGGCATCAGCGCGGCGCGCGCCCAGTTCTACCCCAACATCAACCTGAATGCATTTGCCGGTTTTTCCAGCATCGGCCTGGGGCAGTTGCTGCAATCGGGCAGCCAGCAGTGGGGCGTGGGCCCAGCCATCAGCCTGCCGCTGTTTGACAGTGGCCGCCTGCGCGCCAACCTGGGGGTGAAAACTGCCGAGCGCGATGCGGCGGTCGAAAGCTACAACGCCACGGTGATCAACGCCATCCACGACGTGGCCGACCAACTGGCCTCGCGCCAGGCGATAGCGCGCCAGCAAGCTGAGCAGGCGCAGGCCGCTCAAGCTGCGCAGGAAACCTATGACGCGACGCAGCAGCGCTACCGCAGTGGCCTGCTCAACGCCTTGCAAGTGCTTAACGCCGAAACCGCCGTGCTGGCGCAGCGCCGCCAGGCGGCAGACCTGAGCACCCGCGCGCTGCAAAACCAGGTGGCCCTGGCGCGTGCACTGGGCGGTGGGTTTACCGCAACCACGCCGCCAGCAGATCGCGAAACGCTATCTCTTAAATAGCTACTTGCGCTTATCGTATAAGGGCTAGAGGCCAATTTCTTATAAGACACGTCACCTACTGACAGGACACCATCCATGACCGACAGCCCCTCCGATTCCCCAAGCACGCCCAGTGAACCTGAAGCCTCTAGCGCCAACCCCAAACGCAAAAAGGGGCTGACCATTCTGGCTGGGGTGGTCGCCGTCGCCGGCCTGGGCTGGGCCGCCTACGCGTATTTCGTGGCCCGCCACTTTGAGGACACCGACAACGCCTATGTGCAAGGCGACGTGATCCAGATCACCCCGCAGATCGGCGGCACGGTGCTCGGCATCCTGGCCAACGACACCGACTTCGTCAAAGCCGGGCAAGTGCTGGTGCAGCTCGACCCGGCTGACTCAGCGGTGGCACTGGACCAGGCCCAGGCGGCGCTGGCGCAAGCGGTGCGCCAGGCGCGCACGCTGTATGCCAACAACACCACCCTGACGGCACAAATCGCCCTGCGCGAAGCGGACGTGACCAAGGCCCGTGTCGACGTGGAGCGCACCAGCGACGACCTGAAACGCCGCCAGTCGCTGAGCGGCAACGGCGCTGTGTCACAAGAAGAACTGAAACACGCGCAGCAACAATTTGATAGCGCCAAAAGCACACTGGTCGCCGCCCAGGCCGGTGTTTTGGCCGCAGGTGAACAGCTCGCCAGCAACCAGACGCTGACCGAAGGCACGCGGGTAGAGCAGCAACCCAGCGTGCAACTGGCCGCCGCCCGTCTGCGCGAAGCCTTTTTGGCCACGCAGCGTGCGACGCTGCTGGCGCCGGTGGACGGTTATGTGGCCAAACGTACCGTGCAGCTCGGGCAGCGCGTGGCGGCGGGCACACCGCTGATGTCGGTGATTGCGTTGAGCCGGGTGTGGGTTGAGGCGAACTTCAAGGAAGTGCAGCTGCGCAACATTCGCATCGGCCAGCCGGTGACGCTGGTGGCCGATCAATACGGCTCCAAGGTGAGCTACAGCGGCACGGTGAGTGGTCTGGGTGCAGGCACTGGTGCGGCGTTTTCGCTGCTGCCCGCGCAAAACGCCACGGGTAACTGGATCAAGGTGGTGCAGCGGGTGCCGGTTCGCATTGCGCTGGATGCCACCCAACTGACCGAGCACCCACTGCGCGTGGGTTTATCGATG
>Ga0209181_10006849_pt1 | contig 15823 bp, 3 predicted proteins | sample MAT05_FD_187208 | JGI IMG/M metagenome (GOLD analysis project Ga0209181, IMG submission 187208) | Freshwater microbial communities from Lake Fryxell liftoff mats and glacier meltwater in Antarctica - MAT-05 (SPAdes) (version 2) | ecosystem: Environmental > Aquatic > Freshwater > Ice > Liftoff... | reverse complement strand
AGGTCAACCATTTTTTCATCAGACAACACTATTTTTCTGCGAATAGTGGGGCTATTTAAAGAAAAATAGCGGCCGTATGATGGAACAAAGGGTGGCATCAAATGACTAAGTTATTGGTGCCGCGTTCCTTAGAGGTGAATCCCGTAAATTGTAACACAGGCAAACCATTTTGCAACAGGAGCAAACCCTGCCAGAGTAGCGTCTCATTAAAATATATGTTTGGAGGTGCAGTGCACCGAAATTTGTATGATCGGTGCGCTGCACCTTTTTAACATTATTTGCCTCAACGCTACAAATCTTTCGCCGCTCTGCGGCACTCGTGCCACGTCCGGTAGTTGGCGTATGAATCCAGGAGACATGTTTTTCCTTCCTCAAGGCGCGAGGAGGGCGAAATACGGGATATTTTAACCGACGAGCAACGCAGAAGAAGGGGAAATAGGGCGCTGGATTCATACGCCAACTACCGGACGTGGCACTAGTTACCTCAACGCAACATCTTCAAGCGACAACTGTGGTATAGTGAATGCAGGGAGAGTCGCGCCCAATACATTCAACTGTGGCAACCTGGGTGCTAACACCGTGACAACTGACAGTCAACGATGGCCACGGCTACCTGCACGGCCACGGTCACGGTGAGCGATAATACCGCTCCTCCGGCACTGTGCAAACCGCTGCGGTGAATATCCGAGTCGGCCTGACGGCCACGATCAATACCGGCGATGTAGACAACAACTCCACGGATAACTGCGGCGTCACATGGCGGCCAGTGGGTTTGACTTCGTTCAATTGCAAAAACCTTGGAACCAGCCCGGCGACGACGATGGTACAGATTACGGTGGAAGGTTTGGGAGAAGCAGGCGGCGAACTTCTTGTGTTCGACGCGCAAGGGTGCCTGCATACAACAACGGCCCAGCTGCTTAAAAAGCGGATGGGCCGTTGTTGTATCAACAAAGTACCTGATCTTAAAAAACAGGTATTTCTACGCTTACGCAGGCGACCCGTACAACAGCACCTTTGCTGCGGGAAGTTAAGCGCGATTCTGTGTTTGCGATCCCCTGCTGGCTACTGCTACCTTGTCGCCAGAAAGAATAAGTCAACTTCTTTGAATCCGTATGGTGCTTTTATTTACCTGCCGTGTTTCCATAATCTCCCTGGAATCTCTCGCCTGATGGTTTTTAGGAACGCGGCACCAATAACTTAGTCATTTGATGTCACCCTTTGTTCCATCATACGGCGGCTATTTTTCTTTAAATAGCCCCACTATTCGCAGAAAAATAGTGTTGTCTGATGAAAAAATGGTTGACCTAAAATGACTAAGTTATTGGTGCCGCGTTCCTTACCACGCTACTGGACATTTTGTTTTACATGACGACACAACGACACAACGATTTGACTTTAAATTATTTAAGAAATTGTCGTCGTGTGAAACGAAAATGTCCAGTAGCATGGGTTTTTACACCATCTGTTCATGATTCAACATCTTTCAAAAATGAAATCTCCTGCTTTGTTCTTTGCTCCCCTGCTCTCCGCAGCACTTATCTTCGCATTCGCTACCAACACCTTGGCTCAAAAAGTCGCCACCTGGAAAGGCGGTGCCCCCGGCAGACCTGCCGACTGGTACTGTCCCTCCAACTGGGAAGAAGGTCGCTTGCCCAATGAGTTCACCCAGGTCGTCATTCCTGACGTGAGCGCCAGCGGCTCCAATGCACCCGTCCTCGCCAGCGGTGAGGTGGAAATCTGGAGCCTCTCCCTTCAGAATGGCGCTTCCCTGCGGATCGCTAGAAATGCCCGTTTGACCGTTCTTGAGCAGGAAGAACACGGCCTGGTGGCCTGGACTGAAGTCACGTTGAAACATTCCGTCCGCGTTCGTAAAGTCGTCGGCGCAGACTTTTGAGACAGCCCCGTTGTGGTATGTGTCCGTTTAATTCAAAGTATCCCACAAAACCAGGATCAGGTGTCATTCTTCGGCTGCGCCTGCTCATGAACCTCAAGAAGATGTGTTCCCAATAAAGTCGGGAACACCTCCCCACAACCTGGCCACACCGGCGTTGTTGATCAGAACGTCCAGTCGCCCGCACTCGGCGGCGATGTAGCCGGCCAGTGCCGGATGCGGCAATAGTCCGGTGACTTATTCCAGCACCATTCCTAATTCGTAACTATACAGCCGGGTTCACGCATACGTCTCTATTGAATTTGACCTCGGAGAGGTCAAATATTGGTAGAAAACCCCGTCAACCCATGATTTTCGACCTCGGAGAGGTCGCACATTTGCTTTACTTTGGTGAAAACTAACCATGTGCGATCTCTCCGAGGTCGAAAACTCCGTGTACTAATCGCAATACTACCAATGTGCGACCTCTCCGAGGTCGGAAATCAATGGAGATTCGCTCTGTACCCCGGCTGTATAGTTACCCTAATTCTACTTTGTCAGATTAAAAATAATGGCAACTGGTTAGCACAGCCGCAGAGCGGTGAAAGACTTAGGAACGGGCAAATAATAACTTGTAAGTTTCAGATAGATTGGTTTTTGCTCAGATGGGCTATCTTTTTGAGCGAATAGTGGGGCTATTTAATCAAAAAGATGGGTCATCTGGGTGAAAAGAAAGCATATCAAATTTACAAGTTATTATTTGCCCGTTCCTTAGTAGGTTTTGGCGCAAATGATATTCAGAAGGTGCAGCGCACCGACCCTACACCTTTCGGTGCGCTGCACCTCCAAACATATACCTGATAAACGCTACAAATCTTTCGCCGCTCTGCGGCTGTGCTAACCAGTTGCCTCATTTATTTCTAATCTGACAAAGTAGAATTAAGTGGCTACCGTTCCAGTTTCCCGCCCAAAGGGGGTAACAAAATCCCGCTCTGGCGGATATCAGGACAACAAAGTTCCGGTCAGGTGAAACGACGCAGGCATCAAGCGTTCGACGATTTTTTATTCGATGTTTGCGACTTGTTGATTTTGCAAATCAATAATGTGGAATTGTTTTGTGTTTCCATTTTTTTTATTGCCGAATAAATGACCTGCCGCGTTATATTTTATTTGGAGATTCATGCAATGATGTACCTTGTCGGTGTTTACCGACCAATTTTTAAACAAATATCCATGCGAAACATCTACCTGCTCCTGCTGGCCGCCCTGCTCGCCCATGGTGAGATTCATGCGCAATGCACCAATCGCTGCCTTGATTTCGACCCGGCCATTCCCAGTGATTATGTACAGACCACCAGCAGCCCTGTGACGGGTAATTCGAATTTTACGGTGGAAGCCCGGTTTTTGTGTACCTCTACAGGCACCAATACCAGAAGGCTGTTCGCCTTCGGCGGCGGCACCAACAACCGCTTCGAGGTGGCGGAGAGTGGCGGAGCACTGCGGGTTATCCGCCAGGTGGTAGGCGGCGGCATCACGACAACCAATATTGTTTCCCCCAACGTGCGCAATGGGCTTTGGCATCACCTGGCGGCTACCCGAAACGGGACCACCCTGCGCTTGTACCTCAACGGCACCCAGGTGTACACTTCGGCAGCCTTCGTCGGCACTTTAAATACTACTACGTTCCGGATCGGGGCGTCGGTGTTGAGCACGGGTGCTACTTTCCACTGGGACGGTCGCATTGATGAGTTGCGGGTATGGAATGTGGAGCGCACATCTGCCCAGATCAACGAGTTCAGGTTATGCTGGGCGACCTGTCCGGCCACCAACCTGATGGCTTATTACCATTTTGACCAGGGTGTGCCTGGCGGCAACAATCCCACGGTCACAGTGCTGGAAGATTGCAACAACCAAATCAACGGCACCCTTACTGCCTTTACCCTCACCGGCGGCAACTCCAACTGGATATGCAGCAACGATACAATGTTTCTGAACGGTCCGTGCTGTACTGCAACCTTTACAACAGCCCAACAAGGTTGCGGCGATGTGGATTTCAACAATTCGACGACGGGGAATTTCACCTACGCCTGGGCGTTCGGCGACGGCGGCACCAGCACCCAGACCAGTCCCTCGCATACGTACACGACTTCCGGCACCTACACCGTAACACTGACCGCTACTTCGGCACCTACCGGTACCCCCTGCTCGGTACAGCAGACCATCACCGTGACGGCCGACAACGTGCCGCCGATCGTGACATGCAGGAACGTCACGATCAACTACTCGGCCGGCGTAGTCGCCATTATCCCGAGTGTCGTGCACCTCAGTTCATCGGACAATTGTTGTTCGATCGTTACTTTATCGCTGACAGGCCAGACCACTTTTGACTGCGCCGACGTCTGCCAGCCTCCGCGTACGGTGACCTTGATAGCGACAGACTGCAACAACAATACAGCCACTTGTACAGCATCGGTGACGGTGATTGATGTGCAAATACCCACCGCCGTTTGTAAAAGCATCAATATCGGCATCGGATTCACAGGTTCTACTTCCATTACTCCCAACGATGTAGATGCGGGTACAACGGACAATTGCCCGCCTCTAACACTGAGCGTCTTACCTGGTACTTTCACTTGTCCGGCGCAAGGCTGTGAACAGGTGCATATAGTGACGCTGCGGGCCGAAGACTGTTCGGGCAATACTTCGACTTGCACGGCACAAGTGACGGTGCGCGATGTGATCCCACCGGTATGGGTCAATTGCCCGCCCTCCATCTTTATTTCAGCCGCACCGGGACAGTGCAGCGCAGTGATTCAAAACGGTGCTTCTGCGACCGACAACTGCGATACTTCACCGGCACTGAGCTTTGTAATGAGCGGCGCCACGACCGCCAGCGGCCTGGGCAACGGCTCAGGAATGGCTTGCAACGTCGGCCTCACCACCGTCGTTTGCACAGCTAGCGACGAGTGTGGCCTAACTAGTACCTGCTCGTTCAACGTCCGGGTGATTGATGCTCAACCGCCGATCGTGAATTGCCCGCCCAGTGTGACGGTGCAAGGTTCCATTATCACCGGCGGAGCGGTCGTAACCTGGCCCGCGATTGTACCAACAGACAACTGCCCCGGCGTGACGCTGGTGCAAGTGGCCGGTCTGCCCAGCGGCAGTGTTTTTCCCTGCGGCACTACCACGACGGTTGTTTTCCTGGCCAGGGATTTGAGCGGTAACCAGAGCACATGCAGTTTTTCGGTAACGGTCAATTGCCCGCCCTGCGAGTGCGGTAGTTTTACCAACATGACTTTCTCTCAGCAAGGCGGCCCTCCTATGAGTGTGCAATGCGGCGATTTTATTCCAATTGCCTGTCCGGTCATCGGCTCTACACTGACCCTGACCGGCACGTTCGCCTGCGCACCCGGCGGCGATTGTACACCTTCCAATATTCAGTTGGTGAACAGCGACGGCACTCCGATCGGCACTGGCAGTATCAGCGGCACCAGTTTTACCTGGTCGTTTGACGGGTATTTCATCAGCAACCCGGGTTGGTATGAACTGTACTTGCGGGGCGATTGCGGGCAGCAGACCTGTCAGTGTATAGTAAGGTTTACCGTACCGGACTGCCCGTGTCCGAACCGCGCACTGGATTTTGACGGGGTGGACGACCAGGTTTCTTTGGCCCCTGCTCCTGTGACCGGCAATTCGGACTTTACTGCGGAAGCCATTTTTACCAGTACGGCCACTGGCACGAACACGTCTTGTTCCGGTAATTTCCGCAGGCTGATCACGCTCAGCGGTCCCGGTTCCCGGTTTGAGGTCGGTGAATGCGGCGGCTTTTTGAATTTATACTGGTTTGACGGCAGCAGTTCTTTTGGCCCCACACAATTGAGCACGGTCAATGTCCGCGACGGAGTCTGCCGCCACCTTGCTGCGGTGCGCTCCGGCGACCAGGTGGAAGTCTTCCTCAACGGCGTTTCGATTTTCACCGGAAGTGGAGTCAATCCGCTCAATACCAATCTTTTCCGGCTGGGACAGTGGGGTGGGCCGCTTGCTCCGGGGGAGAACTGGCAGGGCACGGTGGATGAAGTGCGGCTCTGGAATTATCCGCGCACGGCTGCACAGATCAACGCCTTCCAAAACTGCCCTTTATTGGGCAATGAAAGCGGGCTCCTGGTGTATTGGCCGATGGAGCAAGGTATACCGATCGGCAACAATCCGACCGTGACGCAGGCTATTGATGCAACGGCGGGTATTGACAACGGGATTCTGAACAATTTTGCCCTGACCGGTGCGCATTCCAATTGGGTCTGCGGCTGCACCGGATTTGGCGAAGCCTGCGGCACGATGGATTCACTGTGCGGGAGAGCGGTAGTGACGTGTTTCTCCGGGATCGACGGTACATCGGGCAATTTCCGGACACAGAACCTGAACGGCTATGTGCTGGCCATGATTGACACCAGAAACTGGGCGACGGCGCCGCTGGGCAGCAACTGGTCGTTGGTGGCGGGCAATATTTACCACCACAATACCTGGATCGCACAGAACCTCGGCGAGGTGTTCGGTCTGACGCTGGACAACAGCCAACATATTTACGTCACCGGCACCACACTTTACGGCGGCGGCTATGTCTGGGGGCCGAACGGTCCTGCGGGCATTTACCGCATCAACGCCAATACCGGCGCCATTACCAACCTGGTAGCGACCGGTCCGTATGTGTCCGGCACGGCCTTCATTCCCAATAACGGGGCAGGTCTGGGCAATATCTGTTACAACGAAGTCCACAACCTGCTGTATGTGACCAACTTCTATGACGGCATGATTTACCGGGTGGATCCAGTGACCGGAAATGTGCTGAGCCGCTTCGATCCGTTTGCACCGGCCGGGGCTCCATCCGGCAATCCGGCCTTTGCGCCGCTGGGCGACCGGCCCTGGGGCATCGGCTACAACCGGACGGAGAACAGGATCTATTTTGGCTTGTGGAAGGAAAACACCAACACGACGTCGAATGGGCAGTACAACGAGATTTATTCCCTGGCCCTCAACGGTTCGGGGGATTTCAGCGGTGTCGAGGTATTGGAAAAAACGGTGACGGAATACACCGGAACGAACGACAACAGTTCGCCGATTTCGGATATCACATTTTCTGATACCGATAAAAAAATGCTGATCGGGCAGCATACGATGTTTGGTTCGATCATTCCGAGCAATGTCGCCTATTGGGCGCACCAGTCCAAGGTGATCGAGTATGAGAAAGTCGCCGGATTATGGGTGCCAACAGTAGGCCATACTTCGCCTTACCAGACCGGCGCTCAATTAAAATTTAAAGTGGGCAACCCGGGCGGCGGTACCAATTCCGCCGGCGGGGTGGCTTATGGGCATGAATCGTTTTCATCCAATTTGCCACTGGAATGCGATCAATCGGTTTGGTGTACGGGCGATGCGTTGTCCACTACCCATGGCACGGGCGCGGAGCCATGGATATACGGGCTGACCGGTTTTGCTGCCACGGGCGGAAGCAATTCGACGGGGGTGTTGATTGATTTCAACAACAATACCGCCTCCTGGGACAAGTCGCAGATCGGCGACGTCGAAGTTTTTCACTGCGTGTCGTGTATCGAACTCCCGCCCTGCGATTCCATCTCTGCTACGGCTGAGCACATTCCGCCTGTCACCGGCCAAACGGGGGAGTGCTGCTACACCATCCATCTCTCCAACAACATTCCGAATTTCGCAGCTTCCGTCAACTTCCAGGTCATCTCGGGCGGCAACCTGTTTAACACCGACGTCACGCCCGCTGCGGGTTGGAGCATCAACGGTTTCAACGGCGGTACTTCAGTGAGCATTATCCACAGCAGCGGCCTGATCCCGGTAGGGGCTTTCCCTTGCGGAGTGATTTGCATGAGCAACCTCACCGCCTCGCAGCAGGTGATCGAAGTGCAATACCTGGATGCCGATGGCAATGTCATTTGCAAAGATGAACTGACTCTGGAGTGTGAATTTTGTATCTCCATCACTCAGGACAGCATTATTTGCGATCCTACTACCGGCGGGCGCACCATGACGTTCTGCGTCCATGTCGCCAGCACCAGCGCGTTCAACGTCCACTCGATCGTGCTGATGCCACCCGCCAATGTGACCGTTACGCCGTCGAGTTTTGCCCTGCCCAATATGCCGCCGGGCAGCACGTATTGTACGCTGACAACCACCATCACCGTAGCGCGTGGCACCAATCCCGACGATGTCTGCATCGGCTTTACGGCCCATGAGCAGGATGTGACGACAGGCGCACCGCCAGCGGAATGTTGTAAGATCGAGCAATGCTTCGACCTGCCCGACTGTTGTCCGAACTTCGCTACCGCCATGCCAGTGGATACCAGCGACGGCAACTGCTGCTGGAAAATCACGGTCAATCAGCCGTCGGGGACGGCGCAGTTTGTTACGCTGAATATTATTCCGGTGCCCGGTTCGCCGGTCACTTTCGAGAGCATCGGCTTCGATCCGAACTGGAATTTCAACCTCGACCCGGGTTTGCAAACCGTGACGTTTGAGTTGGACCCTGCTGCGGCGCTGCCTGCTAATATCAACTTGCCGGTTATCTGTTTCGATGTCCCGTACGGCAGCCCGGTTCCGCAGTTGCTGGAAGTGGTGTGGTCCACCCGGGAAGAAATCCTCTGCCTCGATACGCTGGAGTTCAGTTGCCAGCCCGATACGGAGTGTGTAGCGCTTACGCCGCTTTCGCTGACATGCAGTCAACCGCTGCCGGGCGACAACATCTATACTGTTGTGATCACCAATCCCTGGTCTTCCACTTTGACCATCGTCCCCACACACGTCGCTGTGGTAGAGGTGACACCGTCAGGGGTGCTTGTGGGGTCGGGGATTTATCCCATCGGCAACCTGCCGCCGGGGACCAGCGCGGTTGTTCCGATCCATTTCAACGGCCTCCCTGGTACGGTGGTTTGTTTCAAACTGAATCTCTACCGGAATGCCAAACCGGGCATTTTTGAGGAATGCTGTGTCACGGAGGATACCTTCTGCGTCACGCTGCGAAACTGCGGCGAGCCGCTGAGGCCGCAGGTCGTCAACCTCTATCCCAACCCGACGCGGGGCAACTTCACGCTGGTCTTCAGCGATACGGGCAGTCCACCCCTTGGGCTGGTGCGGGTGCGCGACGTGGTGGGAAGGCTGGTGCGGGAGGAAGCCGTGCCGGTAGGTTTGTTCAAACACGAAGTAGAGATGCCGGAACTTAGTTCAGGGCTGTACTTCGTAGAGTTTATTGAAAACCAGACCCGGGTATGGTCGCGAAAACTGTCGTTGATCCGATGAGGTGCTTGCGGGGGCGGCTCTAAGCCGCCCCACACCATGCTTCTGACCCTTTTCTCTCTCAACTTTTCAAAATAGAATGATATGAAAAACGCTTCTTTACTACTCATCCTTGCAGCCTTGTTTTGCTTCGCCAAACCTGCTTTTGCTCAGTCTCCAGGCATTCAACTGGTGCCAGACGAGGTCTGTTTCATGGAAGGAGGCCCCCTCACGTTCGACCTTTCGGCCAACGACATGAATAACTCGGGGTTCCCGTATATGTTGCTGGGCTCCCAGTGGCCTTGCTTTCGAGTAGATACTGCGGGCGTTTTGGAGCTCAAACCAAACCCAGAATGTCCTTGCAGAGAGGAGCCGTACACCATCACCTACGGGGTTACCAACGAGGACGGTGTGGCGGTCGCTACTTCACAGGCGGTGATTACCATCAAATGTTCCAAACCCGACTGCGCCTTGGTGAACTTGGAAGAGTTTACTCAATCAGGCGGGGCAGGGCATAACCCGGCGCAATCCAAATGCATCAACACCTGCGAAAACGCGAAGGCCACCTACTACCTGCCCTACGACAATTCCAAAACCTACACTTGGACGGTGACAGGCGGCGTGCTCCTGTCGGGCAACACCCCAGCGCAGATCATGGTTGCTTGGGGCAATCAGGGAGCGGGCTCCATCACGCTCGTCATCAGTTCGGGGCAGACTGTGCTGCAAACCATCACGTTCTGTGTCACCATTCTCGAAGGGCCGACGGCCAGTTGGACGGCTGACGACAAAACACCTTGCCTCGGATCGCTGGTGCATTTCACCAATACTTCGGTAGGCGGCAACACCGAATTTTGGGACTTTGGCGATGGCACTACAACCTCGATGCCCAACCCTTCCCACACGTTCGCCACCCCTGGCATCCACACGGTCTGCCTCTACGTCACGAAAGACAACTACGACGTGGAAGGTGTCGCGCTCTGCTGCTGCTCCGATACGATGTGCATGGACATTGTGGTGGACTCGCTGCCTGGACCAAACATCTACTGCCTTTCCACACTCTGCACGGGCGACGCGAGCAAATACTGGACGGACGCTGCGAACTGCGCCACTTACGACTGGACGGTGCTGGATGAAAACGGAAATCCCTGGCCGTTCAGCGGAGATGGCACCTCCATGATCAACGTGGTGTGGGGCAACGGCCCTGTGGGTACCGTGATGCTGGAAGTGTCGGGTTGCGACGACCCGTATTGCGACGACCCGGTATCCATCACCGTGCCGATCATACCCGCTACGGTGCTTCTCGGTGGGCCGGCGGTGGTCTGTCCGAACGAAACGGTGACGTACACCGTACCGAAATGGGTCAGTGCGGACTACGTCTGGACGATCGTGCCCAGCAGTGCCGGGGTCATCGTCTCCGGGCAAGGCACGAACACCGTCGTCGTTCAGTGGTTTTCCTCGGGTACGCTCAACTTGGCCTATTCCAGTACCTTCCTTGGCGGCTTGCCCGACCAAAACCCGCTGGACTGCGAAGGCAGCGGCAGCCTGAATGTGGTGGTGAAACCGAGGTTTATGATTAACCCCGTCAACCCCGTCTGTGTCAATACCACTACCAATATTTCTGCATCCCCTTCTGGCAACTACACCTGGACGATCAGCCCGGCGGAGACGATCACGTCGGGACAGGGCTCGAGCAACATCTCGGTCAACTGGACCACGCCCGGCCCGCACATCGTGACGGCGGTCCCGTTCAATGCCGCGACTTTTTGTAATCCACAGGCCACTACCGTCGTGCAGGTGATCGAGGTGCCCAAACCGGACTCGATTGTAGGACCAAAGCAAGTGTGCCTCAACCAGCCTTACACGTATGTCGGCTACGCTTCGCAGCAGGGCCTGAGCATGAACTGGTCGGCTGTGGGCGGCACTGTCACGCCCACTGTGGGGAATACGGTTTCAGTAACCTGGACGAATCCTACCGGTCCGTACTACATCATTCTGGCTTTGAAGGGCACTGCGGCGCCTTTCTGCCTGTCGGATACGATTCGGTGTGAGATAAAAGCGAAAAAACTGCTTCCGCTGACCACCATTGTCGGCCTTGGAACCTGCCCCAGTGGGCAAGGCACTTATTACTCGCTTCCTGCACAGCACCCTGACGCGGTGTATACCTGGACGATTGCACCTGCTACTCTAGGCAGTATAGTGGGAGGACAAGGCACTTCCAGCGTCACCGTGCAGTGGAACAATGTGACGGTCAATACAACCGCAACCTTGATGGTCTCGGTCAGCCTTTGCGGCACAACGTTTACGCAGAGTCAAAACTTTACCCTGCATCCGCTCACGCCGCTCACAGTTACCTTCTCAGGTGTGCTTTGCCCCGGCGGTACAGCTACCCTGACGGCTTCAGGCGGTCTCCCGCCTTATACCTGGTCCACCAATGCTACGGGCAACAGCATCACCATTACTTCTCCCGGTCTTTATACCGTATCTGGTTCTGACATATACGGTTGTACTGCTACTGGCTCTTATACGGCCAACGCTACGCCTGGCCCGACGGCCAGCATCTCTACGGGTGACCCGACGACCTTGTGCGTCTCGCCGCCCGCATCGGCAGCTACCGTGACGCTTCAGGCGGTGAACGGGCCAGGTTACACCTTCCAGTGGTATTGCAACGTCAACGGCGGCGGCTACACGCCTGCCGGAACCGGGCCAACGCTGGTACACAGCAATTCCACGCCGCCGACGAACGTGGTGGGAACGATTACTTACTACGTCGTAGTCACAGGGCCTAATGGTTGTACAGCGACCTCCAATATCCTCCCGATCAGCCACGGGACTTGTATTCCATCCGGCGGAGGTGGTGGGTGCACTCCTAATCCGGCAGCTTCGTTTGCGGCTACTGTAGCATCACAGGGGAATCCCAACTGCAACGATGTCACGTTTAGCATCACCCAAAACCTTGCAACCAATATCAGCTGGAATTTTGGCGATCCGAACAGCAACGCCTTCGCAGGGCTGGTTACTAACCCCACGCACAGTTATACCACCATCGGGTGTAGACTTGTATCGGTCTCGGCTTTGGTGCCCAATGCTGCCAACAACGGTTTTTGTCTGGTAGGTGTGACGATCCCCAACGTGTGCATCCCGATCATTGCCGGTTTCAGCTCCACCATCCCTGATTGTAACAAAAAAGTTACGTTCACAGACCAGACAACTTTCCGGCCCGGTGAAGGACCATCCGGTCCCAACGCATGGTCCTGGAATTTTGGTGGCACGGGCACTTCCAGCCTCCAAAACCCGATGCATACCTTCCCGGCTGCCGGTACTTACAGCGTTACGCTGACTGTGACCAACGCGGCGGGTTGCCAGTCCACCAAAGTCTTGCCCGTCGTCATTCCTCCAATGGTCATGCCGACCATCGTTATCAGCGGTATATCGCCTTACTGTGTGGGAGAACCCATCCAGTTTATGGGCGGCGGGACAGGCATTACTTCCTGGCTTTGGAGCTTTGGCACTACGCCTCCTTCCACCAACACCAGCCAAAATCCTGCACAGAGTTATCTCGCCGCTGGTACTTACACCGTTACGCTCACCGGAGCGAATGCCGCAGGTTGCACGGGTACGGCTACCGTAAACATTACCGTTGTGCCGGCCCCTGTCACAGGAACCATTAGCGCTTCCGCTACCAGTATCTGTGCAGGCACGAGCGCAACGCTCACCGCACCCGTCGGCTCAATGTGGATGTGGTCCACCGGAGCAACGACGCAAATCATTACCGTGACCACTGCCGGCACCTATACCGTTGTGGTGAAAGACGCCAACGGCTGCACCACGACCCCTGCGCCCGTCACCATTACCGTGCGGCCACTTCCCCCCGCCGTTATTTCCGGAAACCCGATCATTTGCGACAACGGGTGTACGACGCTGAGAGCGCCTCAAGGTGCTCCAGCCTACACGTACGATTGGCAAACCGGCACGGGCGGGCCGCTCTCGCCGCCTAACACTACTTTCAGTTTGCAGGTATGCACCAGCGGTACGCCTTACCCACTTGGCACCTACCAAGTCGTGGTAACAGACGCGAACGGCTGTACCGCCACCTCGCCCGACGTGACGGTAGTGCTCGCTATTTCGCCCAATTTCTCCATCACCGCCTCGCCTACGCCGCCTTGTGAAGGTGATCCGGTGACGCTCACGCTCGCGCCGGTGCAAGCCAACGTAGTATACTCGTGGAGCAATGGCGGTACAGGAAGCAGCACGGTGGTAACGCAAGCCGGTAGTTACCAGGCGGTTGGCATAGATACCATGACCGGCTGCTCGTTCGCGGCCAGCATCGTGGTCCATCCCTTGCCCGACCTCTGCATTGTACCGACGGGTTGTTATAAAGTCTGCAATCCCGATACGATCTGTGGGCCGGACGGACTGGCGGCTTACCAATGGAACCTGAACGGCGTGCCCATCGCGGGCCCGGCAGGCACCAATCAATGCCTCATCGTGACCCAAATGGGCACTTATTCCCTGACGGGCACCACCTCGTTTGGCTGCACGGCCACTTCTGATTCCCTGATCCTCATGGTGATGCCCTGCGATCCGGTCTGCGACTCGATCAGTGTTCTGGTGGATGCGGCGGTTACGGCTACCGGGGATGAAAGACCCTGTTGTTTCAACATCGTCGTCAACAACATGAAGCCCAACTTCTTTACCGGCATAAACATCTCGGTGGTTTCAGGCGGTACCCTTCCCATCGGCAACGTGACGGCCGGATCGGGCTGGAACATCGGAGGATTTGTCAGCGGCACTTCGGTAACGATGGAGCCCAGCGTAGGCAATACCATCCCCTTGGGCGGCGGCACTTGTGCACAAATCTGCCTGAAACCGACCGCTGCGATTCAGGAAGTGCTGGTAGAATTTCTGGACGCCAATGGCGAGACCCTTTGCGACACGACGTTGTTTTTGGAATGCGAATACTGTATGTCCGTCGTACAGGATACCATTATCTGCGACTCTACCGGCCACGTCAATATGACGTTCTGTGTGCACAATGCCAATACGAACACCTGGAACGCGAACGCCGTCGTATTGATGCCGCCTCCGGGTGTGACTGTCACACCCATGAGTTTCTCCCTGCCCAACATACCGCCGGGCGGCACCTACTGCTCGCTTCCGGTGACCATCACCCTGGCGCCCGGAGTTGATCCCAACAATGTATGCATCGGCTTTACGATCCACGAGCAGGATGTGACGACGGGCTTGCCACCGAAAGAGTGTTGTATGATCACGCAGTGTTTCGACCTGCCCGACTGCTGCACGAACCATGCTACCGCGATGGCGGTGGATACTGCCGACGGCCAATGTTGCTGGAAAATTACGCTCAACCAACCGGCCGGTACAGCGCTTTCTGTTACCACTAACATCGTTCCAGCGGGCGTTCCAGTGGGTTCTGGGGTCATAATTAATGGAGTGCTGCCGCCCATTACACCCTGGAATTTTACCATCAACTCGTTGGAAAGTATCACTTGGCAGCTCAGTAGTGGTGGAACACTCCCTGCTGTCATCAGCCTGCCGACGGTTTGCTTTGATGTGCCGTATGGCAGCCCGGTGCCACAGTTGCTGGAAGTGCAATGGTCCTCTACGGATGATGTACTGTGCCTCGATACCCTGGAATTCAATTGTCGGCCCGACACGAACTGTTTGGCATTTACCCCTTTGTCGCTTACCTGCACTGGCAGCCTGAATACTTATACCGTGTTGATTACCAATCCATTTTATCCGACCTTGCCTGTCAGGCCAATCCCGACACACGTCGCCCTGGTGGACGTGACTCCCCCAAGCGCAGTGGTCGGTACAGGGATTTACAGCCTCGGTGGCGGTTTGCTGCCAGGCAGCACTACAGCCGTTCAGATTCAGTTGAACGGAGTGGCCGGCACGGTGGTTTGTTTTGGTCTGAACATGTACCGCAACGTGGAGCCAAATGTTTTTGAGGAATGTTGCGTCACGGAAGACACATTCTGTGTCACGCTGCGCGATTGCAGCGTTCCTCCCGGTCAGCAGGCGCCCATTACCATGTATCCCAACCCGACCCGAGGCAATTTCACGCTGTCTTTCGACGACACTGGCAGCCCTGAACTGGGGCTGGTGCGGGTGCGCGATGTAGTCGGTCAGTTGATTCGGGAGGAAGCCGTGCCTACAGGTTCGCTGAAATATGACATGCAGATACCGGACCTGACTTCAGGGCTCTACTTCGTGGAGTTTATAGAAAATCAGACGCGTGTGTGGGCGAATAAGATGTCGGTGGTGCGGTAGACCCCACCCCCTGCCCCTCCCCTGCGGGGGAGGGGTGCCTGTTTTGTGCTTAATCTTGGTATAAGTGGCACCTTGAGCCATCTTGCTCTTTGCCCGCTGCGAATGCCTGTACGGATTTGTGCTAAATCTTGGTATAAGTGGCACCCTGAGCCATCTTGCTCTTTGCCCGCTGCGAATGCCTGTACTGATTTGTGCTTAATCTTGGTATAAGTGGCACCTTGAGCCATCTTGCTCTTTGCCCGCTGCGAATGCCTGTACTGTTTTGTGCTTAATCTTGGTATAAGTGGCACCTTGAGCCATCTTGCTCTTTGCCCGCTGCGAATGCGTGTACTGATTTGTATAAGTGGCTCCTTGAGGAGTTGGGAG
>Ga0209181_10006846_pt1 | contig 15828 bp, 13 predicted proteins | sample MAT05_FD_187208 | JGI IMG/M metagenome (GOLD analysis project Ga0209181, IMG submission 187208) | Freshwater microbial communities from Lake Fryxell liftoff mats and glacier meltwater in Antarctica - MAT-05 (SPAdes) (version 2) | ecosystem: Environmental > Aquatic > Freshwater > Ice > Liftoff... | reverse complement strand
CTTGTTTTTGGTGCACAGCAAAAAAGGCACAAACGACGCCATTTTTGGCGGTTGGAACAACTACCGGCAGAGCGGCGAATCAAGCTGGTTTTCTCTGCAGGGCGGCGCGTGGGTCAGCCCACTTAGCTTCGCAGGCGAGGTCCACGAGAGCAAAGGGATGTTGCTGACTTGCTTCTTGCCGGTGCCCACCGATCCAAATTGCCCGACGCGTTAAATCCAGTTTCAGCCGCCTCAGGCGGCCGCGTCGGCAGCTACCGATTGGACGTCATTAGCGAGAGTAGCGCTGAGATCACCTTCAAGCTCGACAGCGGCCCGACGACCCGCAAGATCAGGCTGCAAAAAATTCTCCAGCCGGGCGTGTAGAGGCTTAAAGCTGACAAAAGAAGCGGCAATTTCCTACACGCATTGGCGGTAATTGCCTATCGTTACAGCGGGCAAGGTTCTCCAACAATGGCTGCACCCGGAACGCAACCGGGTTCACTCAAACCTAATCGGAGAACTGCATTATGAAATTTCTACACGCAACGCTGTTTGGCGCCGCACTCGGCATCTCATCGGCTTTCTTTGCCGCGTTGGCTAGCGCCGCGCCGGTCAATGTTAATCGCGCTGACGCAACCACCATCGCTGCCGCACTGAACGGCATTGGCGAAGCCAAAGCACAAGCGATCGTGGCCTATCGTGAGCAGCACGGCCCGTTTAAGAGCTTGGACGAACTGGTCAACGTCAAAGGCATTGGCCTCAAAACGATCGATAAAAACCGCAGCGATATTCTGTTGGGCGAAGGTAAAACCGCGCCAAAACCGGCGCAGCCGAAGTAGCGACCCTCAAAGGACGGATGGCCATGGATGGCTGCTTGGGTCGTGCGTTTTGAACAAGATCGTTTTATTTTCAATGTCTGTGATCCGTTCCGGCACTGTTTGACGTAACTTCCAATATCTTCCTCAAGCGGTACACCGGTATGCGCACGCTAACTCCTTCTTTGTTGATCCTGCTCGCGTTAGCCGCAGCGCCGCTCAATGCACAAACATCCGGCGCTTGGCGCTATCAGGGCACGCTCAATGAGCGTGGCGCACCCTTCACTGGAGCGGTTGCTTTTCGGGTGACGCCTTTTCCGAGCGAGGTCGGTGGCAAGGCATTAGCGCCTGCAATCACCTATTCCAACGTGCAGGTTCACGCCGGCCAGTTTGTACTGAATATGGAATTGCCGCTTTTGGCGATTGCGGAGCCGTGGCTGGGCGTTGAAATCCTTGCCGCGGATGGCGCGGCCAGCGCACTGCCCACGCGCAGCAAGCTCGCCAAGAATGCGGGAGCCGCCTGCTGGGCGCTCAATGGTAATGCCGGCACCACGCCGGGCACGGATTTTCTAGGGACCACCGATTTGACGCGTATGACCTTGCGTGCCGGCAACTTCGCTTTCCTCAGTGGTGAGTTGCGCAGTATCCCCAACCCCAACGGTGGCTTTCCGCTGCGGGCGGGACCGGTTGTGATTGCTGGTTCTGGCGGCAATTCAATCACCAGCGGTGTCGTTGGTGCGGCGATCGGCGGCGGCGGTGGCAACAACGCGGCTTCCATCAACAATCGCGTCTCCGACGATTGGGGCGTGGTCGCGGGCGGTGGCGACAACGTCGCCGGCAACGACGCTGCGCCGACCACCGACGCTTCGTTCGCGACAGTCAGCGGTGGCTCCAACAACCGAGCGACCGCCGCCGGCAGTATGGTCGGCGGCGGCGTTACCAATAGGAGCATTGGCTTCGCCACGGTGGTAGCCGGCGGTTTTAATAGCATTGCGTCTGGCCAGACCGCGACCATCGCCGGTGGCTTCGGCAACCAAGCCAGTGGCGAATCATCTGCGGTCGGCGGTGGCGTTAGCAATGAAGCATCCGGTCAGTTCGCAACCGTCCCGGGCGGCAGCGGTAACAGCGCGCGCGCACCGAACAGCATGGCGGCGGGTAAGTTGGCTAATGTTCGCCCGACAGACAGCGGCACCTTTATTTGGTCGGATGCATCACTGGGAGGGGTTCTATCGACCGCGCCGAATCAGTTCTTGATCCGCGCCACCGGTGGCGTTGGAATTAACACCACTGAAACCACGTTGGGCGGCGTCACCGTCGGTAACCCCAACGATTCGGACGGTCTGGTCAACTTGGGCTGGTCAAACAACATTGCGCGCTTGCGCGTCGGTGGCACAGGGACCGGTGGAGCGAATGGCTTTGTCTTGCAAAGCATCAGCGATCAGATCCTGCTGCGCGCCGTTGATGCGGGCGCCAGCGCGCGCGTTGGGATCGGTCGCAATCCCACCACATACGCGTTGGAAGTTCAGGGCGAAGCCTTCAAAACCGCGGGCGGCGGGATCTGGCTCACTCCATCTGATGAACGGGTAAAGCAAGACGTGCAAACGCTGAGCGGCGCGTTGCAACGCCTGAGCGCGCTGCGCCCGGTCAGCTTTCACTACACGCGCGACTACTTGAGCGCCCATCCCGACGCTAGCGCCGGGCGCCAAGTGAGCGTGATCGCACAGGAGTACGCCAAGATTTATCCCGACGCCGTTCACAGCGCCGCAGAGCCAGTTCCCGGCGCCGCCAAAGGGGCACCGAATCTGCTGCTGGTTGATTTACACCCGGCGCTGGTTGACAGCCTGAGCGCGGTTGCGCAGCTCGCCGCGCAAAATGCGCTGCTAGAGGGCGAAGTGAAGGCCTTGCGCGGCGCGATCGATGAAATCAGCGAGCGCCTTAATCAAATTGAACGGACTGCACAATGAAAACGCTCGCCTGCTTTGTCATTGCGCTGCTGAGTAGCCTTCAGGTCGCGGCCGAAGCGGCGCGCTTTGAGGTCAGCAACGCGGAAATTACGGCCTCGCCCGAGGATTCACGCTTCAGCGTTCAAGCCACGCTAAGTCCTGAAAAAACCGAATCGCGCTGGCAGCTTAAAGCGAGCATTTCCAGAGTTAGTGATCGTAACAAGCTCGGTGGCGATTCGATTTTTGCCGACGGTTTTGAGATTGCTGGGTGCGCGCCCTAGTGATCCGCTGGCTTGGGTCGGTTATGACCTGCGTGAGCACCCGTGCTTAAACCTAAACCTCCCAGGTGACCGCGCTATTTTTCAAAAAAGCCCAGCTAGAATTCCTTCTACAAGTTCGCTGTTCCACTCCATAGAAAACTCACTGTGCCAGCTCGTCGCGCTGCGCTATGCGATCTGGGAACAGCGCTCTCGGGCTCGCCAAATTTTCGAATTTAGTTCAACTTAGGGAGCGAGTCTAAAGCCGTCAGCTACGTGGGTCAGCGCACCGACGCAAGGTTCTGTTGCGCCCACAGTCGTCGCAGAATTGGCCCCACTGGCGAGCGACCGCTGGACAGTTCGGCCAGATTGTCAGCTGAGCTCGCCATGAATCTTTACAGCAAGACGCCCGACAGCCAGACGCCGGACAGCAAGACGCCTGACGTCAAGACTCCAGACGTAAAGGGTCCAGACGTCATCAGCCAAAACATCGATTCGATCGCGGCTTTTTACAAGCGCGAGCATGAAAAGGTTACTGCACAGCAGCGTGTTGTCGAACGCATCAGCCAGCTCGCCGCGCAGCCGCTGTTTCTCAGCGCGACGTTACTTGTCATCGCACTTTGGATCCTCGTTAATGTAGGCCTGCAGCTTTTCAACCAAGACCCATTCGATCCCCAGCCCTATCAATCGCTGCAAGGCGTGATCACCTTGCAGGCGCTGCTTACAACCACGGCGGTGCTGATCCGCCAGGAGCGGCTCGCCAAGATTGACGAACTGCGCGATCACCTCGACTTGCAGCTCAATTTACTGACTGAACAAAAGACCACCAAGCTGATCAATCTGATCGAGGAATTGCGGTTTGATCTGCCGATGGTCAGGAACCGACAAGACGTTCAATCCGAGGCAATGCAGCAAGCAACCGACCCGCAGCGCGTGCTCAATGAAATCGACATCGCTCTGCTCCCGTCGCATGGAGCGGCCGGCGCAGCGCTCAATCCGCCCGGCGATTTGGCTGGCTGAAGCAACGCATTTAGCGGCCGAGAGAGCCCATTAGCGGCGAGCTTTATTTTGGCAGAGCGGGCTTGGACGGATTGTCGCCAACGCGTGTCGTTTCTGCGCTGCCGACGTAACGACGATCGTTTTGCGTGTTTGAGAGTTATTGCCCTTTATTGCCTGAAGCGCTCTGCCTGACTTGGTGCGGCGGCGAACCGACGGGGCGCTCAACAAAGGTAAATAATGGTGCGTTCGTTGAAATTTAACCTTGTCCGGAAGTTGGTATGAAGCGCCGCGGTACCAAAAATCTTGCGAATTTTGCATTTGGTGCAGCGGCAGTGATGATTTCCATTCTGGGCTGGGTCATTTACGACGCCACGCTGCAGGCACGTGAATCGACCCTGCTGGTCACCCGTACGCTGGAGGTGATCCGCTCGATGGACAGAATCAATGAGGATCTGAGCAATGCCGAGATTGCCCATCGCGGCTTCCTTCTCACGAGCCAGGACAACCTCGCTGCAGAGCGTGATACGGCATTGACGGAAGCTGAAGACGCCTACAAAGTCCTGCAGATCTCCACACAGGACAATCCCAACCAACAGCGCCGCCTGCTGGAACTCGATCAACTGGTTGCCACTCGGGTAAAAAACATGCGCGAAAACAGCCTTCGGCTCAACACCGACGGTATTGCTGCCGCAAGCGTTTACATTGCCAGCGAAGCGGCGCACACGCAGCGAGCCACTTTGCAAGAACTCATTGAGGAGATGCGTGCCGAAGAGTTGCAGCTGCTCCAGCGTCGCCGGGATGAGCTGCAGAATCGCTACGGCAGTTCGCTGATTGTCTTGATTACCACGATGCTGATTGGTCTGGTATCGCTTGGGTATTTTGCCTTTGTAGCGCAAGCGAGACGTCAAAATCTGGCCACGCAATATGCGCGCAGCCTGATTGAGGCGAGCCAGGATCCGATGGTCACCATCAATCCGGATGGCAAGATTTCAGACGTCAACGAGGCCACGGCGCGGGTGACGGGGGTGGATCGAAAATCCCTTATCGGGAGTGACTTCTCCAATTACTTCACCAACCCGGTGTTGGCCCAGGAAGGCTACCAACGGGTGTTCGCGCGGGGCTTTGTCACCGACTACGCGTTGACTATCCACCACCGAAATGGCTCGTTGACGGATGTGCTGTACAACGCATCGGTCTACAAAGATGGCAATGGCCGCGTGCTTGGGGTCTTTGCCGCTGCGCGCGACGTCACGCAGCGCAACCAGTTGGACCAGATCCTGGCCGAGCGCAACGCCGAGTTGCAGACCGCGCGCGAAGTGGCGGACAAAGCCAGCCTTTCCAAATCGGAGTTTCTGTCCAACATGAGCCATGAAATCCGCACGCCGATGAACGCCATCATCGGCATGTCGCATTTGGCCATGAAGACTGAGTTGACTCCGCGCCAGCGCGACTACATCAAGAAGATTCAGAGCGCCGGGCAGCATCTGCTGAGCATCATCAACGACATTCTGGATTTCTCCAAAATAGAGGCTGGAAAATTAACGGTGGAGCACACCGAGTTTGAGCTGGAGAAGATGCTTGACACGGTCGCCGGCCTGATTACCGAAAAGACCAGCGCAAAAGGCCTCGAACTGATTTTTGATGTGGGGCGCGACGTGCCCAGCGTGCTGTTAGGTGATCCGCTGCGCCTAGGGCAGATCCTGATCAACTATGCCAACAATGCGGTCAAATTTACCGATGCCGGTGAAATTGACATTATCGTGCGCCTGCGCGAACAGGCTGACCGGGAGGTACTGGTCTATTTTGCGGTGCGCGACACCGGTATCGGGATTGCCGAGGAACAGCGTGGTCGGCTATTTCATTCCTTCCAACAGGCAGACGCCTCAACTACACGCAAATACGGCGGTACCGGGTTAGGCCTGTCCATTGCCAAAAACCTCGCTGAATTGATGCACGGCGAAGTGGGTGTGGAGAGCGAGCCTGGCAAGGGCAGCACTTTCTGGTTTACCGCTCGCTTAGGCCGACTGGGCCATGCGAACCGCAAGCCCATTTTAAATGCTGACTTGCGCGGACGCCGGGTCCTCGTGGTCGACGACAATGAAAATGCCCAAGATGCGCTGGCGGGCATGCTCGAAGGCATGGCGCTCGTGGTTGAGAAGGCATCCAGCGGGATGCAGGCAATTGCCGCCGTAAATACCGCCGACGCACGGGGCGAGCCGTTTGACATGGTGATGGTCGACTGGCGCATGCCGGGCATGAACGGCATCGAGATGGCACGCCAGGTGCGCGCGAGCGCTCTGAACTCCATGCCGCATCTGGTTTTGGTGACCGCGTATGGATTAGAGGAAGTGGTCCGCGAAGCTGAGGAAGCCGGTCTGGACGACATCCTTATCAAGCCGGTCAGTCCATCGGTCCTGTTCAGCTGCGTGGCCCGGGTGCTGGGCGACTCACCCGTCGAGCGAAAAGTGGTCAACGATGCGCCATCGCATCTCTCGGAGAGTTTGGCTGCGATCCGCGGCGCGCGCATTTTGCTGGTGGAGGACAATGATCTTAATCAGGAAGTGGCAACCGAGCTGCTACGCGACGCCGGTTTCGTCGTGGACTTAGCTGAGAACGGGGAAATCGCCCTTCGCAAGATCCAGATAGTGAGCTACGCCGCGGTACTAATGGATATGCAGATGCCGATTATGGACGGCGTCACGGCGACCCAGGAAATTCGCAAGCTGCTCGGTTTTGAGGCACTCCCCATCATTGCGATGACGGCCAACGCGATGGAGGGCGACCGCCAGCGCTGTCTGGCAGCCGGCATGAATGACTATGTGGCCAAGCCCATCGAACCTGACGATCTTTGGCGCGCCCTGCTGGCCCAAGTGAAGTCGCGAGGCCACAGTACAGCCGCAGTGCCCCTGCAGCTTCAGGCAAGTTTGGGTAGTGAGATTCCCGCCGGAATAGTTGGGCTGGACGTAGACACCGGCATGCGTCGCGTATTGGGCAAGAAATCGCTTTACCTGTCGATGTTGCGCAAATTTGTAGCGGGGCAAAAGCTTGCAGTTGCAGACATTCGCAGCGCATTTGCGCAGGGCGATCTGCGCGCAGCTGAGCGCATTGCCCATACGACCAAGAGCGTTGCGGCCAACATCGGTGCCAGCAAGCTGCAAACTCTGGCGGCAGAAGTTGAAACCGCCATGAAGCTCTGGCAGTCGCGTGATCGGGTTGAAGCCTTGTTCGATGCGCTGGACGTGCCGCTGCGCGACATGGTGGTGGCGCTGGAAACCGCCCTGCCGCCGGAAGAACGATTCACAATGACCGAGGTCGAAGCAGTACGCCTGCGCGCGGTGCAAGTGCAACTCGAGTCTTTGCTGGAATACGACGACTCGGCAGCGATTGAAGTCTTCAACGCGAATAACGAACTTTTTCTTGCAGCTTATCCCCGCCACTACCGAAGCCTAGATTACGCCTTCAAGACGATCAATTTCGAGGCGGCCCTAGCGGTGTTGCGCGAGTTGGCTGCTATTACACCTGACGGAAAAACGCCATGACTGCCTTGCCCGCTTTAGCCAAACCGATCATTCTGGTTGTCGATGACACGCCAGGCAACCTCTCACTGATGATCGGGCTGTTGGCTGACGATTACACCGTGAGGTTGGCCAACAATGGCGAAAAGGCGCTCAGAATTGCCGCTGCGGCGTCGCCTCCGGACCTGATATTGCTCGACATCATGATGCCGGAGATGGACGGCTACGAAGTCTGCCGCCGCCTCAAGGCAGACCCCCTCACTCGCGAAATCCCGGTGATCTTTCTCACAGCCCGGGCCGAAGTTGAAGACGAAAGACTGGGACTCGAGCTGGGGGCGGTGGACTACATCACCAAGCCGCTGAGCCAGCCGATCCTGATGGCTCGGGTCAGGACGCACTTGACGCTAAAGGCACTCGCCGACGCTTTGCGCTCCAGAAACGAAAGTCTCGAATATGAGGTGGCAGCCAGAACGCAGGAGATTGCAGCCGTCCAGGACGTCACAATTCTCGCGATGGCGTCGCTTGCGGAAACGCGCGATTTGGAAACCGGCAACCACATCCGCCGCACGCAGAACTACGTCAGAGCCCTGGCCTTGCAACTATCCGACCACCCCCGGTTTGCACATGGCTTAACCGATCGCGCCATCGCCACGCTGTTCAAGTCAGCGCCTTTGCACGACATCGGCAAAGTCGGGATCCCCGACCGGATTTTGCTCAAACCCGGGCGCCTGGACGCGGCCGAGTTCGAGATCATGAAAACCCACACGACGCTCGGACGCGATGCCATCGCACATGCCGAGAAAGCGCTCGGCGTGGAGGTTGAGTTTCTGTCCGTGGCCAAAGAGATTGCGCTGTCGCACCAGGAGAAATGGGACGGCAGCGGCTATCCGGAAGGCCTATCCGGCGACTCGATCCCCGTCAGCGCGCGGCTGATGGCGCTAGCGGACGTCTACGACGCCCTGATCAGCCGCCGCGTCTACAAAGAACCCATGAGCCACACCGAAGCGTTCGCGATCATCCTCGCCGGCCGCGGCGCGCACTTCGATCCCGACATCGTCGACGCATTCGTCTTCATCCAGGACGAGTTCGTCGCCATTGCCGAGCGCTACGCGGATACCGACCAGGATTTTGAGCAGAAAAAGCGGTATTTGGCGCAGTCGGTTCTGGCGTAAGAAGTTTGGTCAGATGTCAGCTGAGCAACTCCTCTACAGCGGCTCGAAAGTAATCACTTCGCGCACACGCAGCTTCATCGCATCGGCCACCGCTTGCAGGCGCTCAACTGAGACACGCTTGTACTGCGTGGCTTCGTAGCGCTGCACCTGCTGCTCGGCCAAAGCCAGCTTGTCGGCCAGCTCCTTCTGCGTCCAGTTGCGCATGATGCGGGCCTTGATCAACGCGGGTGCCAGGTCGGCGATTGACTCCGCGGTGATTGCCGTCAGTTGACCGTCGCGCAGTCGCTATTAGTCAGCCACCCCTGCCAGGAGATCGTCGAGCTGACTCTGAGCAGCCTTGCGCAGCGCCTTTTGCGCACGTGGATAGAGCGTGCGAGTTTTGCTGTCCGGCGCGTCGATGGCCGCGCGGAATCTGCTGATCTGTGCCTTGCTGATCTGGCATTGCCGTTCGTTGGTGATCATTCGAAATTCTCTAGGTCGATAACGATAATGCCCTTGCGGTTGCCGTCCCGGTCGCGCTGAAAGAAGTCGCGAAACATCGTGCCGAGCGGGTCCGCGGCCGCGTCGGCAGGAAACAACTCGCCTCTGTACTTGGCTTTCTGGGTGCCGCGTCCGGCGTCGAAGGTCAACAGCACTTCGTCGATAGCGTCGAAGTCGACCCCATCGATATCCCAACAGGCACCGAAGTCACCCGGTTGCTCCTTCGTCGTGATAAAGCTGCCGTCGACGGAGGCGCGCTTGCAGCCAGCGGCGCGTAGGTCGCGCAACGCACACGCCAGCTCCGCCGACAACTGTCTCCGCCACGGTGTTGTGCCGAAGCGCTCGACAATTTCGACCCACTCAGCCGCACGCTCGCCGGGCGGCAGGTTTCCAGTCGAAGGGTCATGGGTGGATATCACGACACACCGTTATCGTTGTGTCTCTCTCAGGTCAAACAGCTAGACGCAGCAGAAATCGAGATCATGAAGACACCCTATGCTGCGCCATCAATGAAGAACCGCCCGCTCAGACGTAAATCCGAAGCCATGCTGAAGGCTGCTCAACCACCTCAAAGGTCGAACCCTGCTTCCCGCGCTTGGCGATGACCCGTTCGGCGATGAACCAAAGCATGTCGAGGCGCCCGGCCAGTGGTCGGCCGGTCTGCTCTTCCCACTGTGCGGCCGTCGGGATGCCGATCTCCAGGGCCGAGGCCGACCATTCCCAGCAGAACCTGAGCGGGCCTCTTTCGTCTATGTAAATGACGCCGCCCCCGCGGCCCCCGTCGTCGATTTCGGCTGTTCGTTTCATCCGGTGCCTCTACAGCAGGTTATTAAAAGTGTACAGATGAGCTCTGGCTTCGGACATCAACGATCTCTCGCAAACGTCGAAGCGCCATCAAGCAACTGAGACACCCTTGTAGCGCGTGGCTGGCTAGCGCTGGACTTGTCGCCCGGCCGAAACCAGCTTGTCGGCCAGCTCCTTCTGTGTCCACGCAGAGCCTTCTGCGCACTTGGAATGAGCGTGCGAGTTTTACTGTGCGGCGCGTCGATGACCGCGCGGAATTTGGTGATCTGTGACTACGACCTTAGGCGCCTACGCGAGTCACAGGGTCTTGCTTACACAACACTTTCGGGCGCTTTCGTCTGTTCGGTAGCGAACATACAAAAACCGGAGCTAGCCGCTAGGCTCGGATCTCCGGCTACGGCCCGAAGTTGCACTAAGTGCGCTTGCCCATGATGTCTGCTGCACTGGCGCCCCACCTGACAACTGCCGGGAAGGTACAGGACGTTTCACCACCCCTGACCCCGACCCCGACCCTGACCCTGCGCCAGCGCTTGCGCACACAAACCGCCATTGCGCACGAGCGGATCGAGCGTGTGCCACTGCTCGTCGCGTTGGCCAGCGGCAGCATCGACCTGCAGCGCTACACGCAATACCTGCGCCGCATGCAAGTTTTCCACCGGGCTCTGGACGATGCGCTACGGTGCCAGCTGCCGCCGGGCTACCTGCACGCTGGTCTGAATCAAAGCGCTGCTTTGGACCGCGACCTTGCAGCCTTGAACACCCCGTCAGGGCACCTGCCAGCGGCGCTGGCCCAGGCCACGCGCGCCTTAGTGGGCAGCCACGCAGCCGCTTGGGGCGTGCTTTATGTGCTGGAGGGTGCGCGGCTGGGCTCGCAAGTGTTGCTCAAGCGCAACGCCAATAACGCCATCGTTCGCCAAGCCGATACTTACGTTCGCGGCGAGGCAGGAGCCACCGGCAGATCGTGGCAAGCTTTCTGCGCCGCATTGGAATCGGGTGTCACCCCGGCGGAGATCGGCATACTGCTGGCCGCGGCCGAACAAACCTTTGAACTGTTGCGCCATTGGCTCAATGCATCACATGACTAACATCAACACCAACGAGCGCGCACCAGCCAAACCAGCAGCGCCGCAACCAGTGAACTTGGACAGCTGCGCGCAAGAACTCATTCATCTACCCGGCGCCATCCAGCCTCAAGGCGCCCTATTGGCCTGCGAGCAGCGCAGCCTCACGGTGCTGTCGGCTAGCGCGAATGCGCAGGACTTCTTTGGCCAGACAGTGGCCCAGATGCATCGCCAGCCGCTAGGCTCGCTGCTTGACCCACTCAGCGTGGCGGACATTCGCAGCGTACTGGAAGCCGCCTTCGTGCGACCGTACATGCCGAGCCTGGTCGCCTTGCGGCTGCGCGACGGCCGCGAGCTGCAGGGCAACGTGCACGCACATGGCGGTGTGGTCTACATCGAGGTCGGGTCCACCGCGCAAGACCCTGTGCAGGCCATGTACACCGTGCTGCAGAACACCTATCCGGTGTTAAGCAGCATGACCGAAGCCGACTCGCTCGAGTCCATGCTCAGCACGGCTGCCGGCTACGTCAAAAGTGTCACCGGTCTGGATCGCGTGATGGTCTACCGCTTTGACGAGCATTGGCACGGCGAGGTGATCGAAGAACAGTGCACCCGTGCTGACGTGCCGCTGTACTTCGGGCTGCGCTTTCCTGCCAGCGACATCCCAGCGCAGGCGCGCGCTCTCTACCGCACGGGGCTCATCCGCTACATTGCCGACGTGAGCTACACAGCCGTGCCACTTGCACCGCTGTTAAACCCTTACAGCCAGTTGCCCTTTGACCTGAGCTACTGCACCTTTCGCAGCGTCTCGCCAGTGCACCTGCATTATTTGAAGAATATGGGCGTGAGCTCAACGCTGGTGATCTCCATCGTCGTCGACGGCGAACTGTGGGGCCTGATCTCATGCCACCACTATGCGCCCACTGCGCTTTCACTGGTGCAGCGGCAGATCTGCGGCATGGTGGCGCTGGTGGCTGGCGCCATGGTCAAGTCACTGCAGGATAAGCAGCAAAGCCAACAGCGCTTGCGCCGCGCCGAGCTGCAATTGGCCATCATGCAGGCCTTCAGCGTCGCCGGCCGCTCGGTGCAGGTCGCGTTGAAGTCGGCCGCCGTTAACCTCACCAAGATCATGGAAGCAACCGGCGGTGCGCTGTGGCAGGGCGATGAGATTATGCCCTTCGGCCATGCGCCGCATTCCGCGGTGCTGGCCGCTCTGGTCAAACAGGCTCGGGTAGCGCTGGTCAGCGTGCCCGAACACCCCTGGCGCTGCACCCATTTGGGCCAGCCCGGCACGGGCACTCCGGTCTTGGGCGGCGCGCTGGCGATTGCGCTGGACCCGCAGGCCAGCAAAGGCCTGATCTGGCTGAGGCCGGAGCTGCGCCAGGTGGTGCTGTGGGGCGGCAACCCCGACGAGCCGGCAACCGAAACCCATCACGGTGACGGCAGCATCACGATTAGCCCGCGTCAGTCCTTCGAGAGTTGGAAGCAGATTGTGCAGAGCCAATGCGCAGCCTGGACCGTGGCGGATCTTGAAACCGCCGCTTCGCTGCGCCCACTGGAGCTGGTGCTGGACACGCACCAGGCCATAGAGTTGCTGCACGTCAGCGAAGAAAAGTTCAGGGGCTTGGCCAGCCTGACCTCAGATGCTTATTGGGAAACCGACGCGCAGCACCGATTCACCCAGTTCGAAACCGGCCGACTGGGCGCGATGGGTCTCAATCTCGCAGCGCTGGGCGGAGCGTTGGCCGAGTCATTCTTGCCAGATGCACCGGGCGACGAGCCGCTGCCCACCATGATGGCCAACCATCGTGTCATCCGCGAACTTGACTGCCATGCCGCGCTGCCTGACGGTCGCCGGTTGCCGCTGACGCTCAATGCTGAGCCCACCTACGGCCCTACCGGAATCTTTGTCGGCTATCGCGGTACGCTGGCCGATGCATCGTTGCGGCGCGCCGCTGACGCCGTGCGTGTAGAACGCGACGCTGCCATTCGGGCCAACCTGGCCAAGTCGCTTTTTGTGTCGCACATGAGCCATGAGTTGCGCACGCCGCTGACGTCGGTGCTGGGCTACGCGCAACTGCTGGGCATGTCAGAGAAGCGGCCGCTGGATATCGAACAGCGGGCATGGGTTAACGACCTGCTGGAAGCCGGCAACCACATGCTGCAGATGGTGGAAGACCTGCTTGATCTCTCGATGGTCGAATCGGGGCAGATGAAGCTCACACTGGAGCCGGTGAACTTCAAGTCGCTGTTAGCTGAGGTGCTGCGCATGCTGGATACAAGCGTTGCCGCAAGTGCGTTGCAGGTCACGGTCGATGTCGACGGTGCTTTGCTCAAACGGCCTTTGCTGGCTGACGCCAAACGGCTGCGACAGGTGCTATTGAACCTGCTCAGCAATGCGGTGAAGTACAACGTCGAAGGCGGCAGCATCGTGGTCACCGCGGGCCCCTTGGATGGCGCCAACGGGGGCCTGCAGGTGGCGGTGGCCGATACCGGTGTAGGCATCTCGCCGATCGATTTGCCCCACCTCTTTGAGCCCTTCAACCGTTTTGGCCACGACCGCGGCATGATCGCCGGCACCGGAATAGGCCTCGTCATTTCGCGTCGACTAGTGCAAGCCATGGGCGGGCAGCTCACGGCCACCAGTACGCCGCAGGTGGGCACCACGTTCTCTTTCACTCTGCCGTTAGCGGAAGGGTAACGCGCACAAACAGTCGATTCGCGGGGCTTCCAGGGGTCCGCGAGCAAGGTGCTTAAGCTGAGGCCTTTTCGGTGACGTTGATGAATGTCTGCGTTAACCGCGTGATCAGCGCGGCATCGGCGCGAAACACAGGTGTAGTCGTCTTAGCAACGATAAGTACCAACTGCGGCATTGGCAAATTCAAGAAGTCGATACAGATCAACTGCTTTGCGGTAGCAGGCCAAGCGATCACCCGGCGGGCGCTCTGAGCCATACGCGCCACCGCTGAACGTTATATCTGCGATGCCAAATCTTTGGACGTCCAGAAGCTCGGTTAGGGGCCAACAAAGAGTCTCAGGCCGGAGTCGGACGGGTTTTTTAAAGTAATTGCCCGGATGATCCGCGGTTGATGGGCTTTACGTACTCCCTTTGGACCCCGGCATTTCGCCGAATTTCTGCAAACCCTATGAACCTTGCATTCACGCCTAAACGCGCGCTCTTGACGCTGTGTCTTTGCGTTGCCAGCAGCACCGCTTGCGCTGCAATTGAAGGCCAGCTGGACAACACTTTTTCGTCCAATGGCAATGCCCTTTACGCGATCGACGATATTGCCGCTGGTCAAGATATCGCGAGCACTGCGCTGGTTGCTCCGGATGGCTCCCACTACATCATTGGTTCAGCTGATGGCAGCAACGGGCTGAAGCAAATTGCCATAGTAAAAACCCGACCGAGTGGACAGCGCGATGGTACCTTTGGTCAAGGCGGAATAGCGGTGACCACCTTCGGCGCCGGCCAGCGTTTTGCAAACAAAGCGATTTTTGACAGCTTTGGCCATATTGTGGTGGCTAACACATCTGTTGCTCCCGGCGGGAACCAATCTTTATCGATGTGTCGATTTAATGCGCAAACCGGCGCAACTCAAACGTGGGGCAACGCTCCTTGCAGTTCGCTGGATATCAACGCCGTCCCCTTGGGCAACGATGTGGTCAACGATATCGTTCTTGCGCCGGATGGAAAAATCTATCTGATCGGAACTGCGGAACTTGCGGCTGGCAGAATGGGTGTTATTGCGCGGTTTACGGCGAATGGCCAACTCGATTTAAGCTATTCCGGGGACGGAATTTCCCTAATCCTACTATCAGCTGAAATTCAATTAAGAGCTGGCGCGGTTTTCCCGGATGGAAACCTCGTGACCTGCGGCAGCAGCCGCTCGACGTTAGACCAAGATCAAGACATATTTATCATGAGAACCACCGCCCTTGGTAGTCTCGATAGCACTTTTAGCGGCGATGGTCGGGTTACTTTCGCGATCAACGCAGGAGCCAGTACGGATATCCAGGATGACGTCTGCCGAGATATCGGTATTGGCAAAAACGGCACCACCATATTTGCCGGAACAGTCGAAAGAACAAGCAGCAAGCGTACCGGGATCGTCGGATTTTTGAGTGCGTCGGGTGTGGTCCAGCAGTCTTTTTCGACGCTCAATTTTGGGGTCGACTTAGATTTAAACAGTCTCGTCGTTACCAGCGATGGCAAAGCAGTCGTGAGCGGCACAATCGATCTCGTTAATCTCAGTGACAAGCGTGGATTTGTCCAGCGCTTGCTCGCTAACGGCAACGGAGACCCCGCATTTAACGGTGGTAACTGGCAGCAGATCAACCAAAATCCAGGTACTGGATTTACCGATGGGGAAGTTTATAACGCTGTCGTCCTTGCTGCCGGCAAGCCTTTGATCGTTGGAGCTTACCAGTACAGTGCAGTCGACTGGGATTTTAGCGTCACCCGCTTATACGCTGATCTAATTTTCGCAGACGGCCTTTAATTGACAGCGTTGCCGTCAAATATCCCGCTGAGTGGTCCTCTGCGGGGTTGCATATCTCTTCAACGGCCTGCCGGCCGCGTTCGCGGGCGTGCCGCCTAGGCAGCCGCTCGCTTAATATGCCATCCACACCATCAATCCCACGGCGAGTCATTCCTTGCGCTTTTCCAGAATCGATTTGAGCAGGGGCTGTGTATCCCGGACGAACCAGAGGCCGCGCTATCGCCACAGCGACAGCTCGCGTTCTTGCGAATTATTCATGACTTGGAAACCCCTCGCCACGCACAATCTATAATCGCCACGC